>ERZ869907.327-NODE-327-length-16090-cov-12.328407_pt1 | contig 16090 bp, 18 predicted proteins | sample MGYA00579309_ERZ869907 | MGnify/ENA primary metagenome ERZ869907 (study PRJEB32216, sample SAMN09231814) | wastewater metagenome | place: USA: Maryland | collected 2016-07-30 | study: EMG produced TPA metagenomics assembly of the PRJNA472060 data set (Reclaimed... | reverse complement strand
AACATCTCGCACACCACGACGCGCACGGCCATCGGCGACATCGACACGATCACGGTCTCGCCGAAGGGCGATACGCAGGTGGACCTCAAGGACGGCGACGAGGGTGACGAGAATGGCGTGCAGATCACGGACAAGGTTGCTGCGCGTGAAGACCGTGAAGAAGGCGGAGACGGCGGTGCGGCCGACGAAGGTGGTGACGGCGCGCCCAAGAACAAGAATCTCACGGACGACGTTGGCCAGCGCCACGCCGTCAAGAAGCCGTTCCGCAAAACCCGCGACGGGCGCATCAACGAACTGACGCGCGAGGCACGGGAATACGAGCGCACGGCCGAACAGTATCGCACCGAGCTTGAAGCCGAGCGTGCGAAGAACGGCACGCTGGCGCGCGAGAAGGACACGGCGGAGTACGCCGCTGCCCTGCATTACCGCGACGGTCTCAAGGCGCAGAAAGCGATGATGACGCGCCAACTCAAGGACGCGAAGGATTCGGCGGATACGGCAGCCGAGGCGGAAATCCAGTCCAAGATGTCGACCGTCGATGCCGACCTCAGCCGCGCGGAAAGCTGGTTGGGTGCCAACGCGGACAAGGATCCGAGCGAGAAAAAGCCCGCGAAACCGGCCGCCGAGCCCGAAGTCCGCGCGCCGGCAAAGCCGCAGCCCGTCCAGTACACGGGCGAGACGGCGCGCTGGGTCAGCGAGAATCCATGGTTCGACGCCGGTTCTGCGGACCACGATCCGGCGATGGCCGAGTACGCGCGCAACTACGCCACCTACATCGAGACGGAGTTGAAGCGCGTCGGCAACCAGAAGGCCATCGGCACGCCGGACTATTTCGAGCTAATCGACAAGCGTATGCGCGAGGTATACGCTGATCGTTTCGGCGGCGACGAAGGTGGCGACGAGGAGCCGGCCGCACAGCCCCAGCGCGGCGGCCTTCCTCGCATGCAAGGAGGATCGAACGTGGCGCCTGCTCGTGCCAGCCAGCCCGGCGTCTCGCGTCAGCAGCCGCAGGGTGGCAATCCCAACCAGGTGCGCCTAACTCAAGAGCAGCGCGAGATTGCGCATAGCCTGATTCTCAAGCATCCGAACGGCAATTCACTGACCCCGCGCGAAAAGGAAATCAAGTACGCCGAGGGTCTTCGTCAAACCACGAGGAAGGGAGCCTGACCATGGCCCGAGGAAACCGCGCCGACACGACACGTTCCGCTGCCGCACGGCGCATCAGCAACGAAGATGCGGAAGCCCTGACGCTCTACATCCCGCCGAACGCCATTCCCAAGGGGATGATCTATGCGTGGATCGCCGAGTATCTGATGGGTGACCCGCAGGACAACAACGTCGAGAAGCGCCTGCGCAAAGGCTGGAATCCGGTGCCGGCCGACCGCCATCCTGATCTCGTTGCCCCGCTTCTGCCGGGTCGGGTGCGCAACGACCACAACGTCATCCGTCGCGGTGGCCAGATTCTTTGCGAGATGAGCAAGCCCGAGCACGACGAATACCTTGCCGCCAAGCGCCGGCAGAATCTCGCCGACATGCAATCGACGCAGTGGACCCGCGGCGACTTGCAGGACGACGACAAGCGCATGCCGATGGTCGAACTCGGCGACGACGTGGGCATGAACCAGACGAGCATCGAGCGCGTTGTGGCGCTGCCCGACAAGTAGTACACTGCCGCTCTGGCCACTGATCTCCGGCCGGTGCGTCTCCCTTGAAACTGGCCGCCCCTCACACGGGCGGCCTTTTTTCTTGGCCCACAACATATTGTGCTTGACACAGCATATAGTCTTCCCATAGCGTGACATCACTCGGCCTAGAGCCGTTCGCGCTTCGGCGCGCTTGACCCCTCCGAGGGGTCCGCCCAAAGACCGGGCGCAAAACTCGGCAAGTTTCAAAGCTGGTTTCAGCCACGGCGCGTTGCGTCTGTGGTCAAAGCCATGTCCGCCACGGAGGATTTCATGTCTTACGGCACCAACGCCCCGCAGGGTCTCAAGCCGAACCGTTACAAGAACGGTTCCCCGTGGACGGGCACGACCAACCAGTATCCGATCACGTCGGGCTATTCGACGAGCATCTTCACCTGCGATCCGGTGGCCACGCTCGCCGACGGCACCATCGGCATCGGCGTCGCGGGCAACGCTTCGCGCGGCGTGTTCATGGGCGTCAAGTTCACCGACACGCTCGGCACCTTCAAGTTCTCCCCCTACTGGCCGGCGTCCACCACGGTCCAGACCGGCTCGCCGATCTACGCGCTGATCGAGGACGACCCGAACCTGGTCATGGACGTGCAGGAAACGAACGGCTCCTCGGCTGCAGGCACCCCGCTCGCCGCGGCCGACGTGAACCTCAACATCAACTTCGTCGTCGGCGCAGGCACGACGGCCACGGGCCAGTCGACCACCTCGATCAACAACACGACCGAGGCCGTCACGACGACCCTCAACCTCAAGATCATGGCCCTCACGCCGAATCCGACGAACGTGATCGGCAGCTTCGCCAACTGGCTCTGTGCGTGGAACAACCACGAACTGAACGGTGGCAGCGGTACCTCGGGCATCTGATTCAGCGGTCACGGAAGGAACGCTCCCATGACGATCAACACCACCCAGATCCGCGACCTGCTCCGTCCGGGCCTTGCCGCCGTCTTCGGCGACTACCCGATGTATCCGGCGCAGTGGACGGAAATCTTCGAGAAGCACACCTCCGACAAGGCGGTGGAAATCGAAGTCGAAATGAAGATGCTCGGCCTCGCGCAGATCAAGCAGGAAGGTGCGAGCATCGCCTACGACACGATGGGCCAGCGTTCGGTCACGAACTACGTCCACCGCTACGTCGGCATCGGCTTCATCATCACGCGGCAGGCGATCAAGGACAACCTCTACAAGTCCCGCTTCCCGCTGCAGCAGGCCGCCCTCAAGCGCTCGCTTCTGCAGACGAAGGAAGTGCTTGGCGCCTCCGTGCTGAACAACGGCTTCGACACGAACTACCCCATCGGCGACGGGCAGCCTCTCTTCTCGGTCTCGCATCCCATCGACGGCTCGGTGCAGGCCAACACCTTCACGGTGCAGGCCGACCTCAACGAAACCTCGCTGCAGGACGCCATCACCGGCATCCAGCGGTTCAAGGATGTCGCCGGCCTGCGCGTCATGACGAAGCCCAAGAAGCTCGTCGTGCCGACGCCGCTGCAGTGGACGGCCGACCGGCTGCTCAACTCGCAGTTCCGCACGAACACGGCCAACAACGACATCTCGGCGATCTACAACACGTCGGCGGTGCCGCAGGGCTATCGTGTCAACCAGTTCCTCACGGACGACAATGCCTGGTTCGTCCTGACCGACGCGGACAACTCGTTCAAGTATTACGACCGCGAACCGCTCGAGATTGATCTTTACACAGACTTCGATAATGATAATTTAAAAGTGAAGGCTATCGAGCGCTACAGCTTCGGTGTCTCGAACTGGCGCGGTGCATGGGGCTCGCAGGGCTCGACCTGATCTGATGGCTCAAGGAGAGCGGGCATGACCCACGTTTCCGACAACTACCGCACCGGCCAAGTCTTCCGCGCGGCGAATGGCACGAACGGCGCAGCGATGTCGCCGATCTACGTCTACGCGATCACGCCGGGCGCGGCCACGACCACGGCCCTTGCGGCTGCGGCCACCCTGTCCAACCAGTCCTTCACGCTGGCGGCCGGTTCCGGCGTCACGACGACCACGATCAACGGCGTCACCTACTACGACCTCGGCTGCGCCCGCTGCCTTACGGCGGCCGGCTCGACCACGGCTGTCACGGGCGTCACCATCACGGTCAACGGCATCGAGGAAACCGTTCTGTCGGACGGCACGCTCGGGCCGGGACTGCCGATGCGCTTCTCGTTCTCGGGTCCGACGGCCACGAGCATCGCCACCTCGACCAAGGCGATCCGCTACGTGCGCTCGGCCTCGGTGGACGTGAACACGACCTCCGGCCTGTCGCTCGGTGTCGCCGATACGTTCGGCATGCCGTACAAGGTGGCGAACTTCGGCGATGTCATCCTCAACTGGAACAACGCGCTCATCACCGCTTCGACCGGCTTCACGGCTGCGGTGACTACGAGTCCGGCGACGGCGACCACGGGCGATGTCCGCGGCACCTACGCCATCCAGTCGGGTGCAGCCAACAACTCCCTCGTGTTCCGTGCCTACATCTTCGTGAAGGATCCGAACACCGAGACGGGACTGTACGGCCAAGCCCAGTACAACGGTTAAGCCGCCATGTGGCTTCTTCCGACTCACGGCCGGCCCGAAAATCTCCGCGTCGTTCTCGAAGCGTGCGTGGCGACGGGCATGTCCACGCCCGGCGTCATCCACGTCAATGCCGGGCCCATGCAGGACTCCTACCGCGCGCTGGAGATTCCGGCCAACTGGCAGGTCGTCTACGGCGAGCAGGACATGTCGCTAGGCGACGTGATGCGGTGGTTCTTTGCGTCCGCGCCAAACGAGCCGTGGTACGGCATCATCACGGATGACCAGGTTCCGGTCACGCCGGGTTGGGACAAGACGCTCGTAGAGCAGGCCGGCACGACCAAAATCGTCTCCAGCAATGACGGCTGGCAGGCTCCGCTGCGCATCCACGGCGCGGTGGTTTTCGGCGGTGATGTGGTTCGCGGCATGGGCTATCTCGTGCCGGAAGGCTTCACGCACCAGTTCATCGACGACCTGTGGGAAACCATCGGGCGCGAGACCGGCTTGTGGTATGTCGATATGGACGTGATGGTCGAGCACCGCCACCCCGGCAAGAACGGAGGCGTCAACTGGGACATCTCGTACCAGCAGAATTTCGCCCGTGCGCCGGCCGACCAGCGCCGGTTTCAGTCGTGGCAGATTTTCGAGAAGCACCGCGCGATGTCGCGCCTCGCGCCCCTGATGGCGCCGGGCAAGTCGCGCACTGTGGACCTGAGCAAGATCCGCGTCACCATCGCAACGCCATGCCTCGGCGGCAAGATCGAGGAAGCCTACGTCCAATCGCTCGCAGCCACGATCCCGGTCCTGTGCGAGTACGGCATCGGCTTCGAGTTCTCGACGCTGGCCAACCAGTCGCTCGTGCATCGCGCGCGCAATCAGCTTATCGCGCGGTTCCTTGAGTCCGACACGCACTATTTGCTGTTCATCGACGCCGACATGGGGTGGAAGCCCGAGTCCATCCTGCGCATGCTGGCGTCGGGCAAGGACATTGTGGGCGGCGCTGGCCCGCGCAAGCAGGAGCCGGTGTCGTTCTGCGTCAACCTCGCGGGACCGCCCGTGCAGGTTGACAAGGAAACCGGCCTTCTGGAAGCCAACGAGATAGGCTCCGGTTTCATGGCCATCAGCCGCCCGGCCATCAAGGCCATGTGGGACCAGTACCAGGATCGGCGCTATTTCGACCCGGGCACGAACAAGTGGATGGTCAACCTCTTCGAGAACACGCTGGAAGATTACCGCGAGTACTCGGAGGACTACACGTTCTGCCGGCGCTGGCGCGCGATGGGCGGGAAGGTTTACGTGGACCCGTCCATCGGCCTCGATCATGTCGGCGGCAAGACGTTCTCCGGCAAGTTCGGCGACTGGCTTCAAGCGGCGGCCGAGGCGGAAAAGCATCAGGCGCAGGTTGCGCAGGCGGCGGAGTAGGCGATGGCGATTCCCGCTCAGTACACTTTCAGCGCATCAGACAGTCAGGCCATTTGTCTATTCCAGACGACAGGCGCTGCCGGCGCGCTGACGATCAACGGCACGTTGCTGGATCAGAATGCCGTCGCCGTGGGCGTTCGACGCGCCTACATGACCGGCGCGTGGGGTCGTGTCGCCAGCCTCACGTCGACCGGGAATCTGAACGGCATCAACTTCACTATCGCGGGCAGGGATGTGTACGGGAGCACCGTCACGGAAACGCGCGCAGGCCCCAACAACGGGACTGTGGCCACGACGCAGGAATATGCCGTCGTTACGTCGGTGACCGCGGATGCGGCAGTCTCAACCAACTGCGCAGTCGGCATCGGTACGACTGGATCGACGCGCCCCTTCACGGCATCCACGCAGATCACGCCGGCAAACTTCGCGCTCTATGGTATCGTCACGAACACGATCACATGGTCTGTGCAGGACACCCCGACGAACATCGAGGCGCTGATTTCTGGAGGCGGATCGCCGTCCAGCATCTCGTGGCTCAACCATCCCACACTTAGCTCTGCCACAGGATCCGGCTCGTCTAACTACGCTTTCCCCGTGCGCTACATCCGCGGCGTGGTGAATAGCTCGACTTCCAACGCGACGTGCCAGTTGACCATCACGCAGGCGGGTCTCACATGAGCAGCGCAATCGCAGGGACCATGACTGGGGTTGCAGCGCCGACGAACATTGGCGACGCGGTTCTTCGCGCCATGACCTCGCCCGACGAGTACCGGCGCGTAGCCAAGGAACTGCAGGCGGTCTCGGACGACGCTTCCAAGCGCGCGGCTGAGATTATGGCCAATGCCGACGCCGCGCGCGCGGGCGCCGCCGGAGAAGTCGAGACAGCCAAGAAGATGGCGGCCAAGATCATCGCCGACGCCAAGGCGGTCAAGGCAGATGCGGACTCGGCCATAGCTGCGGCGCAGGCGGATGCGCGCGCGCTTGCCGCGACATCCAAGGCGGACGCCGAACGCGCGGCCGAAAAACTCAAGTCGGTTACGGACCAGATTTCGGCAATCGACAAGACGCTGGCTGACAAGTTCTCCGAACGCGAGGTGGCGGTTTCCAAGCGTGAGTCCGAGGCGGCTGCATTGGCGGCGTCCCTAGAGATGCGCGAGGCTGCGGCGCAAAAGAAATTCGCAGACGCGGAAGCCCTGCGCGAAGAGTGCAACAAAAAGATGGCGGCGTTGAAGTCTGCGCTGGGAGTCTAGCGCCGTGGCCGTAACGCACAAATTCATCTCCGCGGTACCAGACGCCGGAGATCCAACAATTGTACAGCCGTCCAACTGGAACGACACGCATGATGGCGCGCTAGAGAAGGCGTCTGGGACGGTTGACTTCGGGACGACCGAGGGAAACGGTGATGCGTCTGTCGACATTGCAGCAACGTGGGCTACGGCGAGCAGCATAATTGTCTGCACACCGGTTGCAAACACGGCGGATCACGACGGCGAGGATGCGATTATTGAGGGAATCCTTGCAAGCGTGACCGGCATTTCGTCCGGTGTCGGATTTACCGTGTCGGCTCACGCGCCTTCCGGCACGTGGGGCCGCTACACCATCAACTGCGTGGGGCTTTAAATGAGCGTCGTCATTCGGGGTGGTGCATCGGGGCTTTTGCCGAACGCAGATACCGGCAACAATGGCGACGCCGCGCTTGTTGTCTCTGTCGAATCTACGAAGGCGCGAGGTGGATTTGTTTCGCCATTCGGGTTGGTCGATGAGGGAACCGTCGTAACAGACGGCATCCGGCGCGAGATTGACGTGTCAGGCGATTTCCGCCAGCGCGTGGGGATCGATACGGCGTACTGGCAGGACGTGTTTCAGTACACCACGATCAATGCCAGCGCCTATTCCGTCACCACCTCCACGATGACGATCACGCAGGCGAACGGCCTGCTCAACCTCAATGCCGGCGCTGCGACGGCGACGGGCAACCACGTTGTTCTTCGCACATGGCGCACGTTCCCGATCATTTCGTCTGCTCCAAATTACTGCTACTTCTCCGCCATCGGAATCAATCAGACCGCCCAAAACGCGCAGGCAGACGTGGGCATTGGATATGCCACGACCACGATTGCCCCGACCGATGGCGTGTTCTTCCGTTGGACGGTCGACGGCACGCTTGTCGGCGTGATGAACAATAACGGCGTGGAAACCACGACGGCCAATCTTACGCAGATTGCCGATAACAAGCGCGCTGAATACCTTATCGTCCTCAATGACGAGGATGTAGAGTTTTGGATCGACGGAATTCTTCGCGGCACGCTCAACGCGGTCACGACATATACTGGGAATGGCCCGGTCCAGTCTGTCGCACTTCCCTTCGTCGCGCGCTTGTTCAACTCTGGCACAGCATCCGCAGCAAAGCGCATCGGGATTTCTGAGGTCGGAATCTCACTTGGGGACTTGGCGACAAATCGCCTGTGGGCCACGCAGATGGCCGGCATGGAGCAAAACTCCGTGCAGTCTCCCGCTGGCGCGGCGGCATCGCAGCTTGCCAACTATGCCAATTCCGCCGCCCCCGCGTCCGCGTCTCTGTCGAACACCGCAGCGGGCTATACGACCCTTGGCGGGCAGTTCCAGTTTGCGGCCGTGGCCGGTGCTGAAACCGACTATGCGCTGTTCGCCTATCAGGTGCCGGCGGGTTCGGTGACGCAGCCGGGCAAGAACCTCGTCATCCGGGGTGTGTGGATCGACACATTCAACATGGGCGCTGCCGTGGCCACGACGCCTACCATGCTGCAATGGGCGCTCGGCGTCGGCTCGTCTGCCGTATCGCTGGCGACGGCCGACAGCTTGACGGCGGCCGGCCGCGCGCCGCGACGTATCCCGCTGGGCACGCAGTCGCTCCCCGTCGGCGCCGCGGTCGGCGCGGACTCGGGCAAGCGCGTCCTCGCGGACTTCGATGGTCCGCTTGTCGTGGCTGCCGGCACATTCGTCCACGTCATCCTCAAGATGCCGGTCGGTACTGCAACGGCTTCGCAAATCATTCGCGGAGTGGTCGGCATCAACGGTTACTTCGAGTAGGGGGCCGACGTGGCGACTGTGACCGCCTTCCAGCCGACGGCGTTCCAGAACAACGCTTTCCAAATCGCGTCGGGCCCAACGCCCCCCGGAGATGGATCGTTTCGTCTTGGGGGAGCGACGGTCATGCAGGAGTTTCCCTTCTACACATTGAGCGAGCCCTACGAATTGAGGCGGCGGACCAACTAAATGTGGTGTGTCGTCCGAGGGTTGTGTTAACTTTAACGTCAGTCAACGGAGGCCACTATGGCAATGTCCCGCGCACACAAAAACCAGATCCGCAAGCCGGTCCCCAAGAAGCCCAAGAGCAAGTCGTAAGCAATGACCTCAAGCGGCACCTACCGCTTTGGGGAAACATTCACCGTCTCGGATATGTTGACCGAGGCGCTGGAGCGGTGCGGCATTTTCGGCCCGCGCCAGAACCAGAACCACCAGACCTCCGCGCTGCGCTCACTCAACCTGACGCTGGCCGACATGGCCAACAACCAGTTGAACTTGTGGACGCTGGAGCAGGAGGCGCTGGAACTTCTCGAAGGTCAGACCGATTACAACCTGCCGCCCGGCACGGTGGATGTCGTCGGCGTCTACCGGCGCACCTATGAGCGGCAGCTTGGTGGCACGCCATCGACCACGGCCGGCGGTGTCGCGGCGTATGCCTTCGATGCGGATTTCGCCACGGCCTGCACGCAGACGAGCCCGGACGGCAGCATCATCTACGACTATGGCGACGGCAACACGCCGAGCATCACCATGGTTGGCGTGCGCTCGAACACACAGACGGCGTACACGCTCGAAGTGTCGGTGTCGGTGGATGATGGCGTCAACTACGAGACGGTCTGGTCGCAGCGCAAGACCACGTACCAGAAAGACGTGACGACGTGGAACATCATCCCGTCGGCGCGCGCGGCACGTTACATCAAGCTTACGGAAACGGGCGGCGCAACGCTGTCGATCCAGGAGCTTTACTTCGCCACGCAGAACAAGGACATCGAGGTCGGCCGTTTCTCGCAGCAGGAATACTACGGCCTGCCGAACAAGACGGATCGCGGAACGCCGACGGCCTACTTCGTGGATCGCCGCGTCAACCCCGTCGTCATGCGCATCTGGCGTCCGACGAACGGCGAGACCACGACGCTGTTCTACACGCGCATCCGCCAGATGCAGGACGTGGGCGCGACGAGCCAGACAGTCGATGTGCCGTATCGCTTCCTTGAGGCGGTGACGGCTTCGCTGGCGCTGCGCATGTCGGTCAAGTACAGCCCCGAGCGCACGGATAGCCTGCGACTGGAAGCGGCTGCGGCCATGAAAGCGGCACAGGAAGAGGACGACCAGCGCACGCCAGCGCGGTTCTCCATCATGGGGTACACACTCTGATGGGCCGCACCTTCCAACTCAACCGGCCTGTGATGCGGCGCCGCCGTCCGGCGAGCCCCGTCATCGTGCCGTTCAACAATCCGCAGGGCGTCGGCGCGTGCGACGGGTGCGCCGCCATCGTGGCCTATCCGCTGCTGCGCGAGTTGTACCAGTATGCGGGCACGCCGCGCGGCGGTCCCAGCACGGCCATGTACGGGCCCGGCGGTGGGCCCGGTGGGCCTCTGGTGCCGACCGGCCTCAAGATGTGCCCCTCGTGTCAGGACGTGCCGAACGGTCAATTCTCGCCGCAGGTTCTCGGGCCCGATCCCATTCCGCTGGATGATCCGCGTCCGGACTATCCGACGAGTTTCAATTTGCTGACCGAGAACAATAACGTCATCGCAACCGAGGAAGAGGAACCGCTGGAATGGACGTAGCCGCTCCTCGCAAAAAGGTAACAGTATATGGGCTCGCCTCTTCGGAGGACGGGAAGATTCGGTATGTTGGACAGACAACGAACTCACTGTCTACGCGCCTGCGCGCCCATAAGACAGAAAGGCCAAACACCTACAAAGCAAGGTGGATTCGGTCCGTACATCGAAATGGATTTAGCGTTGTGTGTTTTGTAATAGACCGCGATGCCGAATGGAATGAGACTGAAATTCGTCTCATTGCGTGGTACCGCAAGAACGGCGCGCGCCTGACGAACGCGACATCTGGCGGTGAGGGCATTCTTAACCCCTCAGCGGAGGTGCGTGCAAAAATCTCAGCAGCAAACCCGCGCACCCCGCTTACTCCCGAACGGAAAGCAAAGATGATTGCCGGGCTTCGCGCTCGCAAGTTCTCTGACGAACATAAGGCCATAAATGCAGAGGTTTGTCGCAAGCGCAATGCCACTCCAGAACAGCGTGAGGCCATTCGTCGATACCGAACTGGTCTCAAGGTATCCGCTGAGACTCTTAAGAAAATGGCGGCTGTCTCTACCGGTCGTGTGAAATCAGATCAATCGAAAAAAAAGGTCAGCGAGTCAGTAAAGAAGTCTTGGGAAAATCCTGAAAGGCTTATTAAGCACCGCATGGCGTTGTATCGTAGGTACGCCGACATGCTTGTCAACCAGCACGGGGTTTGAAATGGTCGCGGTCCCCATCCTCGGTCTTCCCTCTGTATCCTCGCTCACCGGCAACGAGCAGTTTCCGGTCGTGCAGTACGGGGCCACGAAAAAAGCGTCGATCAACGACATCGCCGTGCCGCTGTCGCATTTCTTTCCTGCGATTGGCGTGGCGATCACGGGCGTCAACAGCGTCGAGACGGGCGGCAGTCTCGTCAGCGGTGTCACCATCGATCTCGTCAACGACACGGCATCGCCGGGCGCGCTGATGCTCTACGGCACGGACCTCGCGGGCACGCGCGGCTGGCAACCACAGACGGCTGGCGGCACGGTTGCAGTCGTGGATTCCGGCGCTGGTCTCACGGGGGGCCCGATCACGGTCTCGGGCTCGCTGTCGGTGGCGACGAACGGAATCGCGGACACGATGCTGCGCCAGAGTGCCGCCTTGTCCGTCATGGGTCGCTCGGCAAATTCGACGGGAAATGTCGCGGACATTGCGGCCACGACGAGCGGACATGTCCTGCAAGTCGTCGGCAACGCGCTCGCTTTCGCGCCTGTCACGGCGTCCGGCATCGGCGCGGTCGCCTCGGTATCTGGAACGGCCAACGAGATCACGGCCATCGGCGTGGATGTCGTCACCATCGGCTTGTCGAACACACTCTATTTTGGCGGCAAGACAGTTTCCGGCGGCACGTTCTACAACATGGTGGTCAACAACATCACTGTGTCGGGTGGGACGGAGCAGGGGGTGACTTACTCCGGCGGCACGTTCTGGAACTCAACGCTGAACAATCCGACCATCAGTGGCGGCACGTTCCAAGGAATTACAGTCTCGGGCGGAACGTTCAATAATCTCACGATTTCGGGCAGCACATTCCTTGGCCCCAATCTGAGCAACGCCATTGCCGGCGGAAACTGGACAACCTCTGGCACGTGGGCGCTTCCGGCCATCACGCTGTCTGGCGCCGTGACGGCGACAGGTCAGACGATCACCAACGGCACCTACAATAATCCGACCGTCTCTGGCGGAAATTTCAGCGCGCCGAAATTGAGCACAGGCGTGGCTGGCGGCGTGTGGACGACTTCGGGGACGTGGACGCTTCCATCCATTACCGTTAGCGGGAATCTCGTTACGACGGGAACGGCCACGGTTGGAAGTGGGTCCACAGACAATATTCAATTCGCCGGAGGCACCGGTTCTACCCAAATTACAGCGGCCGGCGGATCGTCAAATGTGACGCTTAATATCACGTCGAAGGGAACCGGAAACATTGCGCTGCTTGGAAATAATAATGGATTCAATATAGCGGTCTTCCAAGGTGGCTCCTCAATCGCGAATTACTTCTCGTTTCAGACCGCGACTGCAGGCTCTGGGCCGCTCGTCACGGTCGGAGGCTCGGACACCGACGTCAATCTTCGGCTCTACTCCAAAAACTCAGGTAATCTAGACTTTGGGTCCACTGGAGGTGGACAGCAGTTCGGCGTACTCCATACGGCCAGCGCAAACCGTTATGTAACGGCGACAGGAAGCAACGGTGGCAATCCTGTAATTGGGACGACCGCAGGCGCACTAGCATTGTCGTCCACTCAAACGATTATAGCGTCTGGTACAGCCACCCCTGCAGGAGGTGCGGCGTCAACCGGTATGGCGTTTGGGACAACGGCCAACTTCGGTGTCTTCTTCGGCTCTGGCGTTCCGACAGTCAGCGCCGCGCAGGGATCGTGGTATCTCCGCTCGGACGGCAGCACCACGAGCAGCCGCGCCTATGTCAATACGGGCGGCACTTGGACTCCAATGCTTACTTTCGCGTGAGAACAATGACCGGAGCAATAACAATGGCGCGGGACGGACAGAGTTTCGAGCAGGTAGACAAACGACAGTCGCTGCACGAGCAGGATTGCGCACACCGCTATGCCGTTCTAGGCAAGCGCATGACGCGCATGGAAATCATCATGGCAAGCATCCTCGTCGTGCTCTTCCTCGGGATCGGCAACCATCCCGGTGGCGTCGCAGGCTTCCTGCGGGATGCGGTGGTGTCGCGTTTCACGGGGATGACGCCGTGATTAATGAAGCCGGACTTACGCTTCTCAAGGAATTTGAGCGCGGGCGCGATGCCAAGACGGGCAAGCTGCTGCCTGTCGGCGTGCCTGCGACGGAGGCGTATGACGACGGCGGTGGCGTGTGGACGATTTCGTGGGGTCTGACGGGGCCGGATATCAAGAAGGGTACAGTGTGGACGCCGCGCAAGTGCACGGCAGAATTCAACAAGCGCGTTGAGGATTTCGAGGCCAAGGTGCGCGCGGAATGCACGCGCGAGCCGAACGAGAACCAGTTGGCGGCGATGGTCTGCCTTGCGTTCAACATCGGCATCGCCGCGTTCAAGGGATCCACCGTCCTCCGCATGCACAATCTCGGCAAGTGGGCGGAAGCGGCGAACGCTTTCTCCATGTGGAAGAAAGACAACGGGATCGTGCTCGCGGGCCTCGTCAAGCGGCGCTCGCAGGAAGCGGCACTCTACATCGAACCCGTGGACGACACCGAGCTTTCCGTGCGCGCCGTGCCGCAGGCGGATGATCCAGGTGCCGCGCGCATCAATCTCACGGGTGCGGCCACAGGCCTTTCCGTCGCGGCCAGCGTGGCGCAGCAGACCGTGGCCAACATCTCGTCGGTGTGGGATTCGATCAATGCACTCGGCGTTGACCCGCGCATCGTCATGCTGGCGCTCGGTGCTGCTGGCGTTCTGGCGTTCGCGTGGTTCGTCTATGACGCGCACCAGCGACGGAAAGCAGGTGACCGATGACTGCTATTATGAGTTTCCTCGCCTCAATCGGCGCGCGCGCATGGGGCTACATGATCGCCGCTGGCGCTGTGGTCGTCGGCCTACTCGCGGCCTTCGGCAAGGCGCGCCAGTCCGGCATCGACTACGTGGCAAAGAAAGTCAACGAGGATACGGCCAAGGCGACGGGCCGCATGCTGGACGCGGCGGTACAGGCACCCAAGGACAAGGCAGATGTGGTCAAAGACCTTCGCAGCGGCAAGTTTTAGCGCGCTCCTCGCGGGGTGTGGCCAGACCGTCGCAGTCAAGACGGTGTGCCCCCCGCTTGTGCGCTATGACGCTGCATTCGAGAGTGCGGCGGCCGACGAGCTTGCGGCAATGCCGGACGGCAGCAAGGTCGTGCGCCTCGTGACGGACTACGGCCAACTGCGCGCGGTGCTGCGCGCCTGCGGAAGTAATTGATATGCCAGCAGTTTTTACATACCAATCTCTTCTGGTGTCGTTGCGCCGATACGTCGAACGCTATAACGACTCCACGATGGACGACCAGCTTCCATACATCGTCACGCTTGCCGAGTACCGCATCTCGCAAGAAGTGAAAGTATTGCCTGCCATACAATTCGTGACGGACAATTTCACGGCGGGCGCTGCGGTCTATGGCAAGCCTGCGCGGCTGCGCGACACGGAGTTCATCAACTTCGGCTGCGGCGTTGCGGGCTTTGAGACGACGGCACCGTTCAACCGGCGCATCAATCTGGAGCGCCGCGCCTACGATTTCTGCCGCCAGTTCTGGCCCGATCCCACCGTGCAGGGCGTACCGCAGTTCTACTCGGATTACGGCATGGGCTACTGGCTTGTCGTACCGACGCCGAATGCGGCCTATCCGTGGGAAGTGGGCTTCTACGAGCGTGCGGAACCGCTGTCGGATTCGCAGCAGACGAATTGGATCACGCAGTACGCGCCCAATCTTCTGCTCTACGCCTGCCTTCTGGAGTTGGCACCGTTCCTCAAGAATCAGGAAGCCAAAGCCATGTGGCAGGAAATGTACAATCGCGCCGCACTCGCGCTGTCCAATGAGGACGTGCTGCAGAGCACCGATGCGCAGTCGTCGTCCACGCAAGGAGGGACCGGCCCGTGAGTTTCACGAATGTCTTTGGCGGCGGCGTCGTCACTCCGGCGGATGTGCAGTATCGCGCGTTCAACCTGACGGCAGACACCACGCTCCAGTGGCCGTCCTCCAACGAGGATCAGCCTGACGTAACCGCGCGTCTTATGGACATCACGCCGGACATGGCGGGATGGAACCTGACGCTGCCTGCCGCCAATCAGGTCGGCAACGGCGAGAACGTGGTCATCCGCAACGTGGGCGCGTTTTCGTTCACCGTGCTCGGTAATGGTGGGGCCACGCTTGCCACGGTCGCGGCTGGCACCGTCAAGTATCTCTACATCACCGACAACTCGTCGGCTGCGGGTACGTGGGCCGTATTCACGTTCGGCACCGGCACGTCAGGCGCGGATGCGTCGGCGCTGGCGGGTGCTGGGCTTGAGGCATCGGCGTCGCGACTCATCCAAGCTCTCACCGTCACCATGGTTGCGGCGGCCTATACGGCTGGGGTCGGTGACCGCGCGACGGTCATCGAGTACACGGGCGGCGTTGCCACGCTCTCGCTGACGGCCGCAGCCACGCTCGGCAATGACTGGTTCGTCTACGTCAATAATCAGGGGACCGGCACGCTGACGGTAAACCCGAACGCCGCCGAAACCATCGACGGTGCGGCCACCATCGCGCTCCTGCAGGGCGAAAGCTGCATGATCGTGTGCGACGGTGCGAACTTCATCACTGTCGGGCGCGGGCGATCCGTGTCCCTGACCACGACGGCCGTGTCCATCAACGCGGCCGGCACCGGAACCGTCACCCTTTCCACGGCGCAGGTCGCGGCGCAGGTCCAGCAGTACACCGGCATCCTTACTGGCAACCGCATCTACAATTACGGGACGGCACCTGGATATTGGTTCGTCACGAACAACACGACGGGCGCATTCACGGTCACGCTGCGTGTGGACTCGTCGGATACTGGAGTTGCCATTGCGCAGGGAACGTCCAGCGTCTTCAAGTCGGATGGGGTGAACCTGATCGCCGCCGT
>ERZ869907.326-NODE-326-length-16147-cov-5.757146_pt1 | contig 16147 bp, 33 predicted proteins | sample MGYA00579309_ERZ869907 | MGnify/ENA primary metagenome ERZ869907 (study PRJEB32216, sample SAMN09231814) | wastewater metagenome | place: USA: Maryland | collected 2016-07-30 | study: EMG produced TPA metagenomics assembly of the PRJNA472060 data set (Reclaimed... | reverse complement strand
CCCTCGATCTCTACAGGCTTTCCTCGAATGATCTCAACGGTCACCCCTTTATTGCTTTTGATTGGATTGAACTCGGATAACGAGATCGGCACGCGGTCGACAAGGATTGTTACCCGATACTTCCCCATCTTTGCCCGGTCCACCGACACAACCCTATCAAACGCTCTTCGACTGATGTTGTACTTCGCCAAAGATCGCTTCCTCAGCATCACAACGATGCGAGCGGCGAACTTATTCAATGCGCTGACCGCCGCCCGCTTCATCGCATCTTCAACACCTTTGATTGCATACTTCCCTGTGAAAAAGCTTGGTTTTGCCATGTTATTGATCCTGTTCGTCCATTGATTCAAAGTCCACTGCCTCAGTCATAACCCCTATCGCTGCCTGGTTTCTGAAGGTGACCATCCACATTCTGTTCGCCTCATCGTAATACCTCACGTACATTCCTTCATCACTATACGCCTTCACCAGGTAGTTCATCCGTACCGCATAGGTGCTGCATTGGGCATATTCGGCGCCGGAGGCAACGATCTGAGCAACCGGCATCCTGCCCATCGTCTTCATCTTCTCATACAGCCAATGCCGGAACCGAGGTTCAGCCCTGCGGGATTGGTACATCTCGGGGCTCATCCTGGTTTGGTCCATCACTTCTTTGTAGGTCGAGGTCATAACAACACGCCGCTTCACCTCAACCTCCTGACCCTTTGCACCGGCCTTTCCGCGGGGATCCTTCTTCCGATTGTGGGTACGGCAGAGCAGCTGGAAGTTCGACAGATCTGATGGGTTGTGGCTCTTATCCCCATCGATATGGTCCACTTCCAAGTAGATCTCTGGTGGTGTCTTCCCACAGACGCGGCAGCGTTCACCGTCTCTGAGACAAATCAGTTTGTAGTACTTGCGGCGGAGGTTGGTATCTCGTGACATCAGGATTATCAGTTCAAGTGAAAGAGCATTGTCACAGAAGCATAGGCAAGAGCATGTGTGTGTACGTACATAGAGACTTTATATTTTGGGAGCGTGCTGCTCTGAAATGCCTGTAGTTATTCTGGTATTTAACATTCGGTGAGACTTGATGCTGAGACTTGTCGTGTCTCATTTTCGTTAAGTTGTTATTTGTCATTGAGACTTGAACTCACTATCAAGTAAATCCCAGGTCTCAGAGCTTTACTGCTGAGTTTCAAATGAGTTAACCCGTAGATCTATCTGTCTTTTCATATACCGCGAACAATACGGATATGGTGTCCACGCTCCGTTCTTCCAGACCCCAATTGAATCCACACCATAAATAACGATCGCGTTATCCATCGCTTGTTCCAGAAAATCCTCTAAGTCTTCATCTTCACCTCTGTTCGTGACCTTGATTGACTCCATTTGTCTGGCTACAAACTGTGAGGCGGCTTCCTGGTTGCGTGTGGGAATTACTTTGTGAGTACCAATTGTCCCCTCTTCGATTTCTTTTGAACAGGCTGACAGGACAAGGAGCATTGATATTGCAATTAGAATCTTCATTTTAATGTTCCTTTCGTGATTTTTGTACTCCGTGATATGATATGAAGACCGTCAGTGGTTATTGTCATCCGCCGTACCTTCCCCTTCACCCGGGAAACGAGTTGTTTCTTCTCCAGGGCTTGAACGTGATTTACTGCAGCGGTGAGCCCAATGGTGAACCGTTCGGCGATCTCGGCGTACGTCGGCGCGACAATGTTCCGGGTAAGGAATTCATGGATGAATGCCAATACCTCAATCTGCCGGGCGGTCGGTTCAATCATTGCCTTTCTCCTCTGGAAGACCGGCTATGTGGATAAGCTTCGCATGTAATTCTTGCAACAAGTAGTTCGGCAGTTCAGAAAGTGATGTGGGGTGCTGCTGCAGCAACTGCAATAATAATGGGCTTAACGGACTCACGAGATATGCCGTCTTCGATGGAAGATTGGGATCGAACACAATATCTATCATCCCAGCAATACCAGTGAATTTTGGTGTGCCGGACGATAGGCTGTATGATTCCATGGCGGATCTCATGTGGATTGCTTTAGATATGTCCCTTAATATGTCGACCCTATATTGCTCATCAACAGGCCCCCTAAAGGAAACATCAAGCCAGCTGTCTATGGCCAACGGAATTGATACGGTTCTTTTCATTCCTTCACCTCCGGCATTGATGATTTAGCTCTTTCTGCCGAAACGATATTCGAATACTGCTGTTTATTGATGATGGCACAACCTTCGCCGACATAAATGCTTCCATAGTATTCGCAAAAGCAACACCCCTCTTCGCAGAATGGACACGGCTTGACTGTTTTGTTCATCCCTTCACCTCTCAGTCTTCGGATACCGTGATCACAATCGAAGGCACCTTGGCAAGTATTTTCGCATCGGGATCACCGTCGTGATAGGTTACAACCTCTCGTTGAACCTTCTCAATCTCTCCGATTGTGAAGTCCGGTGCTCGTTCCGGAAGACATACCACGATCGGCATCTCCTTCGGATACTTCTTGAGGAACGAAATCATTTCACCCACTGTGCTCGGGGGTGGCGTCTTCGCGTTGTGTGATGTGCTCATTTTGTTTATCCTTTGTGGGTCGTTTGGGTGATTTTCGGCATGACGGAGATATCGAAGTAGCCGCCCCACATGCCTTTATTTGTTACATGGAGGGCATAGGCCAAACGGCCGTGCGGCTTCTCGCGAGGATCAAGCTCCGGCGCGAGATGGTCCATCGTTTCATTGTGCGTGACGGCGTTCATTGCGTCTTTCATCGCCTTGATGAGTGTGAGGGCGTCGGAGGCTTCTTCGATCCAAGGGACGGCTATCAGGTCCATGTCCCGATGGATTGAACCGTGCACCGCCAGTGCATATCCATGGTCTTTGGCGATCTGCTGGAGCATGGGATATAGAGCACAATATGCAGCTGCTCTGGCCGGGATCGGTTCCTTGTACTCTTTCATTCCTTCACCTCCGGCATCCTCGGCTCTTCATTGAAATGTTTCGGGCATCTCCACCACTCCAGTTCGTAGGAATGACAGAGGGTTCCGGGTTTCCCCGACAGTGATGACAACACTCCGTCTTCATCCAGAAGCTGCGGTTCGTCGCCGTTATCGCAATACACACATTCAACCGTTGGATTCATTCCTTCACCTCCGGCATCTCATCCCAGGTGCGACCGTCCAAGATGCGGCCACCCTTCTTCTCTTGGATATTGTGACCAGCTTCAATCCATGGACTTCCAGGAAGAGCGCTCCCATACTCGCGTACATCACCCCACTGTTTGAAGAAAAACGGCACGCCGGCAGCTGCGCACTGATCCCGCAGCGATCGTACCCAGTCCGGATGCATTGGACGCGCTTTCGGTCCGGACTCTCCGCCGACAACGACCCAATCGATTCTATTGAACCTGCCGTCAAGGGGACGCATGTATCCTGCGGTGGTGCGTCGGATAGAAGTTATATCCACCGGCCCCAGCAGTGGCTCCATCGACAGCCAGCGGACGGCGGCCGGGACCTTCAGCAGGATTGGGATGCGTTCATCAGCGGTCTTCTGGTCCTCTACCGACACACCCAGCCAGACGTTGGGGAGCGGCAATTTTATGCCGGTTACTTTTGTTTTTGTCGGCATACTAAGGCTTGTTTCCCATTCATCCCCCAGCGCTTTCACTCTCTCCATGTACTTCAGCATCATTTCAGGCTGTTTGGTAAGCACCTGAAGTGTGTGCCGCCTGCATAATGCCATGACCGCAAACACCTGATCGATGTACTCATACGGAATATCCGGATGGAACAGATCGGACATACTGTTCACGAATATCATCCGCGGCCGTTTCCATCGCAGCGGGATCTCCAGCGCTTGCGGTACTGTTCGCACGGTGCCATTCCATTCCACTCCGGACTGCCGCAGCACGGTAAGATTTTTGTACCGCTCCTGCCCCATCCCGGCCAGCCGGTGCGCCACGCGCATCGCATAGCAGTTCCGGCATCCTTCCGATACTTTTGCGCAGCCCACTACTGGGTTCCAGGTGGCTTCGGTCCATTCGATCTTAGATTTGTCGCCCATCTTGTTACTCCTCGAAGTGCTTCATATTCAGCGAGACTTTCCCGCCGTCATTGATCACCAGCTTCCGGGCGACAATTGCCAGCGTCTGAGTGACCGCATCTACTGGGATTTTGATATCGTTTGAAATAGTAAGGTATTTCATTTGTTCCGGCCCTTTCGCTTTCGTGCTGCTGCAGCTTTCGCCTTCCGGATGCAATCCGGATTTGAACAGAGCGTATGCGTGTTGTTCACCCAGGAGCACGGCCAGCCGCTCAAAAGATGACAGGCATGATCATCGGTACATCCGCATATTCTGCAGACTCCCTTTTGGTGGTTCATATTGGTTCTCTCCCTTTTATTTATTGTCCTGGCTGCAACTGTTGTTCAAAGATCGTTGGTTCTTTGTGTCCCCAATCTGCCATGCGATTGGTACGTGCGAAGATCTCTTTCGCCGTGTCCCGTAATCGTTCGATGGTTGGGGAAAGTTCTTCCGGAGTTCGGGCCAGGAAGTATCCCATTGGCTTGGCCTTATTGGACCCGATCTTGTGGCCACCATCCCGCAGTTGCTCCACTATATCCGCGATCTTCCGGATATCGGTGTTGAACTCTGCCGCAAGGTTGTGACCCAGTATCGGTGCATCGATGGAATGCTGTTGAATGCGGGCAAGGACTCGGAGTGCGAGCTGCGTGTCGCGGTTCTTCAGCATGGTAATTAAATGCTCCCCGCGCAGCAATCACGTGAACACGCTACGCCGGACTGTGCGTGACAAAAAGCATAAATAAATATTTCCGTGCTGATTCTCATTCCATCTCTCATGATATTTCTTATGTGTCTAAATCAATGTATTCGGGATGCACTCTACAACGGAACCTCAAATAGCAACCTCCGTGTTCGCACTTCCGGATCCGAACCATGCACGGCATCATGTCTGGCGGTGGTTTCTGCGGATCTGCTGCGATCGGCTGTAGGTCGTCAATCCTTTTCGAATAAGGTCCCCTTCGTATTACCCGCGGGTGTGGCTTACGTTCCGGTACCGGCGGACGATCCTGAATGTCATCACGGATTCCTTTGATCCAGCGCCGATTACCGTCAGGAGTGACCGATACGGAGAGGATCCGCTGATTCACCTCCATCTGCTTTCGCTCGATCGTCACATATCCGTTTTTCTCGAGTGACATCACTGTGAGGTAGAGACCGGCTCGCTGTGTGTAAAGAGAAGGAACGACATACTCAAACAGATCCTTCCAGGCAACCGGCTGCTTCTCATGAATGATCACCATCAGCTTTTGGACCTTTGCTCTTTGATGCATTGTCAGAACCTGAGTCCTTTCCTTCGCCGGACATGCGCCGTTGGAACAGCGTCCGGCATTTCATACCCTCGCCAGACCAGCTCAAACGCTTTATCGATGATTTTAACCTCATGCGGGAAGAGTTCCGTCTTCGTGAACACCCGGTGTTTGAGCTCCTCAATCTGTCGTTCGTGGTATCCTTTCGGATCAGCACGCCGGAGCCATTTGAGATTATCAAGCACGAACTGCACCTGGTATTCCAGGGATGATTGTGCGCTGGCTTTGTCGGATGTGGACCGGTCAGCCCGGCTCTGCAGCGCCATCACCCTCTCCGTCTTTCTTTTTACCCTTCCGTCCTTTTTCCGGAGTTTCCTGAGGAGGAGTTCCCGGGCGATCGGGGAGCGTGAAGCGGCCCTTTTCATCCCTGCAGGTGACCTGCCTCTGCTGATTGTGCTTTGGGTTTGGTTTTCGGTTTTTCCTTTGCCCGCTGGGCCGCTTCCATCTCCTTCTTCGTTGCAGCCCTGATCCCTGCGACATCGACTTTCAGGATCTTTGCGAAGTCCTCCAGCGAGTCCGGGGCGCCATAATCGCCAGGCATATTCATGTAGAGCAAGATGATCTTGTGGAGTTCTGCGATGGATGTTTTCGGGTTATTGATTGCCTTCATTAAAGCAGCATCGTTCTTGTATCCGAGGAACTTCTCGAATCCCCGCGACTCAGACCCATTGATGTAGCGGCCGACATGCTTCTTGACGATCAATGCGAACGCTGCGACGGGCAGCTGAGGCACGGCCGCCTTCTCCAGCAGAGAGCGGACAATGCGGTCAATCGCTTCCCGTTCCACACGCTTCTTGAACAGCTGCGCCTTGCTGGGGCGGTTCGATGTGGGGCGATCACTGGAGGAGGAGGTTGACGGCTTCCGGATGTAAACCTTTTTCCCAATGCGGGAGGGTTCATCAGCCTCAGTGATCACCGCCAGTATAGTGTCCTTCCCCGGCTTGCTCGCATATTCCATGTTGTAGTGATGTTCAATAGGTTTCGGACCAACACCCGTTTTGATCGGAGCCCAATAATCCCCTTGCACTGTGACCACCTTCTCGCCGGATTCCTCAACCTCATCCACCGCACGTTGTGCGAATGCCTTCAGCTTCTTCATGAAGCACTCGGTATCGATACAGGCATCATTCTTCTGTGCTTCGGGGAACAGTGATGGAGACGCACCGGTCCGCTTGGTGCAAGTGTTGCAGGCACCAGCTGCCGGCAACAGTGTTGCGTCGTCCTTCTTCCAGGGACCGGAGCTAAGAAGTCGTTGGTCACGCTCTATGGTCGCCTTCATTGTTTTCAGCGATACAATGTCGTTATTACGAACGTCCTCTTTGAAAACTGTCTTCTGCTGTTCCGGTGAATAACGACAGATATAGACTGCTGCTGACCTGTTCAGTTTCTCCTTCCACAACGCATCCTTCAACTCGGGGATCAGATCATTCAGCTTCAACGTCTGGTACACCCAAGTCGGACTCTTACCCACCTTGGCCGCGATCGTCTCCACTGTGTGCTTCCCACCGGCAATCAGCTTCTGAAATCCCTCGGCCTCATCGAGCGGATGGACATCTGCCCTCTGCAGGTTCTCGATCACCTGTATCTCAAGTGCCTGTTCGTCGGTGAGCTCCTTCACCAGGCAGGGGACGGTCTCGAGCTTCAAATCCCGGGCGGTGCGATATCTTCTCTCCCCCGCAACGACTTCATACTTTTGGCCGATCTTCCGCACAAGAATCGGGACAACGATCCCCTTTTCCTTCACCGAATTGCGGAGATCCTCCATCTGTTTCTCATCGAAATGCTTTCGAGGGTTGGTCTTGGATGGTAGCAGTATGCCGACCGGCAGCTGCTGGAACTGTGTTGCTGTTGCGTTTGACATTTGCGTCTCCCGTGCTGTTATTAGGTGAAATTGATTTATTCTTGCTGATTCGCTCTCGTTGTTCCGACTCCCTGTCTATCTCTTCAAGCTTCCGAAGCTCACGGTTCTGGATGGATCCCGGACTCTTGATTCGGACGGAAGGAAGGAATTTCCTTTTCTCCCACTCCGTCAGATACATCCGTCGCGCTTCAATGTTTCTGATCATTCGGCTGACGCGGGCCGAGTGAGTCTCCTGCTGCTCTGACATTACTGATCCTCGAATAATTGATATCGGTCCTCTTTACCAGGCGTCCATCTCCTTCACATTTAGAACAGGGCTGCATGTCTACAGCATGAATATCGATGCTTATATCGACCTCACCCCACCCGTCGCATGCGGAACAGATCACCACTTCACGAATTGTTATGTTGTGCTGCAATGCCATAGGTTGCTAAAAGAATGATAACTGTTCACCAGGTGTCCCCTTCATCGAAACTGCATCCGTTACAGGCGCCGGCATGATCGATGGCTCGCTTGTTTCGGTATCTTTCTTGTCCCCTCGCATCATGTCCATCATGTCACGCAATGCCCAACGGACCGGCCAATCAGTAAGAAACCATATCGGGGTGTGCAGCTCCGTCCATATCTCCATGCTGAGAGTATTGCCGTGTACCACCTTCCCCCCAACACCATAGAGACTCAGCTGGATGTAGCACATCTTGAAAGCAATATCCGATACATCCTGTCCGACAAAGAACGCATCACGCGACGGATTGCAGCCCTGCTCGATCATCACCTTCCGGAACGCTATAAGCATCCCGCCGCTGCCGCAGGCCGGGTCATTCACTCCCAGCCAATGTTTTTCCTTCAACTGTTCTTTGATATCCCCGGCACTCATCTTTGCCAGCATCTCCGATATCGGAAAGGGAGTGAAGAACTGGCCCAGCCGGTCATTGCTCAAGCCGATCTCCTGGAAGATGTCCCCGAGGAAATCCTCGTTCGTTTCTTCCAGGGCATTTACCATGACCGTGAACGCCTCGTCCAACAACTTCAACTGTGTTTCATCATACCGGTTGAACACCGGCTGCAGCTGTTTCCCTGCCAGTTCCCTATAGAACGGCAGAGCGAGCGAGTAACACCCAAGCGCACAGAAGTCTGCAAAGACCTCCTGCAGGTTCCTTGAATAGTCAACCTTGCTGAGCAGGCTGACGAACTTCTTCCGGTGCTGCTGTAGTGTCGACATCGGGTGCGGGTGTGGTATCCTGGGACGGCGCGGCTGTCGCCTTCTTCTTGGTGAACGATGCGATAGTGATCATCAGGCGAGTGGTAAAGAGCCAACGTTTGAACTCGCTGACAGCTTTGGAGATCCAATAACCGACGGTGTGGCGGTCGATACGATGAAGATTGTAGTCAAGGATCATCAGGTTCTGGCGGCTGATGTCGTTCTGTTCGACAAGGACTGTCCGGAGGTTCACCTGTTCCCCAGCGACTCGGTTCAACGCCTCCGTAAGTTCAGCGACCTTCTTCTCCAGGAGTGCGTATTCGGATTCCTTCGGCTTCGCGCACCAGCAGAGCTGCAGCTGGTGGAATGAACTCCCGTCCTTCTCCCGGATGCGATTGATGCCTACGCGCTTCTTCCCTCGGCATGTCGGGCACTGATCATTCCCGACGTAGTGTTTCAGGATCTCCACTTCATCCGGTACCGGCGGCATTGCCATGACGCGCTCGAGGAGGGTCAGGAACTTGAGCCCTATCTCGATGCTGTGCCGTTCGACCGGCGAGGAATCTTTCAAGGGGTGGTAGGTTTGGCGCTGCAGCTGGAACCACGCCGGGGAGAGTTCGGCCGGCATATCGCTTCCGAGACTTTGGTCTGTTTTCATAGTGTGTCCTTTGAGGGTATGATGGATTGGATAAGGCGGAGGAGTTCGTCCGTGCGTTCGCCGGCATTGTATCGGTTCCAGACCGGCAGGACCTTTTCACAAAAGGCAGCTATGCCGGTAGATCCGTTGGAGAGATGATAGTTCGTGAGTTCTACAAGAGCGACACCGGCATCGACCCACTCTTTGGATTCGTTCAGGTTCTGTGTCATGCTGCATCCCGGTCGAGTTCAATGTGGCGAACCGGAGGGACCAGGCGATACCACGCCATGACAGGCTGTGGTGTCCGGTTCCTGGCGAATTCAGTGTGCTCGGCTACGTGGTCCGAGGTATCGGTGGGATAAAGTTCGATGTAATGGGCGGACTGTACCTGGCCTTCTAACGCAATGCGCGGTGTTTCGTCGGCCTCATCAATGGCGGACATCAGTTTATCAGAGTTATAGTCTCCCTGATATCGCGCCATTTGTGCGTGCTTACTATCTGGCATTTGATGCTCTCCCGTGCTGTATTGGAATGATGTTCCTGTTTTTACCGAAATATTCGTCCATGAACTTTTGAATTTCAGATTGATAGAACAGGTACTTCTTTCTCCCAGGGTGATAGTGAGGCATCCCGGACTTTGCCCAACGGATGATCTCTTTGGCCGATACTCCGTTCAGGCGGCCGGCCTCCTTCGCTGTGATCTTTACTTCCGGATGGACGATCTGCATCATGCCTTCACCATTGAGGACTTTTGAACAGGCAACGACGGGCACTCATGCACCGGCCAGCCGATACGCCGACCAACCGTTGAGATGATCCCCTCCTCGTCCATCACCCTGATTGAACCATTCACATCCTTTTCGTTCACGATCTTCTTCACGGCATCGCAGGGAATCTCATTGCCGTGCAGATCTTTCATGAAAACAATCAACTTCCTGCAATAACGGCATGAGGTCGGGCTGTGTTTTTGCCGATACCATGCTCGCTGATTTGCCGAAATATTTAATGTTGTGCGGATTATCATGGACGTTCATTGTAGGGTACACCCCCTACCGGTTCCTGTGAATCGTATTTGTCAACTTCCTGCAGCATCGCCTCTCCACGCTGCCGCTCGATATACCTGAAATGCTCGCGTACTCCGAGCCCTGCAGCGATCAAGATCACCGCAACAAGCCACAACCAATAGTACTCTTCGAGCAATCCGACAAACTGTTCAGCCATGATGTGCCTCTCGTTTCATAATGCAATGTGCACGAATGCCAATGAGAGCAGAAACAATGAGTTCAATCAGCAAGTAACTTTTGAACAGAACGATAAGAGTTTCCATTTCTCCTCCGTTTTGTAGGACTCGCCCCGGCGCCGCTTGCGCCGGGGTGAGCCCTCATAACCCCCGCCGTATGGCAGTTCCCGTTTCGGTCCACTTGGACCCCGGACGAGCAACTCCGGAAGTTCATCACTTCCCGCCCGCCTCCGTGTAGAGCCGCTGCGAGATGCCGTGGAATTCATCGGCAAGTTTGATGATCTGTATCCGATCCATCCTGCCGACCTGCTCGGACAAACGGCTATTCAGCTGAACGGTATCGATGACCTCATCGAGCACAGAACCATTCTTTGAGGAAGCTGGAACGTTCGTCACGATACTCTTATTGAACCGGGCAAGGATCTCCCTGCAGATCGGGACAACGATAGACTCTGAAAGGAGAAATAGCTGGAATGCCGGAAGGTGTCGCTCACTGGTGGGGCCCAACCATTGCGACACAGTGTTTTGTTTCACTTTGCCGTCGTAGGCGATTGCTGATTCTTTGAGACCGGTCTCAATGACAATATCGTTGAGAAGTGCTTTGAACTGTTCGGCCCGTTCTTGGGCGATTCCGTAATACATATCTCTCCCGTGATATTATTCTTGGATATTATCTCTCACGCTGCCGGTGCGGCAGCGTATCTTTGTTCCACAGTCGACAGCTCTTCCACCTTCTCCCGGATCATGACCGGCAGAATAGACCGGAGCTTCTCCGCTTCATCAAAGGTCGGATTACCCGCCTTTTTCACGATGTAGTCCAGGCGGCGGTATTCGATCCCGGAACGCTTTGAAATAGCAGTCAGCTCAAATCCGCTTGATCGGATGAAATCCCGAAGCTGTTCGGTGGGGCTGGTTTGTTTCTTTGCGGGTTTTGTCATATTATTGGAGTGCTTGGAATTGATTACAAAACAAAAATAATACATTGGTATTGTTTTGTCAAGTATATTCTACACACCATTGTATTATTTTTAAAAGGCGGGAAATGACTTATAACGAGCAAGTAGCACAGCGGATGACGGAGTTCCTGCAGGGTAAGGTGGGCTCTAAGCATGGGTGGCAGAAAGCAGCGGCAACGCTCTTAGATATGGCGAATCCGCAGAACCTCCGCCCGTACCTGATCGGCGATCGTACGCCGGCGCATACGGTCCTTGCCCGACTCTACAAGCTCGGGTGCGATATCAATTGGCTGTTGTTTGGTCCGGTGGAATCGAATGTCCAAAGCGTCTTCGTTTCACTGCAGCAAATCCCTGTCTATGAATCCGTTCACGCTGGCAGCAGGAAGGATGCAGTGATGGAGACACCATCGTATTATATCGCGATACCCAAGATGAACGACGAGACGCTCTTTGGCGTGAAGGTCAAAGGGTCGAGTATGGCCAGCTATTCGATCCCGGACGGCTGTGTGGTGATCTGCAGCAGGAAGGAAGAGATTGTGAACGGGAAACCGCACATGGTGAGTTGGAGCAACGGGGAGAGTGTCGTTCGGATTGTAACTCAGGACGGGAATTACTTCACCCTCTCGTCATCAGATCCGATCGCGTACCCACCACTGCGGATCCATAAGAAGGATATACATCACATATACAGAGTCACGAAAATACTGATTGATCCGTAGGCGGCCGGCAATGTCAACATTTAATGGCGTGGAATACTCCCTCCGGAAGCGTCCAGGAACGAAGAACTACTTTGCCGACTTCTACGTATTTGGGAAACGGATCCGCAGAACCCTCAAATCTTCGGATAAGAATGTCGCCCATACCACCGCGAAGATTATCATCACACAATTGATAGGCCGGCAGTCGCCCTCATCTTCCATCTCCGTCCGGGAATTTGAAGCAAAATACTTTACCCACATTGAGGCCCGGCTGCGGGAGCGGACCGTCCAGGCACACCGGTCGGCGATAAATAACCTGTTCAATTTCCGAAAGTTCCGGAGCCTCTCAGAGATCACTTCCCGGGACATCGATGAGTTCATGACATTTCTCATGACTCCATCAGAGGACCGGCCCACCCCCATGGCGCCGATATCGGTCAATACTCACATCCGGATGCTTCGGCAGATCTTCAACCAGGCAGTCCGGTGGGACTACGTCACCGAGAATCCATTTAACAAGGTCCGCCTTCTGAAATACCAGCAGAAAGAGCCCCGCGCCCTCTCCCGGGAGGAGATCAAACGGATCCTCACCTTTGCCGACCAACGATATCCCAAGTACGCAGATCTGTTCCGGTTCTATCTGCTGACCGGGATGCGGTTCTCGGAACCGCTGGAGCTGACCTGGGAGAACGTTCACTGGAAGGACCAAAGCATCACCTTGACCAAGACCAAGACGAAGAGTAACCGGAAGATTCCTCTCCTGAAGGCAACGAAGCGCATCCTCACCGATCGGCGGGACGAACCGCGGCCGTTCGCATTCGAACCCCGGCGCGTTCGAAGAGTGTTCGCCGATATCGTCAAAGAGACGGAGGTACCGAATGCCTCAATCCAAACCCTGCGTGCATCGGTTTATAGCTATCTGGTTGACGACGGTACACCGCAGCCGCTCATCCGCAAGATAATAGGGCACACCAACGATACGATCGGACAGCTGCACTACTTCAACCTCCCCATGAAGGAGGTGCTGGAACACACTTCCGGCCTGGAGAAACTGATCGGGAAACGATAGGCACCGCCCGGTTGGGTGTACGACGGGAACCAATTAAAAAGGCCGCTTTCGCGGCCTTTTTAAGTTTATTTTTTGGTTGCCAATTGCAATGGAGGGTATTTCTTTCGGCGACCGGTTGGCGGAAGTAAAAGCTCTGTATCTCGCATTCGACTGATGACCAGCTCGGCATTGAAGAACAGAATGGCAATCAGATTGGCAGGAACCCCCTCGGGACCTTCCCACCACGGATCTATCTTTCCTGCGGCAACGACTTTATTCTCCAACGCACGAATGAGATCCTGAAAGTATTGAGCTTGTTCGATGGCTTTGTCGTGCAGTTTACTGACTCTGCGCAGAATTGCTGCGGGGGATGTATCGACCGGGCGGGCGGCACTGGTCTTGCGGGTTGAGCGGTTATGGAGCTTTGTGTTGGACATGGAACCTCCCTACGTTATTTGGACTGGAAATAAAATGCCCCTGCGCGTCCAAAGCCAACGTAGGCAGGCTCCACCCCGACATAGCGAGGTGACGCAGGGGCAGTGAATTATTTAAAATAAAATCACCGCTACTGACGGGGCGGTATTGATCCGCCTACATTTATTCGGACAGCGGTAATGTAACAAGAACTCCGCTATCTGTCAAGTCGGTCGCGGAAAAGCTGGGCACAGTATGGGCACAGTCCAAAGAAGCGAAGCGGTGAGCAATAAAAAAGCCCCGTATTTACGGGGCTTTTTAGTGATCGCGGATGGTCTCGAACCATCGACCCTCTGCTTAAAAGAGATTTCAGAGTTCTTCATTAAAACATATATTCGCTAATTTTGCAAAATTCGATAGGACCATCAGGACGATTGGGACCATTGGGACCATCTGACGGATGATGGGCACAGTTTATAGGCACAGTTATTTTAGGAATATTTTATTAAAGCCCTGCGCCCCAGGCCTTGGCTGACGCGTTCGATAGACTCTGATGTAATGTTGAGCTCGCCGCGCTCCCACTGTCGAATGAACCGTTCATTCACACCGATCTTGTCGGCGAGATCTTTACGACTCAGCTTCTGCCGTTCGCGCTCCTTCATCATCAGTTCACCGAATTGTTCGCGCAGGTTCATTGTCTGTCTCCCGGACGAGTCCAGCGACGTCTCATCACATCCGCCATATCGCTACCCCCCTCCTTCTCCTCGACAAAGAAGAGAAGGTCCAAGTTGTGGCACAACTTCAAGAGCGCTTTCATCCCGATCCACCCACGCCCCTCTTCGAATCGGCGTAATTCACCAATGGGGATACCGATAGACTCCGCGACGTCTTCCGGAGTACGGCCTAAAGATTGACGCCGGTCTTTAATGAACCCGGCGATCAACTTGCGAGCTTCGTTCAACGCTAAATCGTTCATAGTTCAACTCCCCAAGACATCTATCTGCGACTTGATCCAAGCAGCCACATCACCCAACGTCTGACCGTCTCCATCGACAACGCTGTAGTCGCAGCCATACTTCGGAGCGTGGTCGGCGAATCGGACCTTCAGCTCTACATTGTTCACTATGTCGGCGAAGAACTCGTCTTGCACTTGTTTATCAAGAGTAATCGTCATATAACTTGACGTTGTGCGGTTCGCAACAGACCAGTCAACGCGTTGCACACCATTCATGCCTTCGACATGCTTTTTAAATTCGTGCATGAATTCAAAGAAGTCGTCGTAATCTGTGTGCGAGAGGGTGAGATCGAGGTTGGATTGTGTCATTGCGGTGGTGCCGAATTTAACGACCTGGCTCCGGTCGGATTGTGGATGTGATAGCTTCTTTATCACACAATCAATCTATACATATATGTATAGATTGTCAAGTTAAATCTTTGCTAATTTAAAGCCGTATTTATTGGCTAAAAGAAGACCCAATCCGCCACGAGCCCCGCAATCGCCCCAGCCCCGCCGCCAAGTGGACCGCTAATGACAGCCCCGGTGGTAGCTCCAATGCCGACCAGCGAGACTGTGCTGACGCCAAACTTCTTGACAGGATTGATTGTTGTGTCCATCACCACGAAGGTGAGGTGCAATGGTTTATACTGCGTGGAGTCAGTGCGCGCCCGTAATCCCTCCGGAGCGAGCGGATCGATAGTGACGAAGTTCGTGCTGACTGAATCTTCCACGACGATCTGATACGGAGCATTCCTGCGGACGATCGCGGAGTCCCTCTTCGGCGCAGGCAGAGAGGCAATATACCGCTCGAGGGAATCGACCTTCCGCAGGATTTGACGGACTCCGCTTGAATCCTGGGGAATCGGTTTCTCAACTGCAGGTCGCGGCTTTGTGTCCGTTCCGCCCGGAACATAGAACTCCAGCGTCTTCCCCACAATAGTCATCCCGGCATTCCGGTTCACCAGTCCATTCGTGAAGAACCCTGCAGCGAATATCACAACGCCGATGAGAGTAAGAACGACGGCATTTCGGAGTTTCTCATTCATGGTAGCATCTCTATTCTGTTTTCGGTGATATAGTAGTGAGCGTGGTATGGATGCTGGCCCTTCCAATTTCCTATTGATGGCCGTAGTGTGACTTTGCCATCTTTCTCCGTCAGCGTCCATTCTCCGTCTCCCAACGGTGTTACAACTTCTCTACGGCAACCGTTGGGACAAAGATGGATTGCGGTTGAGTGCTCTCTCGATATATAGAGTTTCCCCTCTTCCATACGGTACGACTCTGGAATTATGTCTGTGTAGACAGGGATAATTTCAAGGAACATCATGGCAGCGGGACCTCCTGCCCCAGATCTGCACCGTTCAAGAAGGCCTGCAGGTGATCGAATCGGAACAGCGGGTGCGGGTCCGTCTTATCGGCGCGAACGTTACAGTGCCCCAGGATACCATTGAAGTCAAAGAACCTCTCATCAAAGGTGGTTGAAGAGTTCTGCTCAATGCATCGCTTCGGGACACTGAAACGCTCGCACAGGTTGTCTATCAAAGCGTACAACGAACGGATCTGATCGGATTCGTAAGAATCGAAATATTGATATCCTCGCCATGGTACACCGTTGTCCAAGTATCCGGAGCGGAAGATCTGCCGACCGTCGAACGCGAACAGCTTCCCGTCTGTTGACCGGATGAGCGCTCCCTCGGATGCGAGTTCGATAGCGATCGAT
>ERZ869907.325-NODE-325-length-16160-cov-5.991307_pt1 | contig 16160 bp, 23 predicted proteins | sample MGYA00579309_ERZ869907 | MGnify/ENA primary metagenome ERZ869907 (study PRJEB32216, sample SAMN09231814) | wastewater metagenome | place: USA: Maryland | collected 2016-07-30 | study: EMG produced TPA metagenomics assembly of the PRJNA472060 data set (Reclaimed... | reverse complement strand
ACCCCATGAGCATCCTCAAGAAAGCCGAGAACAAGATGGCCTACGCCAAGGTCGGCCTGTACGGCACCGCCGGCTCGGGCAAGACGCGCACCGCCGCGAACGTCGCCATCGGGCTGCACAAGGCCATCGGCAGCACCAAGCCCATCGCCGCCTTCGACACGGAGCCCGCCTTCTCGTTCGTGCTGCCGCTGTTCAACGCGGCCGGCATCGAACTGCTGGTGGCCGACGAGTCGCGCGCCCTGAAGGACTTGATGACCTTCATGGACGAGGCCGAGAAGGTCTGCGACATCTGCATCATTGACTCGATTACCCACGTATGGCGCGACGCGCAGGAGTCCTACCTGAAGCGCGTGAACGAGCAGCGGAAGAGCCGCAACCAGCGCCCGCTCCTGTCGCTGGAGTTCCAGCACTGGCGCCCGATCAAGGCGAAGTGGGCCGAGTTCACGGACCGCTTCCTGTCCTCGCGCATGCACGTGATCGTGTGCGGCCGCGCCGGAACTATCTACGAGTACCAGGACAAGGACGACGGCAGCGGCAAGAAGGAACTGATCTCAACGGGCACCCGCATGGCGACCGAGAAGGAACTCGGCTACGAGCCGTCGCTGCTGATCGAAATGATCGCGGACCGTCACGACGGCAAGACGATCAACGTGGCGGTGGTGCAGAAGGACCGCGCCGACAAGCTGAACGGGGCCGAGATCCCGATGCCCGACTACGCCAAGCTGCAGCCGCACTTCGCCGCGCTGAACATCGGCGGCAAGCACTTCGACAGCATGGACCGCCGCGACTCGCAGGACATCTTCCCGGACGCCGACGAAAGCGGATGGGACAAGGAAAAGCAGCTTCGCAAGGTCTACAGCGAAGAGATCCTGGAACTGCTGAAGAAGCACTTCCCCGGCAGGGCCGACAAGGACGTACAGGCCCGCATGGATCTGCTGGAGCAGTTCTTCGATACCCGTAGCTGGACGAAGATCGAGGAGGCCACGAAGAGCGATGTGCTCAAGTCAGGGCTTGAGGCCATTCGCGCAAAGCTGGAGCCGAAGCCCGAGGCGGAAGAAAGGAAAGCCGCGTGAGCATCTTGCTACCCACGACGGCCATCCTGCGCGGCATCACCGGCACGGTTCGCACTGTCGGTGATCCGCCCAAGGGCGAGCGCGATCGCGCAAGGCAGCAGCGGTACGCGGCCAGCGGCAAGCGCCAGAAGAAGAGCCGTGCCGCCTACTTCCGCGAGTGGTACGCCAAGAACGCCGAGCATCGCCGCGCCTACAACCGCGAGCAGATGCGCCGCCGTCGCGCTGCGGGGCTGGCATGAGCGATACGCCGATGACGGATGAATGCTGGCAAGTGAACGAGCATCGCCGCTTTTCATCTGCCGCAGAACAATCCGTTTACAACCACGCCCGCCGCTTGGAGAAGGCGCTGAAGGTGGCGGAACAAGAACTGATCGCCATCCACAACGCCGCTTCCACTCAAAGGTTCCAAATCCTTGAAGCAAAGATCAAGGAATCCCTCTCCACCATCGCCAATCTGAAGGATGAAAAGTGAAAGCCGCCGAAGGCCGCTGGATGAACCTGATCGCTCAACTGCCCTGCTGCGTTGGCCATTTCACCGGGGCGCCCTGCGAGGGCCGGGTGGAAGTCCACCACGTGGCAGAAGGCTCCGGGAAGCGTTCCGGCTTCGGCACCGCGCCACTGTGCAGCGAACATCACCGAGGCCATAGCGGGCTGCACGGCATGGGCACGAAGCGATTCTGCGCGGCCTACAGGGTGCCGGGGGAGACGGAATACGGACTCCTGGTCTGGACGAACGAGCTACTGGAGAGAACGCTATGGACGGCGGGGAGGAAGGCCGCATGACCCTCGACCTCGACGCGCTGGAGGCGCTGGAGAAGAAACTGCGGGAGCGTGGCGTGATGTCGCACGAAGAGGCTCGCAAACTCATACGTCCGCTGCCCGAGCTTCTGAGGCTGGCGAGGATCGGGCAGCGGGTGGAGCGGGATGCGAAGGAGGAAGGGAAATGAACACTTCTACTCAATACGCAGATCAACCGTACTCGCGTGCCGTGGCGCGGGAGCCGTGGCACAAGGTTCTGATGCTCATCAAAGCGAAGATGGGGGCGTGAGCGGCTATGGAACCTAACAAGCGCCAAGTGTTCCACTGCCTACCCATAAACGACCTCCGCGAGCACGAGGAATCAGCCGATTGCTGGTGCCGCCCGCGAGTCGAAGAAGATGGCTGCGCGGTATTCCACAACTCTCTAGATGGCAGGGAGCTTGTCGAACGAGGCGAGAGGCTAATCCAGTGACGAGCCTACAGCGGTGCATTGCGGTAATCGTCAAGCAGCATGGCGGACTCAACATAGCAGCTCGCGCTCACCGAGTAGATCCCGCTTACCTATCGCGGCTGGCAAGCGGGAAGAAGTCAGATCCGAGCGCGGAAACGCTGCGCCGACTCGGGATCGTTGCTCGTACTACATACGCCATCCGCCAAAGGGGGAAGCCGTGAAGCCGAGAGACAAACTAGGTTGGCCCGTAGAGTTGATTGAGGGTCGCCCGTTCACCAACTTCATTCGTCTGCTGATCCATACAAACCTCTGGCAGACATGGACGCTGCGAAGGGGGAGGCCGTGAGCGATACGCCGTACGGGAGAATCATCAAGGCCACGGCGGCACTGGTCAGCCTGCCGGACGAAGATAACCGCATCAGCCGCAGTCGCGTAGTGGACGAAGTGATGCGGATTAAAGCCGAGTCCTATTTGCTGGAGCGCGAGAACGCCGACCTCACGGCGAAGCTCGCTCGCATCGAGCAAGTGGGCGAGCGTCCTGAGTCCAGCAGTCCCGGACCTGATGACTTCACAGACGGTTGGAACGCCGCCATTCAAGCCATCCGCGAAGCGAAGGAGGAGCAGCGCAATGGCTGACACCACACACTTTGCCGACGACGCCACGCTTGCGCACATTGCCAAGCTAGAACTGGAGAACGCCGACCTGAAGGCGGCAGACGAGGCGCACCGCAAGGCACAAGCCGCCATCTATACGACCCTTGGAACCGGAGAGCCTGACCGCGACAAGTGGCCCGCACAGATTGCCGACCTTAAGGCGAAGCTCGCTGCGGCGCAGAGGGATGCGGAGAGGTATCGGTGGCTGCGCTCCGGGCCGATCTCGGAGACTGGTCACGTTATTGCTGATGTGCTGATGCGTGAACGTGACGAGGAAGGAATCTTTAGCAACGAGTGGTACTCGTTCGATCACGACGATTTAGACGAAGCCATCGACGCCGCCATCCGCGAAGCGAATGAGGCAGCATGACCGACCTCTACATCCCGTCCAACGGAACCGAAGGGGCCGCGTGGTTCAATTCCTGGTGCTCGCACTGCGCCCGCGATGTTCACCTGAACAGCGGCAAGGACTTCGACGCCTGCGAGCCGGATGAAGTCTGCCAGATCATCGCGGACTCGTTCGTCGGTCCGGTCAAGGAATGGGTCTACGACGGCGAAGGAAATCCGATGTGTACGGCGTTCGTGCCGGTCGGTGAAAAAGCGCTGGTGCGCTGCCAGCACACGGTGGACATGTTCGGGGAGGCCAAGAAATGAAGAAGACCGTGAAGGCGTGGGCGGTGGTGGATGTGCGCGGAAAGCACGTTCGCACGTACTGGTTGAAGACGGACGCTCAAGCGTGGGCGCACGCAGGGCCTCCGACTGACCGCGTCCTCCCCTGCACCATCACCTACGATCTGCCGAAGAAGAGGGCGAAGAAATGAGCATGAAGTGCATCAAGTGTGGGGCCGTCGCGCATTGCTACGACAGCAGACCGCGTAAGGACTTTACAACATGGAGGAGATATTACTGCCTGAAGAAGCGGTGTGCGGCGCGCTGGTCAACATACGAGGTCGTTGTCAATGAGACCGGCAAAATGCGCAGCGGCAGCCGCTCGCTGCTGGAGCAGCGTGATAGGAAGATGGTGGCAGCGAATATCGCGCAACTTGCAAAGCAACTCAGCGGTGCGGAGAAGAATGGGGCGAAGAAATGACCCCCTTTGAATACACCGTCTGGGACGCCCAGGAGTGTGCTGACTACCTCAAGGAATCGAAGGTCTATTTCCTACAGCACACGCGCTACAAGGAAGGGTTCCCGGCTGAGATTCCGGGCAAGCCGAAAAGGTGGCGGGCTTGGGCTGTGGCCCAGTGGGCGCTAGGGATCGAGCAAGCCGCGTGATATATCACCCTGTACGCACGGACTCGGTTTTGCTAGGGGATTTGGTGCCCTTCCTCGGCACCATTACTCCAGTTTGCTGCGGCGCGGCGTCTATGGAAGCCGCGCTTCCTGCAAATCAAAATCCAGCTTTTCCAAGGTCTGCGTTAGCATGGTTTACGCATGGCCTCGGTCAAACCCTACCCCTCAAAACCCGGCTGGTGGCGGGCGCAGGTTGTCCGCAAGGGCATCCGGCGTACCCGCATCTTCCCGTCCAAGGGTGCCGCCGATTCTTGGGCGCGTCGAAACGAAGAGGCCATTCTAGCGGGGGATATCGAACCGCCCAACCTCAAGGTTTCCGACCTCCTGACTCGCTACGCCAAGGAAGTATCGCCCGACAAGAAAGGGGCGAAATGGCAGCTGGTCAGGCTAACCATGCTACAACGCGACAGGATCGCGCAGGTTCGCTTGCGGGACTTGGGAGCGCCCCATGTAGCCGACTGGCAGCAGCGGCGCTTAGGAAACGTCTCAGGGTCTTCAGTGAGGCGGGAAAGGAACCTGCTGAACAATGCGTTTGAAATTGCGCGTAAGGAATGGGGCTGGATACGGGCGAATCCGTTTGATGGGGTTCGTAGGCCAAAAGACGGCTCGCCGAAAGATCGGGTGGCTACAGAACGGGAAATTAAAGACGTGCTGGATCTCGCTTCACGGTCGATGGCCCACGTCATTGCGTTTGCCCTCGAAACTGGTATGCGAGCCTCGGAGATAGCCAGCTTGACCCCTGCTGATATAGTCGGTCGAGTAGCTATCCTGCGGGACACGAAGAACGGAACTAGGAGGGAGGTTCCGCTGTCTGAGAGGGCGCTAGCGGTGTGGTCCGGTGGGTTCAACCTCTCAGCCGGTTCTATTTCCACCCTGTTCAAGAGGTACGCGCTAGAGGCGAAGATTCCAGACCTTACCTTTCACTGTCTACGCAGGACAGCAGCGACTAGGCTGGCGAAGCGGCTGAACCTGTTTGAACTCTGCTCTATGTTCGGCTGGAAAGACCCAAGGATCATCCAGAAGCACTACTACGCTGCGGACATGGAAGAACTGGCTAGGAGGCTGGATTGACAACCCAGCCCGGTTTATTGGCAACCTTAAGCCGGTTCATTGTCAACCTTAGCGCGCCCACCATTTAGCCGCGTCTAGTCCGATGCGGGCTTGGTCGCCTTCCTGAGCGATTCCTGCACCGACTGCATCAATGCGTTCCATCGTTCGCTCAAGCTCTGCCCGGTCGAAGCAGGCTCGGTCAGGACTTGCGGCACCGGGGGCGGCGGCGGGCACGAAACCGCTACGGGCACGTTGCTCGCGCAAGCTGCGGTAAGCGTCAGCAAGGCCAGCGAGATCCCTGCGCGCACGGGTAAGGTCTGCATCGGCGGATTCCTTTCGTTTCCGGTCCTCTGATTCCTTCAGGCGGGCGGCTTTCTCGGCAGCCTCCCCGATCGCCTTCGTCTGCGCCACGAAGCCGGCGTATTCGGCCCGTACAGCGTCAAGGCGAGAGGTCTGCACCTTGAGGGCCAGCCCCAATCCAGCGATCACCACAGCGGCCCCTATCGCGGCGTAGCCCCATAGCGGAAGGGCGATGAAGCCTCGGCTACGCATACAGCGTACCGCCAGCGTCCACGTAGGCAGACTTCAGTGCGTCAAGGTCGTTCTCGTGCTGCCCGTACCCGGCCCCTGGCAGGCTCGCCCACCGAGAGCGACAGGCATGTACGGCATCCGCAAACAAGCCGCCTTGGATCAGCGACAATGCCCTGCATTCTCGGATGAGCTGTAGCGCCCACAGATCCTGCGATCTCTTGCCAAAGTCCGGCAGCTTGAGTTGGTCGCGGTAGTGCTCCCAATACCGCCCCATGAACTGGTAGCGGCCGGCAGCGTCCGAATTCTGATCCTTCTGGTACTGGCGCGGGTGCTTGGCGTAGTCAGTGAAGAGGATCGGCTTTTGCGGGGTTGACCCCACAATTACGTTGTAGCCATCGTCCGACACGACGAGAAGCCTTGTACCGATCTCCGAGACGGCGATCATGTCAAGGAAGGCAAGCACGTTTCGCCCGCCAGATTCGGTTTCGGTAAGCGTCGCCATCAAGTCCTCGCGTCGAAGTACCACTTCAGGGCCGCAGCTTGCAGGGCCATGTACGGGGCGGAGACTGCAGCGATGATCGCGGCGATCTCCAATCCCGGCTTGTCAGGATGCGCCGTGGTGAACGCCATCCCCCACTGGATCACGCGGATGGTCCCGTACATGATCGCAATCGAAACGGCGTGCTTGTCGATATCGCGGGCGTCCACAAAGTCCCAGAACTGGCCCGCCCTCAAGGCGAGCCAGCACAACGGGCCCCTGTCGGAAGCCCGCCGCTTCATTTCCCCGGAGGCGTCCATCCCTTGGTCATCATCGCAAGGTAGACCAGCACGCCGAAGGCCAAGTATCCCAGCGTCTTCAGGGACAGCCAGCCGAATTCGCGGATGCGCTGGCTCATCCACTCCTGGATTGCTTCCAGCACGACCTTTCGCAGGGCGTCATCCGATGGAGCTTGTTCCGCAAGGACTTGTCTCACTGCATCCCTCACCAGTGCGCGCTGGTTCTCGCGCTGTTCGATTTCGTATTGATCCACGATTCCCCCGCGTTCGTTTTCACCTTGCACGCGAGCCCCGTTTCGGTACTCTTGTCCTGTTCCGGTCAGGAACGGACGGCTTGCCGCTTGTACGGGGACGGGTGGCTCAGACCCGGCGCCGTCCTTTGTCAAGGCTGCGTGTACCAGATTTGCAGGATCACCGAATGCCATCCCGAGTTGCACGACGCATGAACGTCGAAATACTCATACGGGAGAACCACCACCGCAGCATCCGCGTCGTAGGTCATGCACTGAGTGCCCTTGTTGATGACATACGGAGTCACCAAGTCCCCATTGGGGCCGACATGACCAGAAACAGCGTATCCATCAGTGAACGAACCGAAGTGCGAAACGCACACCCTTCGCACCGTCACGGCATTCGCAGGATTCCACGGGCCGGAACCGGGAGCGACCATGTTGGTATTCCACGCCGCATTCGGTCCCAACCACATCAGTTGGTCACTTCCATCACAGTTGATCTGCTGGTTACCCCATGTAGCTGACTTCAGCGGAACCACCGCCATCGCTACGACCGAAAAGAGAATTGCAGGAATTGCGAGTAGCGATCTCATGCCCAAATCTCCCCATGGATACCAGACTGTTCAATCGTTCCACCGGCATCACCAAGCCAAGTTGTAGTACCCACTGAAACCGAGTACTCCAACCAAGCGAGATAGTGCCGACCAACACCTACAAACCCCTTCCATTGAGCATTTGGGCTTCCAACGGTACCGTTAGACGGACAGGTGTACTGACCGACAAGACATCCAGAAGCAAGAGCGGACGTCGAATCCAGACCAACCCCGACCAGAAGCCCCACTCCAGCGTTATCGTTAGACCCAAGCCCAACGACATACGCAGAAACCTGATCCTCGCTAACACCGACAACCATATCCAACTGGTTTGCCGTTGATGCGTTAGCTTGGCGATAGGAATTGGTCGTGTACGTCCATGAGTTCGTGGTATCCACTGCCCTCATGGGACGCAAGCGGCGGTTGTAGTAGTTCCAGACGTACCGCTTTGCGGCCGAGTCCTCGGTCTGTCCACTGACACCAGTGGTGCGGAACGATCCGAGATAGCGCCTGCCAGTAGCGCCAGACTTCACCAGCACGCCGTTCTGCGTGGTAAGCGCGGTCGCCCGCGTGGTGTCGTTCGTCCACGCCGTTGCATCCAGCGTCAGCGTGCCGGCGTTGTTGTAGACGAATACGTCGTACATCGTCACCGTGGTTGCTGGAACTGCTACCGACAATTCCGAGAACGTGTAGCGGTTCCAGTTTGCGGAGCCGTCGTACAGGTCGATCGTGTTCCCGCCGAACGGAGTGAAATAGACCGTTGTCGCGGCCGTCACGTCCGAAGTCGTGACCGCAGTTCCACTCGTCAGCGTCAGCCGCCCATTGCAAACTGGCTGCGCGTTGATCGTCGCGGCAGACGTGGCCGGATGGCTTGCGGAAATCAGCCCGTAGGACACCGCCGACAAACCTGAGTCCAGCGAGCCTGAATCTGTCTTCACAGTGATCGCGGTAAGCACCGAGAACGCCGACGCGGTGATGGTCCCGTACACCGTTCCGCCGCTGTTCGTGGTCTTCACGCGACGCCCGATCGTGAACGTGCTGGTCTGGTCTCCAACCAGCGTGAACGACGCAGCTGAAACGTATGTCGGAGACGGCCCGCTAACCCACTCGTCAATAGACACCGACGTATCGTTGATCCCCGTCACGTTGTCTATCGTAAAGATCGGAGAGGTCGGCGGATCGGTATCCGTCGAAGGGGCGAGGACGAGTTTGTAGGAAACCCCCGTCGTCCCCCAGATCGGGTATGGAACGCGCCCGGCAGAGTCGCACACGATAGGATTCGAGTTAGCGGTGATCGCGCCCGAGTCCTGATAGGTCGTCTGCTTCGTGGACGACCCCGCAACGTAGGTGAACAGCTTCGCCCCGCTGTAGGGATCGCCGTTCGCGTCCACGAACTGCGGAAGTTCATTGAAGAGAAGTTTGACCGCCACCTAACCTCCCCACGCCTCACGGCGTTGGTTTATGCTGCGCGGGTGGATCACACCACCCTTTTTCTGATCCTGCGCCCTTTGCTGGCTGCGCTAGCGATCGTCCTATTGATCCGCCCTCTGGCGCGGATTGCCGAACGCTGCGGCCGCCGCGCCTGGAGCTACCTGTCCGACCGCGCCCGGCGCTGGAAGGGCTCGCGTTCCACCTTGAGCCGCCGACCCTAGCAACGCCTCGGCAACCGCTTTCCGTTCCGCTGCCGACTTCACCCAGTCCGCCCCGATCTTCCCGGCTCCGATCAACGGGGAGACCATCTGCCCGATCACCGGAGTCTGCCCGATGCGCTGCAGCAGGTTCGCCAGCGCCGCCGCCGTCTTCGAGTAGTTCACGTCCGAGAACGGAACATCCGAGGTCATCAGCTTGGACGCTTTCTGCAGCGTCCTCAGTGCCCCGAGTTCGTCAGGCGAAAAAAGGATGTGCAGCTTCTCCGGAGGGATGCCGTCCAGCACCTTTCCGAACACCTGACCGGAAAACTGCAGGTTGTTGTTCGCGGCCTTGAACGCGAGATCGTCCACCGACGAGGAATTCGACGCACGCAAGAGCAGCGTGTCGAGGACGTGGCCCTTCACGTCTTTCATGGCCTGCTGACCATCGGCAGACTTCAGCAGCTCGGACTTCAGCGCACGCAAATCCCGAACGTCCGCCCCGATCACGAACCGCTGCACGAACTTGTCCGGGGCTACGTCGTCGATGGCAGCCGTCACACCGGCACCGGAACGCTGCGCCGCGAAGCGTTCGGCAGCCGCAGCTCGAGCGGTCTTCAGCGCCTCGATACCACCATCCGGCACTTCCATCAGCGCCTCATCCAATGCCGACTTCAGCCGGCGAATGGCGAGCGATGCGGGACCGTTGCCGGGGTTGTTGTTGTTCAGCAGCCGGTTCAGCTTGTCCGCCTCGCCAACCGTCAGGAGCTTGGTCTGAGAACCGCCGGCCATCCCGAACGACTTCAGGCGCGAGAGCACCGCGGGCGGGATGTTCTCCGTGCCGATCTCGTCGGCCACCTTTCCCAAGGCATCCGCAATGCGCTGCGGCTGCACCGTCGAAGTCTCTGCCCCAGAGGCGCGGAAGGCTTCGTACAGGTCGTCCACCACCGCCTTGCGGGCGGCATCCTGCCCGCGCACCGCCTTGATGGCAGACTCGCCGGCAGCATAGGCCGTGTCCGCCGTGCCACCAGTCCCCTGCCGCAGCCGCTGCAGGTAGTCCACCATTGCGCGAGCGTTCGTCTGGTCCCGTTCCGCAAGAGGCTCCCCAACCCCGGTCACGCCGCGCAGGTTCTTCTCGGTCTGCCAGTCCTTCGGGGCTCGCGTCACCATCGCCCGCGTCGGCTGTCCGCCAACGGATTCGATGGTCGCCCGGTTCGCCAGCGCCTGCTCGGGAAGATCCCCGCCCATGTTCAGCGCCTTCTGGGCGTCGGCAATCAGGCCGTTCTTCACGTCCTGCGTCAGTTTTCCCCAATCCACCCCCTGCCGCTGCAAGGCCCCCTGCAACTGCGCCTCGATGGTCTGCACGTTCAACTGGCCCAGAGAGGTGCCGAGAAGCCCTTCCACGGCCCGCGTGTAGCCTTGCTGAATGCCTTTCACCACCACAGGAGCCAACGCCCCAAGGCCGGCCCCCAGCGTGATCTGCAGGGCCTTGGAGCCGCCTTCCGGGGTGAACGTAGCACCACCGGCCACAGCCCCCTGAGCGGCCCCGGAGGCCACCCGCGTCGCCATTGCAGGAGCACCGGCACCGGGGATCATCGCCAGCGGCAGCGTAGCCGCCACGTTCCCGCCCATCCGCAGCCAGTCAATGCCGGGATCCGCCTGCTGGCCGGTCACAAGGCCGGAGAGCGTCTGCGCACCCGCCCTACGTCCGGCCTCGTACTGGTTTATTTCCTCGGTCTTCTGCCGGGTGAAGTCGGCCTCGTTCGTGTCGCCGGCAATCGCCCGCGCCGCCATGATGGCGGGACCGGAGCCGGGGAGGTAGCGCATCACCTTGGCAGGACCGGATTCCGTCAGGTCTCGCAGGCGCATGGCCCCCTGCTGGATGCCCTCGGTCACGTCCGCGATGCCCCTGCCGAGGCGCACAACGGGGGATGGTGCCTCCGGAGCCGTAGCCCGCAGGGTTGCCAGATCCTCGTTCGACAGCTTGGACAGATCCACGGCAGGAGGCTGTGAAGCAGCCGCCCGCATCCGCATCAGTTCCTCGGTCGGGATCTTGGACAGGTCGGTCACTTGGCGATGCCCCTGCGACGCAGTTCGGCGTCGATCTCGTCACGTGTCGGCGTGCGAGCGGTTGCCGTGGGCGCAGCCGGCGCACCACCCGTCTGCGGCAGCCCGACGAACACATCCTCCGGGGCGTACCCCCTGCGCTTCACGATGCCCTCGAAGGATGCCTTCTCGGCGTCGTATGCGGCCCTGCGTTCCGTCACCGCCCCGTCGAGCATCTTCTGCAGGTTCGCCCGCGCTCCCGGCGTCAGCCGGCCGCCGCCGTTCAGGTAGTTCAGGAATCCGGCTACCCGCTCCTCTGGGCTTCCGGACTTGACCACCAGATTCATTTCGCCCTCGCGCACCACCGACCCGGGGTCGAGGATCTTGCCCACGGCGTAGATCAGGGCGATGTCACCCTGCGATGAATTCGGGGCCTTGCGAGCCTGTTCCGCGAGCGGGATCACGTCGCGCAAGTCCTTGACGGACTTCTTCGCCTCGAACTCCTTGCGGAGGTTGTCCGCATCCTCCCGCGCCTTCGGGTTCGGCAGCGGCTGGCCGTTCGCGTCCACCGGGCGGATGGCAACGGATCCACCGGGCGCGGCTGGAGCGGCAGGACGCCCCCCGTTCGGCATGTTCGCCAGCCGGAGGTCGCGGGCGTCGAGGTTCTCGGTGTCGTAGGCGGAAGGCTGGGCGACGGCAGGCTGGATCGCCGCCACCTGTTCCGGCGTCATGCGAATGGCAGCAGCAGCGCCGTCGATCTCGCGTTGCAGGCTCGCACGAAGCGCGGGATCGGTAGACGCTGCGATCTCGGCCTTCATCTTCGCAATGGCGTCCGTGGTCGCCTTCATGGGGTTTGCGCCCTTGTAGGTCGCATTCGCGCCGGGCAGGGGAGAAGTCGGCACGCTGGCCTGCGGAGCGGCAGGCGCACTGCCAACAGGTGCCACAGGAGCGCCAGCGGTCGGCTTGGTCAAGAAGGACGAAGTGCCCGCATCCCACACCGGCTGATCCTGCCCGCGAACCTGCACTCCGGCAGACAGGGCAGCATCCGGCGATACCGTCCGATTCATCGCCACACCACCAGCCCACGGACCCACAGGACCGGCAAACGGATTCTTGTTGTACGGCACATCCTGCCCGCCGATGTTCCGCACCTCGATCTCCGGCGTCACCAGTTTCTGCCCATCGGCCAGCATCCGCTGCACCCATTGCGGATCGAACTGCGCCGGGATCTGCGCCGCCCTCTGTCGCACGAATTCCTGCATCTTCGGCGTCGAGAACATATTCGCCGTGCCCATCATCCGCTGCCGGTAGGCTTCGTACTGCTCAGGCGTCCGGATGGCCTTCAGGTCGTTGTTCGATTCCTTGATGACATCGCCTAGCAACTGGCGGTCGTGGTTCAGGATCTCCGCATCGCCCTTCGTGCGGTCCTGGATCGTCTTGTCCATCGCCTGCGCGGGCTTGTAAAGACCTTTCCCATACAGGAGGTCGCGCATCCGAACAGGGTCGCCCCTAGCCTCGATCGCCGCAGCGCGAGTCGCATCATCGTCGGCGAATTCCTGCTCAAGCTTCCGGCGTTGCAGCGCGTGCAGCCCCTGCTGGTCGATCATGGAGCGCAGCGTCATCGCCTTCGCGTACTCGTCCAGCGGCCCCGGCTGCTGCGCCGGTTGCCGGACCATCCCGTAGATAGAGGTGTCGATAGGCATGGCTTCTCCTTAGTACCAGTCGTCCCCAGCCTGCAAGCCGGTCGTGGTACGACCACCCATCAGCTTCTTCAGGAGCTGCAACTGGTTGTAGTTCGACAGCCCCGACGCAATCCCGGAGCCGAACGCATTCCCCCCGGCAATCGCAGCCGCACCCCTCGCGTTCGCGCCACCCGTCAAGGCATTGCCGATGGACGAAGCACCACCCATCAGGATGTTGCCGATGTTCGACGCATTCGCCGCGCCCATGCTCGCATTGCTGGAGACCAGCGACCCCACGGTGTTGTTCGCCGTCTGCCCCGTCCCAGACAGACCGGCGAGGAAGTTGTACGCCCGCGTCTTGTTCGAGGAATCCCGGTTGTACGCATTGCCGAACTCGTCGGAGGCAATCCCCGAGTTGTAGCGCAGCAGTTCCTTCACCGTCATGGGACTCATGTACGTGCCACGAGCACGTGCAGCGCGTTCGATGGCCTTCTCGCCCTCACCCTTGCGGAACTGGTAGCCCGGATCTTCCTCGAAGTCCGCGAGCGTGAAATTCTTCATCAGCGCGCCGGCATCCGGTGCCGTCGCCTCTCCGGGATGCAGGCTCTCGTAGAACGCCCTATTGTCCGCGTTCGTGTCGAAAGACGCGATGATGCTGCGAAGTTCCGCCTGCTTTGCCGGGTCTGCAAGTTCAGCAGCGGTCAGGGCATAGCCCCTGCCTGCCATCGCATCGCGGTTCGCAAGCTGGATAGCAGCATCCATCCTCGGGTCACCGCCGCCACTCGCACCACCACTTGCGGAGCCCTGCGAGCCGTGGATGCGATTCGCCTCTGCCATCAAGGCCGACTCGTCAGTGCCTCCACCACCAGTCATGCGATATTGGTTCGGGCTACGCGTTCCATCAGAGAACATGAACTCGCCTGAACCTTCTCCGGTGTCGAGGTAGTTGACGGCCTTTTCCAACTGACCACCGGGTGCGCTGTACTTCCCGGAGCTACGCAGCCCGGCGACGATCTCTTCCAGCGAGCGCGTGCCGCCAGTGCCGGTAGTCCCACCCGTCCCGGTCCCGTACCAGTTCGCGTTCGCCGCGGTGCGGTATCGGCTTCCACCACCGACCCCAACAAGGTCCGCCAGACGCATCGCCGCGCCCGTACCAGCGATCTGGTATGGAGAAGTGCGCTGGATGGCCTGCAGCATGTCGCCGCGGTTCGTGTCGTACTGCCGGCGTTGTTCCGCCAAGGCTTCCTGCTGCGCCTTGTAGGTCAGTTGCGCGGCCTCGCGGGCGGCTTCCGACTGGATGCCAGCCGCTTCCTCCGCACCACCCGAACCCATGATCCCGCTCAGGACCGGCCCGGCAATCGAAGCAATCGTTCCGAAGTCAAACATCTCTCACCTCACGCAGCCACGCCAGTTGCGAGGCACCAGCCCGTCGAGCCGTTGGCGTCGTACCAGATCGGCTTCCCGAGCGTCGTGTCGAAATACGGCCTTCCTACCCACAGCAGCGCCGTAGGTCTCTGCGCCGTAGTCCCCGATTGCGTCACCGCGAACACGACGTTAAACACCGCCGTGAACCACGACGACCATTCCCGCGTCACCCTCAACCCCCTGCCTTCCGCATCGGTCTCATCAACCGGCGAACGGGTAGGAGGCGACGAAACGAAATCCTGTGCCATCAGCTCGGCGGATTCAGCATCGCGGACACGATCGCCCGCTTCACCGGATCAGTGATCCGGACCTTGAACACGACTTCACCTGACTGCGGAGCGCCCAGCCTTCGCCATTCCACCCGGCGTCCGTACACGCCGATGGCCCCCGCAGTCATCCACATTTCCGAGCCCCAGGAGTTCCCGCCGTCCTCGCTCACCTGCAGCATGACCTGCGGGTCCGATCCCTGCCCCGTCACCAGTCCTACCCCGGTTTCCATGTCCACGCGGAAGCGGTCGATGGGGAATGGAGTCTTGTCCGGGTCGGCGATGTTCTCGCTCACGATCTCGGATTCGATCATCTCGCCGTTCTCGGTGTAGGTCAGCGGGTTGATCTCGTACAGGTCGCCAGTCGAGTAGTCCGAAACGATGGTCCGCGTGATGAACTGGATGCCGATCTCGCTTCTCTGCCGGCTGATCCCGTAGGACTTGAGGGACGACCATTTCCCCGTCGAGGCATCGAAGAGCCACGAGTACCCGGCCGCAGGAAAATTGATCTGGTACATCGGATGCCCCCCCAGCATGTAGCTGAAGGCAGTCGCATCGTTCACCGAGGCATAGCCGTTGATGATGTTGTCAATGTCCGGCGTCGAGATGATCTGCGGCGTGTAGCCCTTCAGCATGGCTACCGACACCTGCCCCATCCGGTTCTGCGCGAGGAAGGCCACGGAGTCGTTGAACTTGCACACCGACGCCGCAGACGCGCAGCCCCATTCGATAGTCGCTGACTTGATCGGCGAGAACGGGAAATCCGTTGCTCCTGTGTTCTCCCAGAACTCGGTCGAGATGTCCCCGAAGATCGTCAGTTGCCCATGATCCGCGAACACTCGCACGATGCCGTCAGGGTTCGACTCAGGCACTCCAATATCCGCAGCGTTCCAACTCGTGCCGTCCGTCGAAATCTGGAACACGGAACGATTCGCCACCACGAAATAGCCGTCGATCCACGTCACCGTTTTCGGCGTGGCGATGAAATCGCCATCAACAACGGTCGCAAAGGCGTCCGTCCCGGTGTTCAGCGTGTAGCCAGAAGTCCCGTCCACGGTCAGGAGCACCGTGCCGTCGTGCGCTTGGTAGACCTTGCCCTCCGTGGTCGCCAGCGTCCCAAGCGAGGTCTTCGTCCCGGCGTTGTTCACCGAGTACAGCGTCCCCCTGTGGACCGGGTAGAACTTGTCCACCGGCTCCACGGTCAGCATCCCGCGCACAGGGGTATCCCCGAACGTGGCGAAGAGGTCGAGACCCGGAGTCCCGTACGCCACAAGCTGCGACTTCTCGCCCTGCGGACGCGGCTCGAGGTAGAAGTTCTGCAACTGCGCGGCCGTGACCGCAGCAGAGCGAGAACGAGTCCCGAGGCCGAAGACTGGAACCCTCACGGACGCCCCATCGCCGGGCCGTCAACGTAGATGTTGTACGGCACGCCGTTCGGAAGGAGGCCCCCGTCCACCTGTGCCACGAGGTCCGGAGCGTTCACGGCCTTCAGGTTGTGCTTCAGCACCTTCGCCCGCCCGATGTCATCAGGGTCCATCTGCGCCGCCGAGCCGAATTCGCCCTTCCACCACGCCGCGAGGTTGAATTCGATCGCCGCCTGATAACCGGGCGGAAGGCTGATCGCGTCCGTGAGGCCAGAGAAGGTCTGGAGCGGCTTCCACGTCTGCAGGTACAGCGTCAGCGCCATCGTGGGGACCGG
>ERZ869907.324-NODE-324-length-16162-cov-143.067672_pt1 | contig 16162 bp, 21 predicted proteins | sample MGYA00579309_ERZ869907 | MGnify/ENA primary metagenome ERZ869907 (study PRJEB32216, sample SAMN09231814) | wastewater metagenome | place: USA: Maryland | collected 2016-07-30 | study: EMG produced TPA metagenomics assembly of the PRJNA472060 data set (Reclaimed... | reverse complement strand
CTAGCCGGAGAAACTGACGGCTTCCTCGGCGCGAACGCGGACGGCGACCTCGATGCCGTCCAGTGCCTCGTCGGCGTAGGTGAGGGTCCCGGCCTTCATGCCCACCACGTCGGCGAAATGGACGGAGGACGAGAGGCCGAGTCGGACGTTGGTGTCGAGCGCGGGCGCGAGGACGTCCAGCCACTTGTAGAGGAGGTCCGTCTGCCGGCCGGTGTCCTGCAACTTGTAAAGGTAGAAGCGCACCCGCCAGTCCATGTCCGAGTGCCGCATCGACCCGGCCGGGTACGCCATGTCCTCCTCGGGCGGGAAGACCAGCACGCACGGCGTCTGGTTGATGCGGTCGGGGAGCATGTAGGTCGTGGTCTGCACCGCGGTCTCACCGGACGGGGTGGAGAGGTTCCACGGGCTGAACGCCCCCGCCAGCGTGGAGGCGATGGCGCGGCGGCTGATGGTCACAGGATCGTCACCGTGCGCGCCTGGTACCGGTTGAGGGTGCGCCGGTCCTTGTCGGAGAGGGCGCGCTCGAAGGTGCGCTCACCGTCGGGGCCGATGGTGAAGACGTCCGACGTGCCCGCGCTGCGGCTGCGCCACAGGGCCAGCGCGAGGTTGACGGCGACCTCCTTGACCTCGTCGGGGATGGCCGCCCAGCCGAAGTTCCCGGTGATGCGGACGGTGTTGTACCCCGGCGCGAAGAACGGCTGCCCGTTGCTCGCACTGGGGATGTCCGACATGTGGACCTCGAACGCGGGCCAGTCGGTGTCACGCTCCTGCTCGTGCGGCATCAGGAAGTAGTCCGACGTGGGGACCGTGACGTAGGAGGCCCCGGTGTACGGCGCAACCTCCAGCGTGGTGATGGACGCGATGCCCGACGAGAACGTGAACACCCTCCCCGAGTCGTGGGCGTCGTCGTTCTCGTAGTGCAGGGTGAGCGTGGAACCGGTCGCGAAGGGGCCGATGGGGCGGTGGCAGTAGGACTCGATGAAGCCGTTCACCTGGTCGCAGATGGACCCGATGACGGTGTCGTCGGTCGTGTTCCCGATGCCCAGCCGCGTCTTGACCGCTGAGGTGGTGACGTAGGACAGGGCCATCGGGCTATGCCTCCAGTACGCGCAGGAACTCCACGGCGGCGGCGTCCCAATCGAGGCGCTTGACGTGCTTGGCTCCGGCCGCGCCGAGCTCCGCGCGCTTGCTTGGGTTCCGGACGAGGAAGTCCAAGGCGCGGGTGAACTCGGGCACGTCCACGATCGACCACGAGTGCCCGTGGCTGGTGCCGACGTAGGCGGCAGGCTTGACCAGCAAGGCACCCGGTCCGACCGCCTCCGGGCCCGCTGCGAAGTCCGTGGTGATGACCGCCGTGCCGGCCGCTGCCGCCTCGGCGAGCGTCAGGCCGAAACCCTCGGCCATCGTGGGCGATGCGTAGATGTCCGCGGCGGCGTAGAGGATGTTCAGCTGGTCGTCGGTGAGGCCCTTGTAGGTGTCGTGGGCCGCGGTGAGGTGGACCTGACCGTGGCGCCAGCCGAGCGCTGACGTGCCGGGGTTCCACGCGCCGGGCAGGTTCGCCATCCACTCGTGGAGGACGCCGCCCTCGTCGATGGGGGAGCAGTGGATGACCACCAGCACCTCGGGGTGCTCGGCGATGATCGGCGTGATGGCGGCGAAGAAGGCGGGGTAATCCTTCCGCGGGACGTTCCGGTCGGTGCGCAGGATGACCGTCCGGTCCGTCCACTGGAGCAGTTCGCGCGCCTGCTCACGGCTGGTGACGGTGACGCCCTTGGAGGTCACCGAGGGAGTCTCGGGGGTCAGCGGGTGGAAGGCATCGGAGATGCCGTGGCGGATGACGGGGACGTCGTTGCGGCCCATCACGCGGCCGATCTCGCGGGCGCCGAAGTCGGACATGGCGACGGGGGCCACCGTGTCCCACATGGGGCGCCAGAACGGCGTCAGGCCGCTTCCCTCGATGGGGACGTAGTTGTACGCCCGGACGCGCCGGAGCGCCCCCTGGTCCTGGACCATCCGATCCAGCATGGCGCGGGGGTCGGCGATGACCACGACTCGCTCCGGGCGCCAGCCGTTGGTCATCTGCCCGTCCACGAAGGGCGCCGTGAGGTCGTTGCCCATCGGGTCGCCGCCCACGTTTGCGGGCACGGTCCGGTCGAACACCGGGTCCTCGAGCACCGCGCGGTAGGCGGCGGCGACCTTGTCGGGGTCCTCCCGCTTCGCCATGAGCGACTGGACCTCGCCCACGGGACCGCGGTAGTTGATCCCCACGATGCGCATGTCCACGCCGGCCTCGAGCCAGCGGCGGGTGAGTTCGTGGGCGACACGGCCGAAGCCGGTGCCGAGCGCCACGTCTGAGATGAGCCCTAGCCTCACGATGCACTCCCTAGCAGTGCTGCGATGGCCGCGGCTTCCGCGGCATGGTCGATGCGGTCGTATTCGGCGCGGATGGCGCGGCACATCGCGGCGTGCCAGTCGGGGTCGTCCGCGATGGCGCGGACCAGCGAGGCAACCTCCGTCAGCGGGTGCCTGTCGAGGTCGATGCAGGTGCGCCCGTCCTGCCACAGGTGCTCGGCGAGCTGCCCGCGGTAGTGCGATGCGTGGCCGATGATCGGCCGGCCGATGGCGGCCCAGGCGTGGATGACGTGCCCGAAGCCGTCGCCGGTCACCTTGTCGTGCCAGCCGAACAGCGAGCCCGCCATCAGGTCGGCGATGGTGCTGGTGGGCTTGATGACGCCATCGGGGCAGTCGATGCCGTGGACGCCCCAGCGGAAGTCCGGGAGGAGCGCCTGGGCGTCCGCCAGCAGCGGACCGCACTCGATGCGCGGCATGAGGTTGACGAAGGACCGGATGGTCCGGGACGGCACCGGCTCGCGCCAGTGGTAGGCCGGGTCCATCTCCTGGTGGTAGCGGACGCCGCGGCCCTCGATGGGCACCTCGGAGGACACGATCGCCAGCGGGTCAAGGCTCCAGTCGACGTGCTGCCGGGTGTTGCCCACCTGCATCACGAACCGGGCGCCGACGCCCTTGGCGAACTGCGAGAACCCCCACTGGTTATCCTCGGCCGTGGCGATGACGTAGTTCCACGACATCCGGCGTGCCTGCGACAACGTCACGCCGTGGATGGTCTCGGAGCCGATGCCGTCGCTGTTGCGGTAGGTCAGGGGAAACTCCGGGTCTTGAGCGACCGGCTGCCCGTTGGACGTCCGCATCCACTCGCTGCCGCAGAGGAACTGCTGCGCAAGCCGGTCGTCGCCCCACGTCTTGCGGCCGAAGTTCCAGATGCCCGCGTCCCACCATTCGAGCCCGACGGGGGTGTAGAGGTGCCACCCGAGCCGGTCGCCGAGCAGCTGGAGGGAGCGGTAGAGGCCCGCGTGATGGCGGTCGGCGAGGACGTTCACCAGTCCACCGCCCGGAGCTCCGAGACTTTGACGGTCCGCAGGAAACCGCCAAGCTCCATCACGACCGCCACCGCCTCTGGTCCGTGGAGGAGGAACTCCAGCACCTCGTACCGCTGGCGGCCTTCGGTGTCCCAGCGGTAGACCATCGTCGGGTACTTCTTGACCCAGTAGTCGGTGGGCGGCGGGTTGCGGTCGCTCATCGCGTCCACACCGTCTGGTAGGCGTCCATGACGCAGTGCCAGCCGTTCTCCGCGAGCACCTTGCGGGCGAGACGGGCCTTGCCGCCCCCTGGGAGGTCAGCGTCGTCGATGACGACGATGGACCGGTCGTGAAGCCACGGCAGCGCGGCGAACACCTCCGCGGCGCAGTGCTCTTGGGAGGGCAGGATGAGGTCGCCGTGGCGGGCCACGATCTCGTCCTCGCCCATCCGGTTCAGGATGCGGATGGCTTCCGCGATGTCGTCCTTGCCGCCGTAGATGTCCCGCAACGGACCATCGGGGTAGTCGTGGCTGTCGAGGTAGAGCAGGTCGATTGGCTGCCCGAAGTCGGTGAGGAAGTAGACCGAGTCGGCTGCCGCGTAGACGCCCGCGGGTGCGAGCGACTCGGCGGATGCCACGGCCTTCGGGTCGATGTCGACGCCCCAGAAGCGGCCACCGTGCTCCGCTGCCCACGACTCCCAGACGACGGTGCTCATCCCGTCGCCCTCCCAGAGGTCAGCGGTGCGGACGAGTCCGGTCTCGACGATCGTGGGGCGGTCCGGTGTGTGCTCTGCGGCCCATCGCATCGTCTCCGCGCGCTTGCCGAGAAGGGTCCAGTTCATCGGCGCGTTCCGATGATGCGGCCGACCGCGACGCCGATGACGAGGAAGCAGACGAACTCGATGACCAGGAACGCTGCAAGTCCGAGCGCACCAAGGATGCCGTCCATGTCGGTCATCCGAGGAACGCCTTCCACTGGCCCGCGATGGTCGCCTTGTCGAAGAACTCCGAGGCGCGTTCCAGCGAAGCGGCGCTCACCTCGGTGGCGTAGTCGCGGTCGTTCAGCAGGCGACGAAGCAGGTGATGCGCCTGGTTTGGATCGTTCGCCCAGAGGGGGGCGAGCTCGTGACCCTCGAACATCTGCGACGAGGTGTGCCCGTCCTCTCCGTACCGGACGCCCATCCACGAGGGGCCGATGCTGACGACGGGGATGCCCGCGAACATCGCCTCGATGAGGGCGAGGGTGTAGGACGCGGGCTGGCTGCCGCACCAGAGGAAGGCACGGTTGTCCGCCAGTGCCGTCTCCATCTGCCGGGGAGTCAGGGACCCGGTGCCGCCGATGACCTCGGAGCCGGGGCCCATCGCGACGCGGGGGAGCCCGCGGCTGGCGCTGTCCCAGAACTGCCAGTTGGTGAACGGGTCACGCTGGCGAAGGTGCTGGGTGATGTTGATGACCTGCCCGATGTGCCCGTTCCACGGGGTCGTCGACGGCTCGCCCCAGAAGCGGATGAGGGCGTCGTGACCGGTGTAGCCGGGGATGTTCGCCTCGCGGGGCGAGTAGGCGACGCGCTCGACACCGGCCATGCGGTACGGGCGGGCGTTCTTCTCGTTCTCGCTGACGGACTGCCCGACGGTGCGCCAGACGATCCGGCGACCCCCGCTGCCGCGCTTCCAGTCGAGGAGGCGGGGCCAGTCGCCCCACAGCCGCTCCTCCTTGTGATGCAGGCAGATGATGCCGTCATCGCCCAGCCACTCGAGGATGGCGTCGGGGATGCGGGACTGCGCGGCGGTCAGGTTGTCGGAGGTATCGAGCCCGTCCACCGCGGCTTTGAGCTCCGGGTAGAACGGCACGTCGGGGAGCGCCGGCCGGAGGTCGCTGTGCGGGTGGGCGGGGTCGATGTAGCCGCCCAGGCTGAACACCTCGTACCCGAGGGACGTGAGGAGGTCCAACTGCTGGAACTCCTCGATGGCGTGCGAGAGCATGAGCAGCACGCGCTTGGACATGATTGCAACCCTCTCTAGCGGCAAGGGTTGCGGCCGGGTGCTAGGGGCCCGGCCGCATATGGTCAGCGGCGGACCGCCGCGAAGCCTCCGGGGCCTCCTTCGGGGCCCGTGATGGAGAGGACGTGGGTGGGCTCCAGCAGGGCGCGGAGAAGCGCCTGCGAGCCCGTGGTGCCGTCGGGGAGCGGCGTGTTATGCCACTCGCCGGTGATGTAGCGGAGCTGCTCCAGCCCCGGCTCCGAGAACAGGCCCCACTCGCCGCCCTCGCAGTCGACCTTCGTCCACGCCACCTCGGCATCGCCCACCAGGTCGTCGATGGTCGAAGCGCGGTGCGTGACGCTCTGGTGCGGGAAGGACTTGGAGTGGATGTGCGAGGCGTTGCCGACGAAGGCGTGGTGCAGCTCGTTCTCGCCGCCCTCGAAGCGGTAGGCGATGGTCACCTCGTCGCCCTTACGGCCGACCAGTCCGGGGATGACCGTCAGGCGGTCGCTGACGCCGTTGGCAGAGGCGTTGCGCTCGATCAGGTCGACGTTCTCGGGGATCGGCTCGACACAGATGACGCGGGCGTTCGGGTTGTCCACCAGCAGGCCGATGGACACGGTGCCGAGGTAGCCCCCGACGTCAAGGCACAGCCCCTCCAGGGACCGGCCTCGGAGCCCGTACTCGTCCTCGTTGAGCGAGGCGAACGCGGTGTTCCAGTCGTTCGTCTCCTCGCGGAGCCAGACGATGACGGGGGCGCCGTTGGGCGTGCGGAAGTACGCACGACCCAGGTCGTAACGCAAGGGACCCTCCTAGCAGGGTCGCCCGGTCAGCCGTAGATGACGGTGACGGGCGCGGATGAGGTGGCGGCGACGGTCAGCGCGTTCTGGATGGACAGGCCGAAGAAGTCGAAGAACGCTGGGTTCGCGGTCGCGAACGTGCCGAGCTTCGCGATCGTCGACGTGACGCTCGGGTTGTTCCAGTTCGGGCTGGATGCGCCGAAGTCGGGGTTGTCGGCGACGAGCACCGAGGACCCCGCGGTGGCCGAGACGTGGATGCCGAACAGGCGGCCCCGGCCGCCGAAGACGCGGGTGGTGGAGCCCGCGGAGATGTATGCGTAGGGCATGTGCGGACTCCCGTGGAATGGGTGCGCCCCCGGCTGCTACGCGGCGCAGACGGGGGCGCGGGTGGTCAGGTCTCAGACGTCGCGGAGGACGTCCATCTCGATGAACCAGGGTCCGCCAGCGGTCGACGCGGTGCCCGCCTCGGCGTAGGTCGCCGTGACGATCGTGTCGAACGCGAGGGGCTGGTACAGGTTCGCCGTGCTCGACGGAAGGGAGACGGGGCCGCCTCCGTTCGTCAGGGCACCGGCGCTCTTGACGTCGAACGCAGCCAGGAAGTAGGTGGCGTTCGACGTGCTGCCGATGGACAGGCGGGCGTTGGTGGCGGCGTTGGACACCGCGCCCGTGTTGCCGATGCGGAGGGCCGTGGGGATGTCACCGGCCGAAAGCCGGAACAGCTCCTTGGCGGTGGTGTCGGACCGGTCGACGAAGTTCCCGTAGGAGACCTTCCGGTACCCGGAGCGACCGTAGGAGTTGTAGGTGGAAGCGAGCGACTCAGCCATCAGGTGGTCTCCTTCAGGCTCAGGCGCGGATGCCGGTCAGCGTCTCGACAGCGGCCGGCTGGAGGATCGCCACGGCGGAACGGGCGATGGCGCGGACCGCCATCTCGTCCGTCGTGAAGTAGACGTGCTCCGAGAAGCCGATCTCGATGCCAGCCCGCTCCAGGATCACGACCTGCGAGGAGTCGCCCATGACCGCCGTGGTGCAGTCCGTGGACCCTCCGACGGTGCGGGCGATGCTCAGGTTGGTCGTGGTGAAGATCGGGATGTAGTCGAGCAGCAGCCCGCGGGGGTTGCCGTTCATGTCGCCGAAGCCGATGGGGATGCCGGTCGGGGACATCAGGTACCGGCCGTTGGAGTCCTTCTTCTTGCGAAGGGTGTTCCACGTCCGGGGGTGGGTGATGATGAAGTCGCAGTTCGCGTTGACGAGGTCCAGCTGGTAGACCGCGTCGTGGAACGTGTCGAAGTCCGGGGACCCGCCGTTGGTGCCGTTCGGCAGCGTCGGGTTGGTGACACCCGTGTAGCCGATGAGCCCCTGGATCTGCGGCGTGGAGCCGGTGCCCTCGAGGTACTGCGAGTCCTGCTGGAGCGCGAGGTCACGCACCACGGTCTGGCCGAGGAACTGCATGAACGACGGGTTGCTGTCGTCCGCGAGCTCGTTGGACCAGCGCCGGAAGGCGTACTGCTTCTCGATCGTGATGGACTGCTGCGCCAGCACCGCGTCCGCGGCCGTGAGCGTGCCCGCCTCCGACGCCTGCGAGGCACCGGCACGGGTCGACTCACGGGGGAGCCGGACGTTGTTGCTGTTCACCTGGAGGGTGCGGACGCCGGGGACCCGGCGCAGGGCGACCTTGGGGGTGAGCGCGTAGGAGAAGAGGCTCTGGAGGAACTCCGGGGGCACGAGGATGCCGCCCGTGGTGCCGCCGGTCAGCGCGTAGCTGCCCGACTCGCCCATCGCCTTGTACGAGCTGTTCTCGACGGCCTTGATGGCGCCCTCGAGGCGGTCCAGATCGCGGGTGGCCTTCGTCTCGCCCATGTGGTCGAACAGCTGGATGGCCTGCTCGATCGTGGTCGGCCAGACGATGGAACGCTCGGCCACGTCATCGCCTGCCTGGCCGTACCAGAGCGACTTCGCGGCGTTGCTGACCTCCAGCTCGAAGCCCGCGGTCTTGAACGACCCGGAACGGGCCGACTTCAGCGCACGGGTGAGGCTGGGAAAGGACCGGCGCTTGACCCACGCCGGGGCACCGATGGCGGTGTCCGAGGACGGGGCGGCCGGGCGGTCGGCGGGATTGACGGTGTTGGCGGCCTTGATGCCCTCGGTGACGGCATCGCGGACCAGCGCGGACACCTGCTCCTGGGTGAACAGGGCAGGGGCCGCATTCGGGAGCGACATGCGGGACTCCTTCGGGAGCCCGCCCCCTAGCAGCGGGTGTCGGTGGGCCTGCGACTAGCGCAGGAGTTCGGTTGCGACCTGTCGGGCGAGGTCGGTCAGCACGGCCTTGGCGGCGGCGATGTCATCGGCGTTCGCGACCGGTTCCGATGCCTTGATGGCGAACATCGCGGCAGGCTCGGGCGCGGTCGGGGCGGCGTCGGACTTCGATGCCAGGGCGGTGGTGTCCTCCTCGCCATCCGCCATGTCCTCGGCGCACATGGCGCCCAGCTGGCAGACGAGGTCGTGGATGTTCTGGAGTGCGGCCTGGTCGGACGCGCTGTTGCGGCGGCCGGCCTTGAGGGGGATGAAGTTCTCGGGACCGTGGTCACCGACAAGGATCGGCATCTCGGTGCCGATGACGGCGAGGTGGGCGACCGCGTCGACGTGCTTGATGGCGTAGCCGACCTCGGCGAGCGGGTTGGCCGGGGTGGGCGTGAGGCTGCCCTCGATGAGGGGCCAGCGCTTGATCTCGCCGGACTTGCGGTCACGCTGGACGAGGTGACTGACGCTGCCGGAGGAGGCGCCGAGGGCGCCGTCAGCCACGAGCGCGGCGATCTCGTCGTGGTACTCGTGGGAGGCGTCCAGCTGCGCACGCATCCAGAGGCCCTTGTCCTTGGGCGTCACGCTGATGCGGCCGACCACCTCGGTCTTGAGGGTGTCGTCGAGTCCGTGCTGGTACAGGAGCGGACGCTGCCAGTCGCCGAACCAGTCGAGCGCGAAGTCGGTGGATGGCGAGAAGAACTCGCCGTGCCAGTCCTTGCCGCCGAGGTACTCGGGGCCGCCGTAGGGGGCGAGCCATCCCTCGATGGTGTCGCTGGAGCCGTCCACGAACTTGACGGCGTGGGTGTCGGTCATGGGTGACCTCGCTAGGTGCCGAAGAAGCCGCTCATGCCGAACGGGTCGGAGTGGTGAGAGGAGGCGGGCGGGGTGTAGTCGATGGTCAGCCGCGGCGGGTTGGGGTCACCGATGCCGCCGAAATAGACGTACTCGCCGACCAGCGATGCGGGGGCGTTGTTGCCCTCCTCGCGGGAGGAGTAGATGACCAGCTGGAGCGTCCCGCCGAGGTTGGCCGTGACCAGCGCGACCATCGCGTCATCGGTGAATGACTTATAGGTGCCGTTCGGTGTCCACCCGCTCGACGTGTCGTAATGGGCGCGCAGGCTGCCCGTGGTGCTCAGCGATGCGCCGGCGATGTAGTCCGCGGTCGTCATGCCGCCGCTCGTCCACGAGAAGTCGCGGGCGCGGAGGGTGAAATCCTGGTCGGAGTTGTCGCCGGAGTTCGGGCACAGGGCGAGCACCGCGCTGTTGACGACGGACCCCGCCGGGACGCTGGACAGGTCCCAGGCGAAGAACGCCTCCCAGCAGTAGTAGAACGGCTCGGCCGTGAGCGTCTGCCCCGCGCGGACGAACTGACCGTTGACGTTGGAGGCATCGAGGTTCGAGCCTGACCGAGCGGTCGCGTAGGCCGCATTCCGGCTCTCGATGTAGCCGCCCCCGGAGGAGGCCGTGATCGTCGCCGTTGCCATATCCCCTACCCCGTGACGAGCGCGAAGCCGTTGAGGTCGTTCTCTCCGCTGACGCGCCCGATGGCGTCGGACCACGTCGAGCCGCTGTCGCCCGACTTCTGCGCCCGGTTCGTGGAGCCGAAGAAGGTCAGGGGGTCGAACGAGTAGTCGACGCCCTTGCGCATGACGAAGATGGCGTAGACGCTGGTCAAAGCCGTGGACAGCCACAGGCGATAGGAAGTCCCGCTGGTGAGCGCCTGCGACGTGCTGAACGAGCCCGTCACCTGCGTCTCGCCATGCGATGCGTCGCCGTTGGTGGCGGTTCCGACCGCGATCGACGCGGCGGGGATCGTGAACGAGTCGAGCGTCGCTCCAGCCGCGGTCTTGAGGGTGACGGTCAGCGGATCGGTCCCCGATACGCGCAGCAGCCGCAGCCGGACACCGGCAGCGTTGAGCGACGTCGAGGGCGTGAACAGCTCCCCTACCATGTCAGGACCCGAGATGGTCCCGTAGTCGGTCGGCGAGAACTCCATCCAGCCGATGCCATCGACCGTGCCGTCGGCATAGGTGACCTGGAGGATTGGCGTGTAGTTGGTCCGGGTCGCCCACGTCCCGCCCGTCTTCATCAGGACCGCCCAATCCGGGTATTTCGGGCTGATGGGGGAGATCGTCGCACCGCGAGCGAACAGGTTGTCGTGCGCGCAGTAGTTGACCGTCGGGTTCGCGTCGGTGTTGTCGTAGACGATGTGCAGCAGCTCGCCGCCGCTCGGCGTGTACGGGCTGGAGAACGTCGTGGTGAACAGCCCTGCCCCGATGGTAGCCGAGGGGTCGACGCTGCCGGGCGCGATGGACTCCGACGTCAGGATGGTCCCCGTCGGCTTGCCCGTTCCGTCGTCGCGCTGGACGGAGATGCGGACGGTGCCGCCCGTGCCCGCGCTGTAGCCCGCGTGGCCCGTGATGAAGTACTGCCGGACGCTGCTGATGGGCGACGCACGGACCGCCCGGAACCGCGAGCTGGAGGAGTTGCCCGAGAGGTTCGTGTTAGCGAGCGTGTCGGCGTTGATGCCGGGACCGAAGTAGCCGTTGGAGGTGTCCTGCGGCCGGGACTGCGAGGTACCGACATACTTGGTGCCCGTCGTGCTGCGGGCACCCGAGAGCCGGCGCGACGACGTCGGCATCTAAAACTCGTAGCCGTACAGGACGAGGTCCCACGTCATCGAGTTGTCCGTGGTGACCCGCAGGGAGTAGTCGGCGTTCCCCGCGAGGATGGGGGACGCGGGCTGGACGACGACGCCGGGGTACGTCGAAGCGATGGACGACGGCGCGAACGAACCCTTGAACGCGACCTGGTCGGTGCCCGAGGTGTACGTCGTGTCGGCGGCGGCACCGAACCACATCGTCACCTTGCCCGCCACGTTGCCTGCCGTCGACAGCGAGAAGTGCGTGATGGCGATCTTCTTGCCGCTGGCCGGAATCCAGACCGCGTGGCCCGTCGCGGTGGACGTCGCGGAGAAGTCCTTCGCGATCTGCGTGGCGACGCTGGTGCCGAGCAGGGTGATGACGGTGTCGAGCTTCGACTGCGTGGCGTCGTCGTCCACCGGGAGTGGCGTGGCCGTGTCGACGCGCGTGCCGGTGCCGTCGGCGCCGTAGACGAGCTTGACGCGCTGGACGGACTCGCTGGAGACAGTATCGACCGCGACGTCAGCCGGGCCGCTGCTGTTACCGCCCTTGACGGACGTCATGGTGCCTCCTTCATGGGATGAGCAACAGCCAGTCCTCGTCCTCGTGGACGTTTCCGGACACGGCTAGCCGCGGCGCTGCGATGCGGATGGCGACGCGGCCCCGGACGAGCGGGCGCGGCTTGATGGGCTTCCACGGCCCCCACATCGCGCCACCGTCCTCGGTGGTCGTGACAGGCGCGGGCGTCGGCGTGGCGTCGGGCGTGGACAGCAGGAGGAGCATCTAGTCCTCCAGCGTCAGGGCCTCGATGACGACGTCGGCGCCTTCCTCGATGTCGGGGAGGGACACGGGTCCGGTGGCGACGACCTCACCGGTGGCGGTGCGGGCGGTGAACGTCGCGGGGGTGCCCGTGCCCACGGCGACGGCGTCGTCCACGACGAGGCCCGCGGCGACGGGGTGGACGGACAGCGTGGTCCCGTCGTCCGCCTCGATGGTCAGGGTGCCGCCTGCCAGGAGCGTCGTGATGGTGTCCGCCACGACGGCGCCCAGCATCAGTCCGCCTCTTCCTTGACGATGGAGACGATCTTCCCCCGTTCGTCGCGGTGGACGGTCTGCACCTCGCGGCGGGGGCGCTCGCTGGCGACCTTGAGCGCCTCCGTGACGGCGGCCAGCGCGGCGAGCTGCGCATCGGCCTGCGCCTTCATCTCCGCTTGGAAGATGCGGAACCGCTCCTCGCTCTCGTCGCGGATGGCCTTGAGCGCGGCGACCTGCTCGTCGTCGGGGGCTCGGTTCTCCACCTTGACGTTGACGGTCGGCGGCTGCGGCGGTGCAGGGGGCGGCGCGGGCGGTGCCTCGACCGGCTCCCACGCCTCGATGAGCTTCGCGGCGGGGAGGCGCCGCTGGAGGCCGAGCGCGAACCGCTCCACCTCGTCCTCGGGCACCAGGGACTCCAGCACGGTCGGGTCACCGGTGGCGAGGTACGCCTTGACGGTCTCGTTCTTGTAGAGGCCGCGGCCCAGGGATGCGGCGGCTGCTCGCGCGGTGTCGTACTCCGCGGCGCGCGGCTTGGGCTTGTCAGCCGCGGCGGGTGGCGCCGCGTTCGGGTCGGGGATGTTCGGCCTTTCGCCACCGTCCACCGGGTCGCCCATGCCGAACTTGCCGATGAAGCGGTTCAGCGGCAGGCCGAGCTTGACGGCCTCGAGCCACTGGGCCATCTCCTCGGCCGGGGCGGCGCGCAGGGACTCGATCTGGCTGTAGTCGAAGGCGATGACGATGTCGCGCTTCGTGGTGAAGTCGGGGACCAGCCACGAGTTGAGCCCGTCCGCGATCCAGTCGAGCTCGGGGATCATCGTGCCGCGCCAGAAGATGCGCTCGGCGTCCCGCAGGTTGCCGTAGACGGTGTTCTTGTCGTCGTCGCCCGCGAGCACCAGCGGCACCCCGAGGGCGGCGCAGATGGTCATCCGGCTGACCTTGCGGGCCGCCAGCCACTCGGCGTCCTTGGGGTTCAGGGAGAGCGGCTTCCAGTCGAGGCCCTCGGGAAGGACGGGGGTCTTGCCCTGGTTGCGGGGGCCCTTCAACGCCTTGAGGGCGCGGGTGATGAGGCGCTGGTCCTGCGGGCTGATGTCGGCGCCCTTGGGGGCCACCCACGCGCCGGGCGGGACGCCCCAGTTCTCCAGCGTGGACGCGGTGTTCTCGCTGGCGCCCATGTTGACCCGCATCTCGTTGCGGACGGCCTCCAGCGGGGACAGGCCGCGGCGCGGATCGCGGAGGTTGACGGTGCGGTAGGCGATGACGTCCTTGGCGGGGTACGTCGTGGCCTGCGCGATGCCGGTGGGCTGGTGGACGTACCCGGCGATTGGCTGCGGGCCCTGCTCCGGGGACGGCTTCACATCGGGTGCGCGGAGCCAGTAGAGCTCCTGCGGCGGGCCACCGAGGCGACCGCGGACCTTCTTGATGTAGCCCTCGCCCCAGACCGCGAGCCCGGCCTCCAGGTACGCCTTGAGGTCGCCCGCGTTCATGTCCACGGGATTGACGTCATCGAGGAGCGCCTGGAGGTCCTTGGCGGCACTGTTGCTCGACTGCTCGGCGCTGACCCGGCGCTCGCCGTCCTTGACGTAGACGGTGAGGGGCACGGACATCGCGGCGGTGTAGCGGCGGCGGACGCACGAGAACACCCACGCCTCGTCGGCGGGGGCGCGGCCGTAGTCCTCCAGGGACTTGTATCCGGGGCTGGCGCCGGTCAGGCCCATGAACTGGGCCCACGCCATGCCCATGTCCTTCATGGAGCCGGAGGCGGCGTCGAACCGCAACATCGGAGGTGCGCTCATGCGGTTTCCTCCGGTGGCATCACGATCCCTGCACAGCGCCAGCAGGTCGGCGTCTCGTCGATATCGTCGTCGTCGAGCATGGGTTCCGGGCACCGGCAGACGGCCGGGGCCCGGCGGGGCGCCTCGGGGGGCTCCTGGTGGCGGCGGCGGTCGTTCACGCCGCGAAGGCGCGGAGCACGTTGCGCTTTGGCGGCATGGTCATCGCGGCCTCGTAAGCGAGCACGTCTGCCACGGCGCCGTCGATGCGCTCCCCACCGCTGCTCTTGATGAGCACGAAGCGGGTGCGACCGTCCTCGTCGTCCTGCTTGAGGTGGACCTTGCGAAGCGCGGCGGAAAGGACGTGGCGGGTGACGTGCTCGTCGCCGCTGTGGGTGTGGGCACCGGTGTCGATGCCGGTGCGCCAGCGCTCGACGGCGGGTGCGAAGCGGGTGGGCTGGTTCGTGTCGAACATGACCACGACCTCCTCCCCGTAGCGCCTGATCCAGTCCTCGATCTCCACGCGCCAGAAGGGCGGGTCACAGAGCATCCGGCCCACGTCGTACCGCTCGAAAGCGGCGGCCACGGCCTTGTCCACCTCGGTCCGGGGGACGCGCCAGTCGGGGCCTGCGCCCTGCGGCCGGCCCCACCGCTCGATGGGCCACGACCAGCCGTCGGCGGTGCAGCCCATGAGGTACGTCTCGTCTCGGCTGACCGAGCCGTCGAAGCCGAGGCCGATGCGGGTGCCGCGCTTTGGAGCCTCCCGTGCCTGGAGCCGGGACGACCAGAGGCGGGGGTCCATCGCGCGGGTGGCGGCGGCGCTGGGGGTGTTGAAGAAGAAGCGGAGCGCGTCGCCCCACGGCATGTCCGCGACGTCGGCGAGGATGCGGTCGCGGTCGATCCAATGGGCGTCCCCGTAGACCTCGTCGAGCGCGGCCCGGAGACGGTCCTGCGGCCAGTCCTGCTGCGGCTCCTGCGACGGGCGGCGGGCGAGGTGGAGGATGCCCGCCTTGCCCTCGGAGACGGCCTTGGCGGACAGCTCGGCCACCGTGCCCTCGCCCATCGGCGGGGCGTTGGTGGTCTCCATCGTGCGGCCCTTCATCTTGGCCGCGTTGCGCCGGAGGACCCCCGCGAGCTTGACGCCGCCGTTGGCCTCGCGCCACAGGTGCGTCTCGTCGAGGACGGCGAAGGTGAGGCGCTGACCCTCTCGGGCGCCTGCGCTGGCGGTGACCGGGTCGAGGTAGCCGGGGCGGTCCATCAGGCGCCAGCGGGTGATGCCGGCGTCGATGCGCAGCGACTCTGCCGCGCGACCGCCGTTCGCCTGGAGCAGCTCCAGCCCGGCGGCGAAGGTGTTCTCGGTCTGGTCCTCGCTGACGGCGGCGATCTGGATGAGCGCGGGCGGGATGCCCTTGGTTCCCCACGGGCGCCCCACGGGACGTCCGTTCGCGTCCCAGCCGTCGAAGACGACGGGGCCCGTCAGCTCCTCGATGCAGATGACCGCGGCCCAGGGCGACTTGCCCCAGCCCTTCGCCTGCTCCTGCACCCCGCGGCGAAACAGGAAGCGGCCGGTGACCGGGTCGATGCTGTACCACTCGACGACCATGAGCGCCTGGTCGTCGGTGAAGACGAACGGCTGCGTCTCGTCGTTCGGCGCGGGGAGGTGGGCGCTGACGTGTTCGAGGACGCCCCAGCCGAGCGAGGGGACCTCGCCGGGCTCGCGGGGCTTCCACGGCATCAGGAAGCCGGTTCGCGCACCAACCGGAGGTGGTCGTACCGGCCGGTGGTCGGCGTGCTGCTGGTGGCGGCGTCCTGTGGCTGCTCGTCGGACTTGGGCGGCAGCCAACGGCGGTCCTGCTGCCCCTTCGGCGTGATGCCGTAGCTGTCCATCAGCTGCCGAAGATTGGTCATGGCGCTGGACTCCCCGCGCTCGAACCTGTCGACGAGCCGGATCATCAGCCGTAATGCCGGAAGATCGTCGGTCTTCCAGTAGGCGGCGAACCAGCTGCCCATCCAGTCGTCCCAGATGTCCCTGGAGACCTTGAGCAGACCAGCCGGAGCGGCAGGGTGGGCTCCGTGCTGCCAGCCGATGCCATCCGTCGCCTGCCACTCACCGCGGGCTGGGGCGATGGTGTTGATGCGTGCCTCGGGAGGCTTGGGGGCGCGTCCGCGACCGGCCATCTGCGCTTCTTCCCCCGTGTTCCAGAGTCATGCGCGATGCGAGAAGCCAGATCGGAAGAGCGTCGTGTAGGGAAAGAGTGTAGA
>ERZ869907.307-NODE-307-length-17382-cov-4.024644_pt1 | contig 17382 bp, 27 predicted proteins | sample MGYA00579309_ERZ869907 | MGnify/ENA primary metagenome ERZ869907 (study PRJEB32216, sample SAMN09231814) | wastewater metagenome | place: USA: Maryland | collected 2016-07-30 | study: EMG produced TPA metagenomics assembly of the PRJNA472060 data set (Reclaimed... | reverse complement strand
ATAGGAAGACAAGAAAATAAATCAATTTAACTTATTAGATTAATGTGAAGTATGAAAAAATGAGAACTAAAAATTTGTTTGCAATATTTAATTATTATTTTAAAAATATGACTAAAAAGTCAAAAACAATTGTTGTTGATGGTGTTGAATACGTTCCAGCTAGTGAGGCTACTAATTCAGTAGAAAGTGCAAAAAAGTTAGATGGATTGGATTATGTAATTATTAGATCAGATAGAGCAGGTGTATTTGCTGGATATTTAAAATCAAAAGATACTAATGAAGTAAATTTACTTCAAGCTCGAAGGTTATGGTATTGGGATGGAGCTGCAAGTTTATCTCAATTGGCAGTAGATGGTGTTAGTAAACCTGAAAATTGTAAATTTCCAATTGAAATTCCAGATGTAACAGTTTTAGGAGTAATCGAGATTATTCAGTGTTCTGAAAAAGCTAGATTATCTATTAAGAATGTATCAATATGGCAACAGTAAATAAATTAATCGGTTACGGTTACGGTGACGGTGACGGTTCCGGTTCCGGTTACGGTTACGGTTACGGTTCCGGTTCCGGTTCCGGTTCCGGTTCCGGTTCCGGTTACGGTTACGGTTACGGTTACGGTTCCGGTTCCGGTTCCGGTTCCGGTTCCGGTTCCGGTTACGGTTACGGTGAAGAAATATTATGAAATCCAAGTTCAAGGGCATCGAAGCCAGCGAAGGGAAGGTGGAAAATGACTAATGAAGAAGAATGTAAATCTGTTTATAGATCGACAATGTATTCTGTACTAATTGCAATTTTGAAAGACATGAGTATTGAGGATATGGAATGGAGCAAAAATGAAAACATTTAAAATTGTAGGACAAGATTTGTCAGATGGGTACCACACTTTTGACGAACTTTATGAACACCGCGTTTGTTTATTTTTAGCACTGTGCTCTAGTTTAAAAGAAAAAGTTTATTACAAGTTAGATTATGACGAATGGTTTTGTATTTACTTGGAATTAGATGAAGGCCAAATTAGCTATCATGTGCCAAATAAGTATAAACTATACGCGGAAAAAAACTTTAAATATTCTCCATTTCACGAGTTTGATGGACACACTTCAGATCAAGTTTTAGATCGGTTGACTGAATACACATTTTTAAGAGGCGATAAATGACCAGCGCGGATGAGTTTAAAGCATCGATGGAAGGCGGAAAGACGGAATGAAATTTATAGAATTAACAGCAATTTATTATAAAGATGATTCATGGAAAGAAGCTGGCAAAATATTGGTTAATCCAAGACATATTGTCCGCATTTCGCCAAATGAAATTAACGGTTTAACGGTTGGTTGTTACATTGACACAGTAAACGATCATTCCGGCTACTCATTAAAAGTGAAAGAAAAACCGGAAGAAATTAAGGAAATGTTAAGATGACCGGCGCGAATGAGCGGAAGCCAAAATACACAGGCGAATTTGAGATATGGGGAACTGATGCTTGCCGTAATTATGATTACTGTGGTGGTCGAATTACTCTTTTTGTAGCAAATAAAAAATGCATTAGCTGCGATCCTGAATCATACAAAAAACGCGAAGTGCTTCCAGACGACAGCGCGAAGGATGAGGATTTTGAGAAGGTGCAAGCGGAAATCGAAAGCTGGAAATCTCGTTTCGAAAACGCCGATGCTTTCGAAAAGGCTTACGCTAATGAATGCGGAGTGCTTAGAGGAGAACTTGATTATCACAAGAATCAGCTCGCCAAGGCGCAAGCGGAGATTGAAGAGCAGTGCCGAATAAACGGCATTGGCGCTCAGAGAGAGCTAAAATTGATGAGTCAGGTAGAGCTATTAAAGTCAGCCCTGTTGAGAGTATCTGGAAAAGGGACTGCCATAGCGGCTGAAGCACTAGAGCAGCTCGAAAATATGAGGGGTGGGAAATGAATAGGCAAGAATTCGACAGCAGGATTGATAAAGAAGCTTATAAAAGCGAGTCCGATAGAGACTACGGTAATTCATTAGAAGAGCGTACCGACGCATTTAAAGCAGGAGCTAACTTTTCCCAAGCTCTCACGATTCAGATAGTTCTTGAGTGGCTGAGAGATGAAGCTAAGGACTGCCGAAAAAATGTTAAACAATGTCATGGATTTATATCTTTAGCCAGAAAGTACGATGATATGGCCGACTACATCCAAGAGAGATGGAATAAGGAGTTTAAGGGATGATGAATAGCGCTGATCAACTTTTTAAGAAAATAGAGACTATGCCACTTGAGAAGCTTTTAACTCTTTGTGCGTTAGCAATTGAAGAGAAAATGGAAAAGAAGAGAACTGAAGCGCTCCTATTAATGCTCGAAACAAGACTTCAAAAATATAGAATGTTAAGTCAGTTAGGGATAAAGCCGCAATGACCTGCACCCACGGAATCGATAAGGATTTTTGCCAAGTTTGCTTTGAGAGGATTAGGAAATGAGTAAATCAAAAGAAAAGCAGGATAAGGAAAAAATTGAATCAATGAAATCAAAAGAAGAGATGGCAAGAGAATATAGTAGTCGCTTTAGTCCTGAGAATGGATGGGGTGCGGAAATATCAAAAGAAGCATTCCTAGCGGGCTACGACGCAAGGCAAGCGGAGGTTGATGAGCTGAAACATTACATTGAACATGTTCTGATACCAATAAATAGATCAACGGTACAGAAATTAGAAATTGATAAAAGTTCTTTTTATAAGAATGAATATATTAATCTAATGAATGAAATCCAAGAACTCAAGAAAGATACACTTGAGTTAATTAAAGAGATTACCACACACGAATGCTCCGAGTGGGACGGAATGAGAATAAACGCAACTCATCCAGAGTGGGAACCTTGCCTTTGTTTTGGGCGGTTATTTAAAACAGCTATAGATCTACGCATGAATATTTTGAAGGAATCTAAAGATGGAAAATGAAAAGAAAGTTGCTAAAGATTATTGGTTTATTGAGGACCGATTGTATTCTTGTGATTGCGTTAGTGATGCGCCGATTAAAACTGCTCCATGCTTTAAAGTTATCCACTGTAAAGAAGTCCTGCCATCCCAAGATAAAGAAGGATGGATACATCATGATCGATTCTATGCAATGGTTGCTCTTAATGATGAAAAGAATGGGCAGCTTGAGCAACTACTTGAATTTAAGGAACAGGCGATTGAGTTTGCCGAAACAATTGCGCTCAGATCTCATCCAAGCTTAGAAACTAAAGAACTGAAATATCATAATAGTTTAGCCCGCGCATTTTTAGAAAAGTGGGGTGAGAAATGACATCACAAATAGAAACTCAGATTCCATCCATAACTACAGACTGCAATTGCATCGAGTGCAGATTTGGTAGATAAATAATTAAAAGGGGAAAAATAATGTTTAAATACGAACCAATTGAATTAAGTGGTCTTGATAAAAACAAACGCTCGGAAAAGTTTTCAACGGCTTTAAATCTTTCTGAGAAAGCAATTAACTCAGAAGAGTTCGAAGCTTGGTTTATCTCTGTCGTGTTTACACAACTGGGAGAAAATCAAAGACTTACAAACCAAGAACTTTTAATTAAATTAAGAAAAGAAACTCAATTTTCGTACAGCGTTATTCCGCGTCCTTGGTATAAGCGTTTTTCTTCGGTCGTTGGTTGGACTTCTTTTTACAATAGAATGATTGATAAGATCGGATTAAAAAGTATCCCGTTCGTTTACACTTATTCGGATCAATTTGATGGAATGAGTGTTCAGGGATTGTCCGGGCATTTAGCGCACGAGATTGCCTGTCACGGAAATTACTTTAGCCATGATTTCAATTGGTCAAAGGCCAGAGATATGTCGCTTCCTTACCGGGTAGGTAATTGGGTAGAAGCGTATGCTGGTAGAAACCTTATCTAACGTAAGGGTTTATTTTCTTTTCAACTACGCACGCTTCTTTTTGTCCTTTCACACAGTCTTGATGAACTTGTGTTACTGGTACGTTAAACCCTAGAAAACTACCGAACAAAAAAATGATTAATAGTTCCATGACTAAAATAGTAATGGCAAAATCTGCTTAATCAATATAAAAAAAATTTATCTGATTCTTTATAGGAATTTGATGTCTATAGATGGGGGTGAGCAATATTGTGTTGTTCTCCCTCATTTATTATGCGGCGTGCATAGTAATAACCTTAGATTATTCCATCCTGATATTAATGAGTAATAAATCCGGTGTTACCGAAGATGAATTTATCAGGATATTTCTACAACACGGGGCCGCTGAGACCTCCAGAATCCTTGGAATCGACGTTAGAAATGTTCACGATCGAAGACTAAGGATTGAGAAAAAAACAGGGAAACACTTATTATCTCCAACGGCTAGTGTATCGAGATGGTCTAGCCAATACCCAAAGCGCGTCCCCGTAAATGTTGAAAACGGAATAGTGATTATTGGTTCTGATGCCCATTATTGGCCCGATGAAATATCAGCCGCTCACCGTGGGCTAGTTCATTTAACTAAAGAGCTAAAGCCTGAAGTTGTAATCCTAAACGGTGACGCATTTGACGGTGCAAGAGCATCTAGGCACCCGCGCATTGGTTGGGCACAAACCCCAACACTCAAGGCAGAAAAAGAAGCTGTGATCGACCGCACTCACGAGATCATACAGGCGCACCCAAAAGCTAAACACTATTGGACTATTGGCAATCACGACATGCGGTACGAAATGAAGCTTGCAAACGAAGCACCTGAGTTTGAGGGTATGCCCGGATTCACCCTATCTGATGTATTTCCACTTTGGGAGTTCTGCGTTTCTATCTGGATCAACAATGAGGTCGTAGTTAAACACCGATTTAAAGGCGGTGTTCACGCTACACACAACAACACCGTTGCGTCTGGTAAAAGCATCGTCACCGGTCATTTACACTCATTAAAGGTTACTCCTTATAGTGACTACAACGGGATCAGGTTCGGTATTGATACCGGTACTCTGGCCGAACCAGCTAGTGACACAATAGGCGGTCCACAATTTGATTACAACGAAGATAACCCACAAAACCATAGATCAGGGTTTATCGTTCTAACGTTTAATAACGGGAGAATGCTGTGGCCTGAAGTGTGTCACGCGATTGATAAAGAAACTGTTGAGTTTAGGGGGCAGATAATTAAGGTTTAAGACCGTATAGCTCAGAGGGTAGAGTACCGCTTGACGAAGGCGCTTGCGGAGGACGCTTGTTCGAATCAGGCTACGGTCGCCAAACTTAACTATTGAACAAAAAAGCTGATAATTCAGAATTAAGTTATGGAACAAAAAAAGAACACCGTCTTTGATATTTGCCTAAAAGTAACCTCAGACTTTGAGGGATCTACTTATTCCACAATTACTGAGAACTTTGACGGGCAGGGGTTAAGTGTAGGAATCCTGCAATTTAATATCGGTCAGGGAACGCTCGCTGCTTATATTTTAAATCAGGTAGATGTTATGTCGTACGATATGTTTCCGCTTCCAATCTCTAGCCTAAGAGATAAAAAAGAAGCAGCTCTAGTGTGGCACAAAGATAATTGCTGTGACGTTTACGGACGATTAAAACCAGAGTGGAAAAAGGCATGGCAGGAGTTCTTAGTTAAACCTGAGATCATTAACCTTCAAAAGACCGCGTGCGGTAAATACTTTCAAAGAGCACGCGAGATCGCAGGATTCCTTGGATTCTCACACGAGAATAAAAGAGCTATGGCATGGGCTTACGATTTATCTGTGCAAAGCTGGAGCCTTGCAATTAATCGCATAGAACCAAACTTTGAACACGCTCAAAATATTATTCAATCCTATGGATCAGAAAACGCTGTTCTTTGGGCCAACAGCGAAATGACTAGCGACCAAATGTCCCTAGTTATCGCGTCCCATCTTAGAGCTTTAAAGTGTAAACCAGAATGGCGTCACGATTTCTTCACAAGAAAATGCACCATCGCTATGGGCATAGGAATGGTGCATGGTAAAAAGTATGATTTTAGAAAACTTTTTATGGAGAGTTAACAAAATCAACGCCAGAAATGACTCCTGTGTTAGCCGCCCCTGTCGAAGTGATTTGAACAACCTGAGATGGGCCGACATAAACAACAAGTGGTAATGTGCTTACTCCAGAGAAAGAGTGTACAACCCTCCCCCCTACGGTGAATGTACCGCTTGCTCCAAATGCTGTACAAAACAAGTTTACAATCGCATAACCGGAGGCCGGCGCTGTATACAATGTTGTCGCTCCAGACGTAGCACTTGCTGAGTTACTGACCGCACCATTTATTTTTACTGTTACGTTATTTCCGATCAATGTAGCTGACATAAAACCCCCTTAGTTAGTTGGTCGCCAATAGATTCGCATTAAGAATCCGTTAGGCGTACCCGATTGAAGTGAAACCGCTCGGCAAAGTAAAACATCTCCGGCGGAGAAAGTTGATTTAGATAAAACAGGCACAGTACACCCTGTCGGCGTGGTCGCTACCCCAAAAGTATCAAACTGAGCATTGCTCGGTGCCGCACTTGTAACCTTTGGAGTGGTCGAGAAAATTGAGGCAAACGTACCAGAGTTAGAAGCGGCCCATTGAATGTCTAGCTCTGTGGTTCCACTTGATCCAGATGTAGAATGAATAAAGGTGATGCCTACAATCTCGGCATTAGTCGGAAACTCTTCAAGGTCGCTAATAACTAAAGGAGCTGTAAATACGTTATATGTTGGGTTCCCACTTGATGAGATAGCTTTAATAAATCCGAACTCGAAGTGCTTGTATTGCAAGTCATTAATGAAGTTGATCGCTCCTCCCAACTTCGTCCACGTTGATTCTGATACCGCGCTTTTATACGATACCTCTTCAACTTGTACGTTACGTCTTAATCTTGAAATATCTGCCACGATTCCCCCTTATAAATATCTATAGCTTGCCCCGCCATCAATGAACCCAATCAAGTCTACCGTTTCACTAGATGATGGAACAAAGCCTAATGTTTTGTCTACTGTAATAAAATTGCCGCTAATGCTTTCAACCCTAACTTCAGGGGATACAGTGCTGAAGTCTTCGTTGTGTACCAATATTGTGGCACCCACTAAGAACTTAGAAATATCGGATGGCCCTACTTCGAACTCAAATTCACTTACTCCAGAGATAACGGTGACGTTTGGATTAGTGAATACGAATACGTTCTTTAAAAGAAGGTTATCAGAAGCAACGGTGGTGTTTGGATAGAATGCAATGTCTACAGTGAATCCCTCAACCGATGCGGAAGGGATTGTTTCGATGTACATTCTATAGTCGTTCGTTGGGTCGAATCCTAAAATCTTAGAGTTGTAAGTTACAGAATAGTCATCGTTGTGGATCAGGATTTTTTGTCCGATATAGTCGATCCACTTGTTCTTCTCAATCTCAGGAAAAACGGTGCTGTATGAATCAACAATAATTAAAGAATCAACCGTGCTACCAACACCAATATCAGAAGACGGAGAAATGATTCCATAACGACCAGACGATAGGTAAGACGTATCAATAATGGTGAGCTGAACGCTGCCAGTAATGATGTTCATTTTCTTATCGATCACTTCACAGAGTCGCGGTTTAAATCCCCTTACTCCATTTAATGAGTCAGGAAGGTTTAAGTTTTCATCACCGAATAGAACAACGTCACCGACATCGATATTAAAACCGATCCCATAAAACACGCTTATGGTGATTGCCTCGGCTGCGTACTTATATTTTTCTAAGATACGAATAGAGTTAATGTCTAAAATTGGAAGCGTATCAGCGTCGTTTCTTAGGCCCTTCCCTATGATGGTCATTGCCTTTGTTCCAACTTTAATTTGATTCTTTGAATCCTCATCGACCCGGATGTACCCGGTCAACGGCTTGTCGGCTTCAACTGCATCGAAGTTGAATTTATAAATAACAGTGTTATAAAAATACTTCCCAATTGCTCGCTTAATCCTGATCGATTGAGGGTTAGAAACCACGTCAGCGTTTAATACTGGCAGCGATGCTACGGCGAGGGGCGGCGAAACAACGCCCAAAGAAGTCTTTCCCTTCTTTGGCAATGAGAAAAGATTTGCTGGGAACAGGATTTCTGTATCAATGAACTCTTTGCCCTTAATTGTTTCGGTAATGTAAAAGTCGTAAACCGGGATAGACGAGCTAAATAGATCATAAATACGATTAAACTCATCAACGTCGACTTGGTTTGCTCCAAAACCAAGGCCGTCATTTAGAACGTTGTATCTGCTTTTAATCTTAGCAAGACCAGTCGACCCCGCTTCTAGCACAAGTGGAGATCCGTCAACTACAACAAATGAACCATTAATTGTAGTTGAAATAGAAGTGACCGTTCTTAGTGTGAAATTATTTGCACCATTTGCTGCCCCTGTGGTCGTGATAAAATCACCAACCGTTAAACCAAGCTTCGTTTTAACATCGATCTCAACAAAGAAGATCCCATTTAAGTTAGTGTTTCCATCTCCGTCTTGGCCGAAGTTAGTGATCGAAATATTTTCTTTATAATACTCATCTCCTCCTGAGAGCATTAACTGAAGAGAAAGATCAATTGCATTCCCCTGCATTCTAATGAATGAAGAAACACTTGCCGCATCGTCGTGTGCTACTGCAATGGTGTCAAACTGTGCTCTAGTGCATCCAGTTAGCGTGTTTGTACCTGTATTAATTCCAGTGTACCTTATGATTTCATCATCGATCTTGACGTATGTACTAATAATCGATGCCACTGGTAGCTGATAATTTGCCGTTTCTTTTAGTGGGATAGTCGTCTGAGAACTATTAATTGCACCGACAGTTTCGGTTTCAATTACAGGATAAATTTCTTGGCGTTTCTTTAACTCAGGGTTAGCAATGTTTAGCTTGATTGTTGCGCCAGATTCGACCTCATCGATTATACCGTTAAATAGAATCACATAGTCAGACGGGAAGTTACTGTTTTTATATCCGATGTAAACAATTGCCTCGCGTCCTAATATGTCATCAAGGACGAAACCGGGTGAAATAAGTTCGGTCATCTCACCCCTGAAGTCGATTAAAGAAACCTGAAAAGAAGTAATTGAACTCGTGCCGCCCTTATCTTGCAACAATTGTTGACTAATAGAAGAGGTTGTTCCATCTATCGAGATATAGTCGTTTGAATTTTTATCGTAAGATGATCCTCCGATAACCCAGTCGTCACCAATTACTAACCCTTCTTGGCCGATCTTAATGAACTTTAAAATCTTATTCATCCCAAAGATTTTATCGTAACCATCAATCTCTAAAACAATCTCTGGCTCTTGCTTTACTAATTTCTGCCTATCTTGCGCGACTTCACTTAGTTTAAATGCCATTGCCAATCGCTTCTAAAATGGAGTCAATCCATTCCTCATCACGGTTGTAATCTGTAGGGCTAAAACATACATAGTTTTTAATTGGTTTAACGTCCCACTTGTCGGTGACTGGATTAAAGCACTGGGCGGTTCCGTTATCGTTTGCAATACACACAACCGACTGTGGTCTGGGCGGCAAGGCAGGGGGTGTACACTGACGGCCCTGACCCATGCCAAAACTTGCACACGAACTATTTAGTGCGAAGATCAGAAATAACTTTAGCAAGTCTTGCGCGCTCTTCATCGGTTACGGCCTCCATTAATTCGGATTCAGCTTTTCTTCTATTTTCGATTCTTGATTTAGCCTTGGCCTTTTTAATCTGATCGATTCCGTACCAGACTAAACCAGCCAGTGCGGTGATTGCCCCTGCAATTGTTGCAATTGAAGCTAACATATTTCTCCATTCGGCCAAGGTACTTTATCATTCATAGTTTTTTTGGTGGGGTGAATCCTTTCACCCCACCGCTTCCCATATTAACTGAGTTTTTATTTCAGTTTTTGCGGAAGAACTTTGTCCATAAAGTTAGCAACACCGCTTAGGATTTCTCCTGATTTTTTAATTACAAACGAAATGGTGTGAAGAATTGAAAGCGGCTTTTCTGATTTAGTAAGTCGCAAAGAAAACTCTACAGCCACGGCCACAATAGCAGAAGCAGCGCCCAAGTTGTTATTGATAAAGTCTACAATTTGATTAAAAACGTGTTCCATGATTTCCCCTTTATTTATTTCCTTTACGCGCTGAGTCCATTAAACCCCTCATGTAATCGGTGTTTTCTTTAATGCTATCCACTTTTTTAGAAAGTTCTAGCCTTTCGTCTTTTAGTTTTGATACGTCAGCTTGGATGTTTCCAACCCAAATTAAAGAAGACCCTAAACCGCCCATCATTGTTACGAGTAATGAAAGTCTAATTTTAGTGTTTTCACTAATCATTTAGTTCCCCACTCTATTGATTGCAATGTTCGTAGCGTCGCCACTTAGTGACGCTCCTCCAAACGTTACGCTTCCGTTTGGTCTAAGCTCAATGTAATCACCAGCGTTTAGCCTCAAGCTAGTCGCCCCTCCAGCCGTAGAGTTAGAAGTACCTGTGTTTGATGCAATCGATTTATACTTTGACCCGTTTTTATAAATGTAAAGATAAGTCGTAGTTCCAGTTGTTAACCCGTACCACACCGCAACGCTGTAAACTCCAGAAACGGGGGCTGTGAACTTCCACACTGTAGCGCTAGGGGTAACGGCATTGTGCGAGTCATACTCTTTAGAATCGAAATTAACCGGCACCGAGGTCGATGCGGCAAAGTTTGACGATACATAGTAAGACGCGCTCACAGACTCCGTTGCAGCAACTACTGAAGGACCTGATAGACGCTCGATTGATACTGCATTTAAAAAAGGCGCTGCTTGACCAAAATATGTTCTTGCAGTGTCAGTAAATAATCCAATCGTCTGCCCAGCATTTGCGAATACGGTAGCCGAACCGCCTGAAACAGTCGTTGTTCCAGTAGTGAATAGATTAACTTTTGATGATCCGCTGACTTGAATGTAAACCTGAGCTGTTCCGGCAGAGGTTTGACCAGAAGCTGAAACGCGATAGTATCCTGACACCGGAGCTGTGTACAACCCTGTTGATGTAGAGTAAGCTGCGTGAGTATCGCCTAATACGGTGTCATATTTAATTACAGTGTTGATCGTTGGAGATACGTTTGAAGTTAGGCCAATCTGAGCAGCAACAACACGCGTATCGGTGTCATTAGACATTTGAACATTTGCAGAAAATCCAGAGATGGGCAATTCAGCGGTGAAATTTATTCCATTACCTGTACTTAAGAACACGTTACCATTTACTTTAGATAATCCGCTAAATGAACCATTTAACAAAGAGAAAGTTACGTACCCAACAGAAGGTTCACATAACACGTTATACTGACCAGCAGTGTTGGTCCCAGTAAAGTTTAGTGTACCGCAAATTTTAATAGAAGGAATGATGCTTGTGTCAGCGCTAGTAACAGAAGGTAATCCGACTCGCATTTCTGCGGCGGTAGTCGTTCCCACGATTAGCTTACCCATTATTTGAATATTACTTCCAATTCTTCTCCAAAAGCATTCAACACTACTTGGCACTCCTAATCCATTTGTTGTTGGAGTATATGCAACCCAATCTGATCCGGGCATTCCGATAGGAGCTGTTTGTGGCCCAACAGAGAAATCATCAAAAAGCATTGTTATTGCGCCAGCGCTTGCGTTTACTGCAACGATAGCAATTTGATATTGTGACGAGTTATAAGATGTTTGAAAACTAAAAGAGCACTTACCAACACCAGAGCTTTGAGTCATCCCATAAACGCCAGCAGGTTGAATCCAAGCAGAGTTTGTCACGTCATAGACATAAACCGCGAACGTGTTTGATGAAGTACCAGAGAAGTTACCGTTTGAAGCGTTAGCCGTTACTGAAAAATAGAAGCTACCAGTTAAGACTTTAGCTCTATCCTCTAAATCGATATTAAATGCGCTACTGATAAAACCCTGCCCTGCTGTCCAAGCCGAAGATGATGCGACCTCTAGGCTGTAAGCACCGGCGAGCTTACCGGTCGATGTGGTAGCAAAAGTAGTTACACTTGATGCGGTTAATGTAATAGATCCAGTAGGAATTAATGAGGTTAAGGTGGTGTTAAACTTGCTCCACCCAGCCGCAGAGTTTAGTTCGAAATCACCGTTTCCTGTGTTTCCTAAGATAGTATTTGCAGATAAATAGTTCTTTGATCCACTCCCAGCAGAGGCGCTTGATCCACTGCCTGATTTAACCACCCACTTTGTTCTAGCTAAATCATAAATAAGTTCAGCCGATGCGTTAGCGTTAATTTGCACGTCTGAGTCGCTTGGTAAGATCAATCTATCGGCAGATGATGCACCTGTATTTTGATGTTTAAGCGTTACAATAGCACTAGACGCGTTATGAATAAGGATGTGCTGCCCGTCCTGACCTGCCGTGATCCCTTGAATCTCGGTAGCAGTAGAGCCAGTCATCCGAATGGCTGATTGAGTGGATGCAAGGGCTGTAATTGTAGCCGTAGTCGCAACGTCTAACCAATCGGTTGCAAGATAGTTATTAAATGTTTTACCTCCAGATAAGGCTTGAGCAGTCGCTCTTGATACAAAGGCAGCGTTAAGGTTTGAAGCGTTTCCAAGTTGTCCGTTTGAAATTGACATATTAGTCCTCTATGATCTTAAAAGTTAAAATTCCAGTCTCGAAGTACCCAACGAGGCCGCGTGTAAATTGTTCTTGTAATTTATAACCCATGCCATCACTTCCGCTAGATGATTTATGGAGTACGACTTTATAAAAAACATCAGGGTTGTCTTTGTCTGGCATAAACTCAACGGTGTATTTGTTGCATAAATACTGCATAAATATGCGTAAATTATCAACTCCGCTTAGGTTACTAACGATAGGCCCAGACGAAGGTTGTGGAATGTTTGTGGCAAACTTTATTGAGAACTCAAAAAATCGATCAATTCCAAATGACTGCATTTGTACTTTACCACTTGCAGACGTAGAAATAGTGGCAGCTCGCTGCTCCCGGTAATCCTCTTGATCAACATAGTCTTGAAGCTTGTATTGAGGAAAATAAACTGAAGCTATCGCATTACTAGCCACATAAGACGTTGAAGCGAGTACATCAGTAGCGGCATAACCAAGTGTAGAAAAAATACTATTACTAACATTTGACCCACTACTTGCGAGAAAGTCGGTAGGCGCATTTGATTCGATTGTGATAATACGGCTAGAACGATTAAAGCTAACAGAATATGTATTTGTTCCTGATTCATTAAGCGCGTCCTCTACCGCAATGGCTATATCTTCTGGGCAGTAATTACCAACACGGACTATCGCAGTTATCTCTCCGGCACCCTCGTCAAAGTTTAAGTATTTATTTTCTGTACCTACCTCAATATTGAAATAGAACTTCGAGAATGTGTTAATCATGCAAAACCTCTAACTATAGTTCCATTTGTATCAAATGAATCTGATAAAATTTGCGCAATTTGAAGGCCTGTTTCTTTTGAATCAAAAACATTTCCTTGAACGATAACCTGCACCCCCGTTTGGGCTTGTGCTCGTTCCTGATCATCGGTGAATGTTGTCCCCACGTTTGAGTCTGAAGTGTATGCAGGGGTCGTCGGTGAACTTCCCGGAGCACCGCCCCCTCCTCCTCCGATTGCTTTAAGCGCTCCGCCCACGACTCCAAGGGCAGCACCTGCTGCGATAAGAGCTGCGCCCTGTGCCGCTCCACCGATTGAAAATAATAGAGCAATACCTTGTGCAATAAAAAATGTAGACATTTGAAGCGCCAAGTCTCCTAAAACGCTTAACATTGAAGATGCAAATGCATCTAATACGTTTTCTCCTTTTGTTAATGCCTTACCAATAGCTCCGAATGAATTTGCGAATCCATTAACAAATGTACCAGACATTTGTTTTCCAAGTTGCATAACACTAACTGCCATGCTTTTTACGCCTTGATCGAATCCACTTAAAAAGTTACCAAAAGTAGCTTGAGCATTTTGTAGGTTTTCCCATTCTTCTTGAGCCGATCTTAAATATTCTAGTTCTGCTTTTCTTTCTTCATTTGTCTTTTTGTACGCATCGCCTTTGGCATTTAAAGTGTTTATCTCTTGTTGGTCAGTTATACTTTTAGTTAGTTGCTGATTTTTAAGTTGCTCTTGAATTATTAATTGTTCTTTTAACTGTGCTAACTCTGCTTGTCTTTGTTCATATAGCGGCATCGATCCAAATTGCAGATTCTCAATATCTTTGATTTGAGCCTTGATTCTTGAAATAGAATCCTCAACCGATGGCATTTTACCTAAAAATACTTCTTCGATCTTCTTAGCTACGTTATTAAACGCGCCAGTAAATGAGGCGGTGATTGTTGCTAAAGCTGGACCTATTTTTTGATTAATAACTAGCGCAATCGAATCTCCGACTTCTCCAAATGCTACTCCTAACTTTTTTGTTTCGTTTGCAAGTGGTGTAATTGACGCGGTGATGTTCTTAAATCTTTCATCTCCCTTTTCTAAAACTGAGTTCATTATCGCTTGCTGCTTTTGAGCTTCGCTTAGATTATCCTTAGCGACTCCGACTTGATCAGCGTACCTTTGATATGCTTTTTCTGAGTCGGTAATAAGACCAATATTTTTTAAACTTTTAGTGTTACCTGATGCAATCGCCAAAGATATTTTATCAAATTGCTCAATTACAGAACCGCCGTAAAGCATGGTTACTTTTTTAGCTAACTCGAAAATTTGAGGGATACGTTCAGCATTTGTGCCTAAAGAAACAACTGCACCGGCGGCGGCCTGCAATGCGTCCTCCATGTCAACGGTTCCCTTTAGTGCGTCCTCTATTCCGGCTGTTATTTTCTCAGGTACAAGCCCAGCCTGTGCAGCAAGCGTGTCGAACCTAATTCCGATAGCATTAATTTCTTCGCCCATCTTGGCGAAATCTACGGCCTTATTGAATGCCTCTGATATTCCAGAAACAGTTTTTGAGATTAGTTCGAAACCCTGATTTAAGATAACGACTTTAGAGCCTAAACTTTGACCAAAACTATCTAATGATTGTTCTGCTGGTTTAGTATTCGCGTTAAATACAAATGTTGTTTCGCCGCCGTTTTCGGCCATCTCTTACCCCTGATTTAAAATTGAAGCTAGCTGATCAGTAGTCATCGGTTTTTTATTCTCTTCTTCAATAATCGGAGGGTTTGCTAATTTATTCAAGGCTTTGAAAAGCTTTTTTCGTGCTTCTGGCTTCATATGTTCATAGTCAGAAACCTTTAAAAGTATTAATTGTTCATGTGCTTCTAAGGCTGGGATTGCGAGTAAAAGCTGATTTACCCTTTCGGCTGTCATTTCATCTAGTTCACTTGGAGCAAGGTGGTAAAACCTTGCTAAACGGGCTTCTTTGTAGCCCTCAAAATCTAGTTTTTTTTTGTGCCGTTAACGATTGAAATTAGTTCAACTAAAGAATCTGGATCAAGTTGATCGATGATTTCTAATGGAATCCCGCAGCTCGTAAGCTGGTTTACCATTGAATCGGTTCTTTCTTTATCAGTTAATGAGCTTAATTTTTCCTGCATTTCGCGGAGTTCTTTGTAGTTTGGTTTTCTAACTTCGTAAACAACACCGAAGATTTCAATAGATAACTTTTTATTTTCGATCTTATATTGTGACATAAAAAACCCCCTTATGATTTGTTCAATCGTAAGAGGGTTTTATGACGGTGTAAAGATTAATTTAAGCTAGGGTTTGTGAAGCGTCGCCGAATACGCACATGCGCACTTTGTCTTGTTTTGAGTAGTCCGGGTAGATTGAGAAATCTACAGGGATCATCATAACGTTTTCACCACTGAATGTTAGAGATGCGACCTTCGGAAATGCTTTCCAAATAGTAATATCTCGGCTCATATTTGAAGCAGGTAGGGCGATAGGGTGCAACACTAGCTTGCGTGCGCGATCTTGTGTTTGCTTGAATTGGCGAGAAGTACCCCAACCGAAAACTTCGGTAGAAGATACTCCCGTACCGTCTGGAATCATTGCGTCACCTTCACCTGTTGCGATCATTTTTCTCAATTGAGAAACGGCGGTTTCTTTAAGGCTTAGTGTTAACGATAGAGAGTTCCCTGTGGCAATGTGACCAAGAACCTGAGTTCCGGTTTGGTGCGCTGTAAGGTCTACCATTGTTTCTTCATGGCCTAGCTCAATGTCTCCGTCGGTATATCCAAGATCAAGAGCAGTATCTCCATAATGGACAACTTCAAAACTGAAATCAGTAGCGGCGGCGCCGTCGTGGATTGGTTTAGCATAGCCCGCCGCGGTTGCGGTAAGAGTAAGAACTGCGCCATCTACTGAACAATCAAACCCAGAAATAATATCTAAAACAGCTTGAGCAGCGGTTGCGACAGCGGAGGCGCTAGCATTAGCAGAGATATCAATTTCGTGACCAGTACCTCCAGATACAGCCGGATCGGTACCCGCTGCACCTACGTTAAACCATGCATAGTGCTTTGCCCCCGCCGCGGTGTAGAATACAAAATATTTATTATTGAGTGAGCTAGAAACATCGGCTACAACCGTGATTTTCTCCGATTGCATTACCGATTCACCGAAAGTCACTTGCATTGGCTCTACTTTTTGATTGCTTACTGATCCTGCCATAATTATCTCCCTATGTTTGAAGGATCAAAAAGACCCTAAAAGTTAATGACGCTACAACTAAGTTATCGTTACTCGCGCTATCAGCGTCAAAACTAGCGTTTTCGAAAACCACATTTTTTATACCATTTTGCTGTGTGACTCTATTCGAGACTGCAACACATTGTTTGATATAATCTTCGGTTAGATTGATTGCTCTGTCAATTCCTGTAGCCGGATCACGAAAGCCCTTTACGAATATTCTAACCGTCTGAGAAAAGTTTATTTCTTGGTCTGATTGGTTATTTTTAACACCTACCATTTGACCGGATTCAATATGAAACGCTTTGTCATAAATATTTGATGGAATGTTAGAAAAATTAAATCCGTCTTTCCATTCTTTTAGGCCTACCGACTCGGCCCTTGCCCTTAGATATGCTCTAGCGCTTGATAAGCTCATCGGCGGTACAAGCTCCCAGAGTAGATTGAAACACCTTCATTATTGTCAGCAAGGCCGTCCTTATCACTATCAATTCTTAATACCACGCGCTGACGTGCGGCCTCTTCATTTAGTGCGTAGTCTTTACTCTTGCGATCAAAAATATCATCAACGGCGTTAGACATTCCTTGAAAGATTAAACGAAGCGACATGAAAATTGACCACTGCTTTACCTCTTCAATGTCGATTACGTCTTTCTTTGTGAACTTATCACCATAAATATTGACGTAACCCTTCTCATCTAACCAAGCCATGATGAGCTTCTGAGAGCGTCTAATCACATTGTTATATGACGAGTGACCGTCCTGAATCCACTTAACTAGATCTGGTTC
>ERZ869907.303-NODE-303-length-17455-cov-5.740402_pt1 | contig 17455 bp, 22 predicted proteins | sample MGYA00579309_ERZ869907 | MGnify/ENA primary metagenome ERZ869907 (study PRJEB32216, sample SAMN09231814) | wastewater metagenome | place: USA: Maryland | collected 2016-07-30 | study: EMG produced TPA metagenomics assembly of the PRJNA472060 data set (Reclaimed... | reverse complement strand
AAGACGGCTGAAGGTCTCGGTCAAGCTCAGGACCACCACAAATGGTCTGGGGCGTGAAGTCCTCGCCGACGTTCAGCGTGACGGCCTGAACCCTGGGCTTTCGTTCGCGCGTGTCGTAGCCGACGCCTGCATGGGATTGGCCCGCGACCGTCAGGACCAGGACGCCATCGACCTTCAGCCGAAGCTCAGTGAACTCCGCCGCCCACGCATCGCACTCGGTGGCCGTCAGCTCCCAATCGTCAATGTAGAATTCCCATTCGTCGCCGCTGAAGGTCTGGTTGATCCCGCAAACCGGCGAACTGATATGGACCGTATAGACCGGGCTCGAAGGCAAGGAAACACTCGTCGGAGTCGTCTCGTAAATCGTGATCTGCCAGCCCGAGTAAGGGAACGGCAAACCCCACTGAAGCGTGACCTGGACGTAGTTGACCGAGCCGTTGTTAGGGTCTTGGTCACTCACCCGAGACGGCATCGAGCCCGCGAACTTCCAATTTGTGGCCGCGACTCCGGGTTCAAGGTAAAGCCGACTCCCGCCACCACCCGACGACGCCGCCGCGAATTCTTCATCGAACCACCCAAGAGGCTCGGCAGACTCATCGAACCACTTCGGAGCCGATATCAGATCATCGAAAGCGCCTACCAAGAGATTACGAAAATGGCACCGGCCCCACCGACACCACCGGCCCCGCCGACGCCTGACACGTTAGAAGTACCGCCTCCTCCGCCACCGCCCCCACAAGCACCACCGGCACCGCCAGCAGCGCCATCGCCTGCAACGGCGAACGACCTGCAACCACCACCGCCGCCGCCCGTACCGCCTCTGAACTGGTTACCGTTGGTGCCACCCGTGCCTGCTGTTGGAGGGTTGCCATTGGTGCCAGCCGCACCACCGCCACCGCCTGTAACCTGGGGGCCACCGCCAGCCGTTGGAGCGACCGCCGCGCCCGCCGTTTGGCCTCCGCCGTGACCACCGCCACAACCGCCAAACATCGATCCACCGCCGACACCATGAGCCGGGGCGTTAGTCGATCCCCCGCCCGCGCCGCCGCCATACTCCGCACAAACGGGGTTACCAGCCGTGGCGAGAGAGTTTGCCCCGCAACCGCCATTAGGGGTTGCCGGAGCGCCGGGACCACCACCAGTAGCCGCCGACGCCGTGCCGGTACCACCAGCCGCCGAGAGTCCGCCACCTGCCCCGCCAGCGTTTGCCGCTGATGAGTTTTGACCGGGAGCGCCACCGCCACCGCCGAACGCGGTAAGCAGTGTCACGCCCGAAGAAAAGGTCGTGTTCTGACCGGCCCCACCCGATCCGCCCGCGCCACCAGCAGCGATACCGCCAGAACCAGACGTTCCACCATTTGCAACGCTCCAGGGTTCAGTTGATCCAAGATCGCCCGCCGCATACGTGCGCTCGGCCCGTGCGCCGCCACCACCACCTGCGCCTCCCGTGTGGATGCCACCAGAAGCCAGCGAGCCGCCGCCCCCTCCGCCTCCACCGCCGCCGTAGCAAACCACGGTGACGAACTTAGGGGTAAACGCCGTCGGCTTCGTCCATCCGGTAGTGTCGCCGCCAGTGGTCGATGATTGGATGTCTACCGGGCCGCCTGCGTACACGGTTGAAGGAACGCCACCAGACGACAACTTCTGGAACTTGTCACCGTCGTACTCGACTCCCTCACCGGCCAAAAGGGTACCGGCCCACAGCTTGACGGTCGTGCTTCCGTCGTCATGCTGAATCGTTACAGTCTGCGAGATTGTATCGACGTTGCGCACCATCAAATGGCGCACGTTTCGATCTGTGCCACCCGCAGGGGAGCCGACTACGGTCGTCGTTGTCGCCGTCGTTATCTGGGTGTTAGTGCGCCCAGGTGCTGCCGTGGTGCCCGTAAGATCCACCCAAGAGGCATGTACGTCAACGTCAGCGCCGGTAGCGGTTACGATCTCAACGAGGTCTGTCGATTTGACGATTATCATGATTGAGTTAACTTCCAGTTCCGCCGCATGGCCTGCGCAAGGGTTCCCTCGGTGGCAGTTCGCCACGCACCTGAGCCGCAAGCCAAGGTGCTTCCCGGTCTAAGGTCTCCTGCACCCGTTCCCAAAGCACTTCCATGTCCTTGTCAGTCAGGTTCGGCAGTGGATGCGTCAGGACCAAGTAGCCGCCGACATGCTCACCGCAGGTAACGGGCCGCTGCGATCGCCCTACTCCTCGGTCCAAGGCTTCAACCTCTCCATGACGTAGGTGGCAGGACGCCACTTCTCGTCGATGCCGCCATCCTCACCTTCCCGGTAACGAACGTCCGGGTCAAGTTCGATGTCAATGCTTGGAATCGACTGGATGACCCACGTCCCCTTGCCGTAGGCTTTGATCTTGTCGCCGCCGGTCAGCGGGCACCCATTAGGAAGGCGAAGCATCTCGCACTTCATCTCAGCGATGTACCGGTAGTTCGACACCCTCGGAACCACGCACCGTAGCGCCCGGTTCACGGCTTCCTGAGAGGTCAATCTGTGGTTGAAGATCCCAAGCACCCGCTTGGCACCAACCCACCGAGGCCCACGCCCTGACCGGGGAAGCGTCGGGTCCTGGGCGACATCATCACGCCACCAAGCCCGGATAGGACCGCGCGAGAACGGGTCCATGCCCACCATGTAAACCTCGTTGGCCTCCGGTGCGAGCGGGGTTTGCCGCCACTCTCGCCACACGTGGAATTCGGGCCGGTCCTCGATGTCGAGCCCGCTCAGCGCATCCTCGGCCCGCTCGCGAGTGTCAAAGAGCAAGGTCGCGTCGTCGTCGATGTCGAGACGAACCGCCAGCGGGTCCGTGATCTGGTTGTCGCCCTGAACCGACCAAGCGACCAATCGCTGAATGTCGAGATCGAACCCAACCGGAACCACGCCCGCCGCGTAGACGATCCGGTTTGGCCGCTTGAGCTTCCGCCGATGCGCCGCAATGATCTGCTCGTAGGTGCCGATTACCCGGTCAATGAGCTGCATCTACTCGTAAATCCTGCGAAAGACGAACACCGAACCGCCGGGACGAGGCACGATGCGGGCGAAGTCGAAGGGCGCGTAATCGTCCATAAGCCGCTGAACCCAATCCGCCGCCGTATCGCCAACCTTGATCATCGGCTCCATCGAATCGTCTGCCTGGATTCCGACGCTAGGCAAAGTGAAGCCGGGCACCTGCTCGATGTCAATCGTGGGCGGGTCAGCGTCCGAATTGAATGCGCCCGTGGCTTCGACGATGAATTCAAGCGCCTCCGCGAACGTGTAACCGGCAAGCGACCACCGCGACGGGAACCGGTAGTTCTCGAAATCGGTCCACGCATCGGTCACGTGGATCTCGATGGTTTCCTGGTCTTCGTTCCAGTGGTCATCCGTGATCGGTGCATCGGTGCGCCCGTCGAGAATCGGGTTCTCGAAGCCGTCTTCACCAAACCGAATCAGCAAGGCCCGGTTCGCCTGCTCACGAATCAAGGGGTCGTCGTGGTCGTCTGCGATGCGCTGAGGGTTGCGCAGGGTCATTGAGGCCCGAGCGCCGCCGATCGCGTCAGGAAACGAAAGCGACAGGTTAGTGATGGCCGCGCCGCCCTGGTCCTCGGTGTCCTCTTGGGAGTCCAGCAGAAGCCGAATCTCCTCGGAGCCATCTGTAACGTCGGTATACCCGCGCCAACCGCCCTGCGCGTACCATAGCGCCGTATTGGCGTAGGTGCCCGTGAGCGCGAGCTTCACCCGTAACACGGTGCCCGTCGTCGAGTTGTAAGGCGTCACCCCATCTTCGCCGACGATGGTCAGCGTGGCACCGGTCAGCGTCTTCACGACGGTCGGGACGCCGATGGGCCGGTTCGGCCCCGGTGGCTCCGTCAGATAGATCGGATTCGAGATGATGGTGGCCGTGGGCGAGCACTGCAGCTTCGCGAGCTGCACGTCGGCTTGAACGTTGGTCGTTGCGCCCGCCGGATTGCGCACCCACCACCAGAACGTCGTATTCGGGACGATGGTTGTCGTGTCGCTCCCCGAGGCGTCGATGTCGATGTCTGGGAACTTGAAGAAGTGCGATCGCCCGGTCTGCATGAAGGTGACGAGCACACCGCCAAGCATCGGCCGGAGGACGTAAAGCTGAAACGCTTTGGTGGTTGCCACTCCCTGGCCTCCGCTTTTCGTCCGTGAATTCGATCCGCCGACGTGAGACACGCCCAACCCGTCCGCCTGGTCAATCACTACCCCGTTCCGGTAGCAAATGACGAGCCCCGACAAGAAGAACTCGAAGTAGGTGTTGGAGTCGGTCGAAGTGCCCCAGCCCGCCTGCAGCCGCGTCCCGTCCCTCGATCGCCCGGTGATGTTGGCATCCCCCCACGGGAACCAACCGATAACCATTGCCTGATTCCGAGCGCCAAGCACCGCCGCCGTAGTGACGGCTTCGTTCACGTCGCGAGAGAACAAGAAGTATTGACCGGCTCCACCTGCCGTGTGGTCGGCCCATGCCGATGAAGTCGTCAGCGTGTAATCGGCCTTCCGATACTTGGCGTAGATGCCCGAGTTCGAGTCATTCCACGCCGGGTAGTCGCACGCAGGCCGAAGGAACACAAGCCCCGTCTCCGCGTCGTGGTAGGCGTCGGTGCTGAATTGCTGATCCCAGTCCTGGCCGTTGCAGTGCCAGCGAATCGGCTCAAGCGCCATGCGCCGCTGCCCGCCCTTGTCGAGCACGATGTCGATGTAATCCGGTTGCGCCGCCATCGTTTAGACCCTGGAATCGACAACCGAATTGATGAACCGCGCCGCCTCTCGGTGAGTGATGCCCTTCGAGCCAAAGAACCCACCGCCGATGATCGCGTCTCGCATGGCCTCGCGCATGGCGCGGGTGTTCTGGGCCGTCTCGCGTGTGTACTCGGCGATTCGGTCAGCGACGGAAGCCTTTTCCACTGCGCCCGGCATGGAACCCTTGATAGAATCGAGCACGCCCCACGGGTCACCACCATTGCCCTTGCGAGCATGAGCGTCTAGCCGCTGTTCTGCGAGCCGCCTAAAGTTCGCCGCCTCGTCTGCCGGGCTAAGCCCTCCACCTGCGCCGAATCCGATAGGACCGAGCAAGACCGCCGGGTCCATCCGCGATCCGAGCGCACCGGCCATGATCCGAATGAGTTCGGCAAAGTTGCCTATGACGGTTCGCGAATTCTCCACGAAATTGCGCATACTTGCCGCCACTTCAACAGTCAGCGAAAGCACGTCGAGAAGCATGTTCTTAGGACCATCTCCAACCGCATCGGGGATGTTGAACATGGTCGTAATCGTGTCGGCGAGGTCACCAAAGACCCCGGCATCTGAGAACACCTCCACGACCTCGGTCATGGCACTCACGAACGGTAGAACGGCCCGGTTAATGCCTTCGCCGATCTTCACCTGCATGTAGTTGAAGGCGTCCCCGGCATTGTCGAAGGCGTTCTTTGATCCGCCAGTGACGCGCTCCAGCTTGGATAGCTCTTCGACCAGCCCGGCAATGACCATGCGCGACGTGATGCCGCGCCGCTTGAGTTCTTCCGTGTCGCTCGTGCCGAACTTATCGGCGACCATCTTATGAGCCGGAAGGTTCGCCTCGGTGAGCTGCAGAAGTTCGTCGCCCTGAAGGAAAGGTTTAACGGACATCTGAGTGATGGCCCGCATGATTCGGCCAAACTCCTCTTTTCCTCCACCCGCCCGCGCGTTGGCGTTGGCGAACTGCGTGATGACATCGTAGGACATCTTCCCGCTCAGCCCTGAGTTTGCGAGCCCCGAGAACCCTTGAACCGCTTCAGCGTAGCCAAGCCCCGGAGCCTTCGCCGCCTCTCGGAGCAGCTTGAGTACGGATTGGGCCTTGTCAGCGCCGCCGACAATCGACTCCAGCGACTTGACCATCGCTTCGTTCTGTGCCGCCGCCTGCATGGAAGCCGCACCGAATGCGACATAGGCCGCGCTGACGCCAACCAGTGCGCCCGCGAACGCCTGAAGGACTCCGAACCCTGCGCGAATCCCGCCTTCGAGTTCGGCAAACTTTGACCGCATACTGCTGACGGCACGGTCGGTGTCGTCCGTGATCGTCTTCGTCGTGCGTTGAACGACAGCGCCGCCGGTGACGTACCCGGATGGGTCCAAGGTGTACTTGGTAATCAGTTCGTCAACGGTTGTTGCCATGTGTTCGCTGTTCTTCTTTGAGAAGTCCGTAGGCTTGGAAGGATAGGTAATCCTCCATCATCTCGGGTGTCCATCTGCGAGGGTGAACGCCGCCGAAGACCTCGATGCCGTAAGAGACCATTGCACGGTATCCGCTGTCTTCTTCTAGTCTTTTTTTTCGCGTTCGATGTAATCGCGTTCGTACAAGTTCTTGGCGCTGATCTGGCCCTTATCAACCTTTTCCTGAACCGAGTCAAAGAGCCCGGCGGACTTGTGGGCGAACCGGAGCCATTGCACATGAAGCAACTTCGGCTGCATCTCGCCGATGAGCGTCACCGAGCCATCATCTTCACGCTTGTGGCCGACGTGCCATCCCACCATAGCGATGGAGCACACGATAGCCAGAGCGTTGCGCGTGGGGTCATCGGAAGCGACTTTCACCCATTCAACCGGCAACCGCTCGACGTGCAATCGCTCCGCCACTTTCTTAGCCTCAGCGTAGGCCGCAGTCCATTCCGCGTCATTCTGGAACGCCCTAAACAGAAAGACCTCGCCGCCGGGAAGGATGATCCGGAACGGCTCGACGGGTGGAGCGTAGGCGTTTAGAAACGCCTCGGCGATTCCGCCGGGTGTTGGCGCTGCTGGTGTTGCCCTACCCTTGGCCTCTTGGTCTGGGATCTGCGCGTTTGGTTTTCTCATAGGCGGTTGTTATAATGAGGCGATGGTTTGTTCTAGTTGCGGTATGCCGCTTCGTCCGATGGAGGGGTCATGTCCTCGGTGTGGGAACTCGGTTGACTGGTCAACAGAGAAGGCGAATCAGCGGGCTATCGTGATCGCGATGTACATCGGTGCAGCGGCCCTCGTGTTCGTCACGCTGTTCGTCGTGCTGTCCCGCGCCGCCGGTCGCTAGGCTGAGCCGTAGGTAACCGTTCCGCGTGCCTGCAACCGGCCCGACATCGAGATAATGGCCTGGTCGTTCGCGGTGCCCCTGAGCGAGTGGATGTAAGCGTTCCCGCTCATCGTGTTTCGGCCTGTGCGGAAGTCGAACGCGCACACCGGGGGCGAAGCGCACGCCGCAACCGTGAACAGATTCCCCGTCATCAGCGTCGAAGGCAGACCGCGATTCGTGAGCGACAGCCGCAAAATCTGGATGTCGTCATTGTTGACGCTGAGAACCGCCTTCGAGAACGAAGCCGAGCCCGCAACGGTGCAGTTTCCAATCACGAACGAATATGAGCCGTAGCAGACCGCCGAACCGCCTTGAAGGTTGGCCCGGGTTACTTCCTTGGCAAGCGCGTAGATGATCGGCGAATCCGTGTCGCCGGTCGCTTCCATGAGGTCGATATCGTAGGTGATCGTACGCCGTCCCCGAATCGGGTAGCCGTCGATGTCGTTGATGGCCTTGCCGTCGGTTTTCGTGGGCTTGTTGGTGACGTTGAACGCCACGCTCTTACAGCGGGTGACGTAGGCAGTGCCGCCGATCGTGATCGTGGTGACATCGAGGTTCGAGAGTTCGGCCCAGTCGTCAGGCGAGCTACCCGCCGACGCTTCAGTAGCGCCCGTGCTCATCTGCATGTCGAAATCCCACATCGTAGCGCGACCGATCATCACCTCTTTGTCGTCGATGGTGTTGATGCCCTTGCCATCGGCGAAGATCGCGCCCGCATCCCAAGACCACGCCTGGATGTCATGGACCCAGTTCACGGACTCCATCGAGAGCGTGGCCGCGTCGGTGTAAATTGCCTGATCTGTGATTCCCATTGTTTTGTGACCCTTACGCCGCGCTCATTTCGCGCAGGATGATGTACCGAGACTTCTGAACCGTTCGCCGGTTCTCAACGACCCAAATCTTCTTCAGTTCCTTCCAGAACCCACGGTCAACCATGCGCCGAGTACCGCCCGGCCTCAGCACGAACTTGGATTCAGGACTCACGTTCTGCATAATCAGCGTCTGTGTGCTTCCCGACAGCCTTGGCATCAATCGCCAACCCCTGAGCAGTCGCCCCGTCTGGACGTTGATGGGCAGAAGTGGTGCCGACATCGCGACATTGCCCGACAGGTTGACCCGGTGACGAGAACCGCCCTTCATGGTCATCTTCGCGCCCTTCTTGCCCTGGGTCACGAACGGAGTCGCGCCAACCCGGATCGACTTGCGACCCTTGCCCCTACCAAACGGGTGCCCCATCCGGGCCAGCGCATCCGATCGAATCCCGCCACTCGTCAGCATCGCGGCCTCATAGGCCATCGTCTTGCCGAGTTCGTAGTGTTCGATCTTGAGCGAGCGAATCGTGGCCGCGATCTTTCGCCGCTGTGCCGCTGCCAGCGCCTGCGGTGAATGGTAGGTGCCCATATCGCTAATCCGAAGGCGTGATGATGTCGGCCACCACGGAGACCGAGAACACAACCGTCGTCTGATATGCCTCTTCGAGTTCCGCCTGCGCGTCCGATGCGTCGTTCTCGTCGTAAACCGTTTGCTCCACCAAAGGCTCAAGCGCGCCCGGGAACGGCCTCGGAGCGTTACGCATCAGCTCGTTCTTGAGCTTCCACCCCTCCGCGATCTGGAGCATGAGCAGCGGCGTCTCCGTGTCCTCGTAGATGCCGAACCGCGTGATGGTCGTTACCATCCGGTGGCGACGAGTCGAAACCGAGTGCGGCTCTTGCGTGACTACCGGGATCTGAACCCGAAGATACGGCCGCACTTTGACCGGGAACTGAGGCTTTGGCCCAAGCTGAATCCTGTTCTCCTCAACCGCCTCCGGGAATACGTCCATCAGCAGCGGAATCAGCCAAGCTAGATAGCGTTCTTCAGGGGTCATGATGTTGTGTGGTCAAGCAGCTCGAGCGACACCTGAGCAAACCGAATCCGCCGAATCGCATCCCATTCCATCGGCTTCACTGCGACCCGGTAAACCTTGCCAGGCTTGTGGCTGAATGTCAGATCGTCGCCCGGTGCCATCTGCTTTCCAATCTCAAGCGGACAAAGAAGCAGGTGCGGGTTCGAGAGTTCGACGCCGGTTCGCTCGAACGATGCCGACGCCGGTTCTGGTGTCAACTGCGCCCTGAACTGAACGCCGCGCCCGTCGCGAGTGGTGGCCGTAGCAACCCCGCCCGCACTGTTCGCCTGCGCCTGCTTCCAAAATCCGATGTGAGGGAATCTCATTGGGCGAACTGAATCTCAACCTTCCCGCGAAGCGTTAGGGTCTTCAGCTTGGCCCGCTTGGTGCCAAAGCGCAGGATTGCGCGACCGCCGCGAGGATCATTGACGAACACCCGGGCAACCCCCTTCTTGTCGTCAGCGAAATAGCAGTCGTTGAGCGATACTTCCACTCCATTCACGCGGATGCTCTTGACGTCTAAGGCTCGTCGATCTCCGGCGGCGACTCTCATTAGAGGTCCACGCCCCACATCGAGCAGAGCGCCCGCTGAATCTTGCCCAGGTTCGTCGATGACAGCACCGCGTTGAACTGCGCACACTCCATGATGTCGACCTCGGTAAAGGTCGAGCCATCCGAGCCCAGCACAATCGGCCCGGCCGTATTCGCCGCCGTGCCAGCGCCGGAGCCCGCCGTCAGGTTGTGGTAGACCGTCACCGCACCCGCTGCCGCCTTCGTCACGCTCGCAAGGAACGTGAGGCCATCAGTCAGCGTCACCGCCGCCGTGGAAGTCGCCGTACAAACGCCCGTAAGACCCGCTGAGCCCGTCGAGATGCACTGAAGGTCAACTGGGACCGTGGCACCGAGCCGTGCAATGCTCTTGGCCGATGCCGGAACCTCGCGCACCCGACAAACCGCAAGGAACGTCAGCGGTGCAATGACGTTGCCGGGGTTGCCAGTGTCGCCGCGAATGATCGTGGTGAGCTTATCGTTCGATCCGTCGAACTTCACGCACGGGCGGCCCTGAACGTCGTACTTCATCAAGGGCGTGTTTGTCGCCTCGTAGAAGTCGCGCCCGTAGATGGATCGGTCCATCCAAGTCCCTACCGCGTCGCCGTGGTCGAAGTCGTCAACGAGATCCCACGCAGACCACCAGCCCTGCAAGCCCGAGATTTCGGCCAGCGAGAACGAGGTTTCACGCTTAATGGTCAGGGTGAACTCTGCCGACTGCTCGCGCTTGAAGACGCCCGCGCCGGTGTCGCGCTGGTACACAATCCGTGCGTCGTAGTCGCGAGAGGTGCCAGGCCGAATGCCAGCCGCGCCGAAGTGCGTCGAATCCGGGGTGTACTCCCAGTTGGAGCCGTTGCGGGTCAGCTCATACGAATACGAATTGGCTTCGTAGGTCGTCGAGCCTCCGATATCGGCAACGATGAAAACCTTGTCATTGATGGAGTCGTAGGTAAGCCCTAGCTCAACTTCGTCCGTTCTAAATTTGAGCGGTGCAACCGAGTCCGCGCCCGTGGGCAGGTTAATGCTGACGCCCGCCGACGTCTTGAACGATGCGTTTGGACCGCTGACGACGGATACCGGTAGAGGGTTTGCTGCTGTGCCCATTTAGTCTTTCTGCCTCCATCCATACTTCGGAGCGTCGTGCTCCCATCCTAGGAATTCAAGAACCCTGTCGCCGTCTTCGGTCTTAAATGGGACTTGATTGAGCATGTCGAACGTCGCCTTGAACTCTCGTTCGCCGCATCTCAGCGTTGCGACATCGTGTTCGTGTACCGAGACCACGTGAGCCTTTCCGATGAACGGAAAACGGAACACTTGCCCGATCTGCGGCGCTGTCTTAGTTGCCTTCACCGCTTCACCTTCTTGTTTTTCCGCCGCTCGGCCATCGCCTTCTCATAAGCCGCCTGGTTGCGATCCGCCTCTTTCTGCTCGTCCTCGGTCAGCTTCTTCTTTTCCGCCTTCGGAGTCAGCGCCACATTGAGCGACTTCGGCACTTCGGGAGCCTTGACGCCCGCCTCAACAAGCACGTCCCGCAGTTCGAGCGCCGTGTGGTACGGGTAGCGCCCGTAATCCAAGGCCTCGTCTACCGTGAGCGTCATGCGCCCGCCAAGCATCTGGACCTCCAGCACTTGGGCATCAGAATCGAAAGAGATGAGTTTCATAGACTTAGAACCTGCGATACCTTGCCGCCACGGCCATCGAACCGCTTACGATCCGCTGAGCCCTGGATTCCTTGCCCTCTTGGATCGTCACCGGGCCTTGAGTCAGTCGTCCGCCTGCGCCGACCTCTTCGCCGTCGATCGTTGCCAGCACTTCCGCTGCCGCCTTCTTCACGATCGCGAGCCCCGCGTCTGCCGGGTACTCACTCGCCCAGCCCTCGGTCACCGTTAGGTCGATTGCGGCCCGCTCGGTTGCCCACGGCGCGCCCGTGAACATGATTCGGGTCTTCTGGGTCTCGTTGTCCGGTAGCAGCGTGTAATCGGTGCCGTCGACCATCGCTTGCCCCGACACCGTGAACGCTGAGATGGCGGTGAAGTAGTTCGGGGTCTTGATGTACCACTGGCCTGCGCCGTCGTCGAACATGATGTCTTCGGGCTCAAAGGTCCATGAAGCCGACGCCGACAAGAACGGGGCCGAGTTGGTTGCCTGCTGCCACCAAATCTCAGCCGCCGCGAGTTCCGAGTTTGCAAGGTTCGCCGGGCACTCGAACCCCATCGACTCAAGAAGCTCTACAACGTCAGTGCCCGAGATGGTCATTATTCAGAATCGTCTTTGGTGCGGCCCTTGGTCGCTGACGCGCGCTTGATGGCCTTGTCTTCAGCCATAACGTGGGCGATGGCCTTAGCCTCTGCCGAGTGCGGCGAGTCGGCGACAATCCGCTTTAGCTTGGCCTCGATATCGGGTTCCCATCCGCCGAGCGCGAGTGCTTCCTTTGGAGTGCATCGGACCTTCGATCCGTCGTTCATCTCTACCGTGTAGAGGGTTTCGGAGACTTCGAGTAGTTTCATAAGTGATTCAAGAGAAAAGGCCCCCGGTTGGTTCAGGGGCCTTCGTAGTCGGTCTTAGACGTTGGTCATGATGAGCGTATCATCAACGGTTGAGCCCTGCGTCACGCCAGCTTGCACCGGCTTGGACAGGAGCGCGATCACGCCGTCAATCGTGGCGTTTCCGCCATCTCCACGGGTAACTGCGAGCCGGTAGTACCGGTGCTGCAGGTCCGAGATATTGACGACGCTTACCTTGTTGTCATCCGTTGCCGTGACCTGGGCAGTCGTTCCGCTCGTGACCGCTGTCCAATCCGAATCGTTATCCGAATACTGGAGAGCAAGGTCAATCGAAGACGAAGCCGCCATCGTGCCAGACAAGAAGATGATCGTCAGTTCGTTGTAGCCGCGAGTGTCGATGGTGCCAGTGTTGACATCGGACGTACCGGCGGACAAGATGAAGGTCGTGGCCGCAGTCGCATCAGGGACAATGCGGCGAATTTCAACGTTCTTTGCTAGTCGTTCCATTGGTGCATTTCTCCTTATGCGTTGTCGGACTTGAGAACGCGCATCCGGAACGGTTCTGCAACGACGCCGCCGAATCGCTTTCGGCCAAGCATGACGACCTGGTTGGTCTCGGCATAGATCTCAGTGAGAACCCGAACCGAGAACCCGGTGTGATTTGCAAGGTAGTAACCCCGCAGGTCGCCGTACACGCCAACGAACGCGCCATCGGCGATGTCTGCGCAGAATGCCGAGTACACGATGGGGTCACCCGCCAGGGAGTCGGGGTGACGCTGGCCGAGGCCGTTGTCATAATCGCCCATGCGGAAGATGAATTCTCCCGACACGCCAGCAAGACCCGCAAGGGTCTTACCGACCGAGCCGCGATTGAACACCCACGCCGTGTTCTCGTTGATGTACTGCTCAGGCACATCATAGGGAAGCTGGCGAATCTGGGTGGCGTCGATGTTGTTGGCTGTGCTGGAAAGCGTAACCGCTGGTTCATCGGTGCCGCCTGGATTCTTGAAGATGCCGTGCGGACGTGTGCCGATACCAGTGCCGTTAAGGATCTGGTTGTCTTCCAGAAGCCGGTCGGTATCGCCGAAGTGCTCGGTGGCCCAACCCAAGAGCGGGAAGTAGGCGTCGTCGAGCAGGTCGTTCGTCAGCGGCATGGACATCATCCAAGTGCCGATCGTGATTCGGGTTTGGCCGAACACGGGATCAGTGACCCGCGCCGTGGTCGCAGCTGCTGGCTGTTCGCCGGTGAGCGTGACGCGAACGCCGGTCGAATAGATGTTGTCGGTCGAATAGACGACGCGCGGAAGCACGACCTCTTTTGAGGAGACCGGGATGCGTCGAACGCGACCCGAAACCCGCGTCGGGGCCGGTTTCTTCATGATGAGTTCGCGAAGCATCTGTACGGGGACGAGGTAGCCGCCCGCCGTGTCCGTGCCTTCTGCGAGGGTCTTCCGGTCCATGCTGTCGAGCCGGTCAAGATCGCCAGCGCGACGCACGTAGGCATCGAACGCCTTGAAGTAGCTGTCATCGCTGATAGCCTTCATCTGCTTTTCAGACAGAAGGTGCTCGCCGCTGGAATAGGCAATCGTCTTGCCCTTGGAGTCGGTGTCGAGTACGGTTTCGCCGCCCTCGGTGACGCCAAGAATGCGAGCGCCGGAATGCTTCATCTCGGCATTGATCGCGTTGGCTGAACCCGCCGCTTTTGACTTGAACGCCGCCGCCGCACTGTTGCGATTAGCGATGCCCTTGAACTCTTCGACCTGGGTTTCGATAACGACCTGCTCGTCTTGGAGCTTCTTGATGTTTGCCAGGTCTTCGGCTGCCGTGTCAGAGCCCGTGTTGAGCCTTGCCAGCAGCTTATCGACCTCGGCCTGCTTCGAGTCATGCAGGGCGTTAAGCCCGACAATCCTCTCGTCGATTGTAGTTGACATTGGTTTGATTTCCTTGTTGGATTTAGAGCGCCATGCCGCGACGTGCAGCCTGGCGAGTAAGCGCGGCAATTTGGAGCGCGGCAAGTTCTTGATCGATCTCTTTGGGCTTGTCCGTAGACTCCATGAGTTCGCTCAGCCTTGCGTGGGCCTCCATCATCGCCTCACAAGCGCGGGACATACACTCGCGAGTCGAGCCGGATAGAGTCCTTCCAGCCTTTACGCGGTCATCTGACCTCGCCTTCAAACGGCCTACCCACTGCTCCAGCGCGTCAACCATGCAGAGCGTGTGATCTTCGAGCGGCATGTCAACCTTGCCACCCTTTGCCGATAGGACAAGAGCCTGCGGATTCGCGGGCACCGTCACTACCGAAACTTCATAAACTTCAATGGACTTGAGGTACCGAACCTGCTTGCCCTCGGTCGTCTTCCACTCGTCTTCAAGGATTCGGTATCCGATAGAGAGACCCACCGACTTGCCCGCCGCTAGTCGCTCTTGTACGACCTTGCGGCAATCCTGGGCTTCCTGGGTCGTGTGGAACGTCATCTTCACGAAAAGCCCGTTCGCGTCCTCCCTGGCCTCTGCGATCATCGCGACCGGCTGCTTCCAGTCGTGACCGACCGCGCCAAACCCTGAACGCACGAACTCTTCGAGGTTCTTGTATGCGCCGGGCATGACGATCTCGCCGGCACGGTCAAGGTTCCCGGTCACGTTGCCGTAACCCGAGAGTTCGCCCGCGTCGGAGAGATTCGCGCTTTTGAGTTCGAGAAATAGATGGTTCATGGTTCTTAGAGCCCCAGCCCAAACGGAGGCGGTCCCGGCATCCCGTCCGACTGCCTGACCAAAACACAGCGGCAATTCGTGCGGCATTCGCTAGAGCCATCACGAGGATGAGCCGGTAAATCTTTCTTGGTGTACGGCCCGCCTGAAGCCCAGCGCGGGCAATCGTCGCAGTGCTCGTCAGCCAGCATCACCCACCCGAACGTATCGGTATCAGGTGAAGCCAGGACGAACACCTCGTTCATGGTCCCGCCTACTTTGTTGCCGTACATCCTCAGCCGCGCATCTACGCCGGTCGTAAAGCCTTCGGCGACATCACCATAGCGCCCGCTTCGCAAGTCCTTCATAAAGCCGTCAAAGTACACGAGTTCCTTTTCGACCGCGCGACCGGCAAACAGTTCGTCGTCAAGTTCTCGCGCTACCATGTCGCCCGCCCAGTGCCTTCCAACCACGACGCCGCGCGTGTGGGCTTCCTGCAGGTGTTCGATGACCGATTCCTCGAAGGCGTCAAGGTTGCCGGTCATGCGAAGTTCCGATAGCGCATCCTCGATGCCCTGGAACGTAAACGAATCAAGGTCGCGAAACTCGGCCATCAGGACGGAACCTGGCCCGGCCCGCTTGATTTCGATGTACGCAGGATAGGTTACGATGCCGCCCGCTCCTGCCACTTCTTAGCCATTGCCTGCTCCCATGCCTTCATTGGATCGGACTTCGGCGGCCGCTCACCGTCTTCGGCATTCGGGTCAGCAACAGGGGCCGCTGCTGGTTCGTACCAAACATTCTCGTCTTCGGGGGTGACTATATATCCGAGCTTCCCGCGCGCCTCGGCGCGGTCGATGGCCCTTAGCTTCCACTCTTCAAGAGTGCGCTTTGATAGCGCGTTTTGGTCCTCTTGTAGAACTCGGACCCTGGTCAAGTCCCACGCTAGCCGCTCTTCGATGTTGTTGCTAAAGTCAGGAAGCAGCGAACCTTCAATGGTGTCAGAGATAAGCGTCTGCGTCGGGCAAACGAACTCTTCCATCACGGCCTCGCGAGCTTCCTTCATGTTTGCGAAGGTCTTCGACTCGCTTGGCAGGCCAAGAACCATCGCGTTGAAGCCGATCACGGAAAGAATCTTGTCTACCGGCCATCGCCGAACCTTATCGAGCGCCATCTCTTCAACCGTTGAACCGAGCTTGCTTACCTCGATGGCGACATTGGGCACTAAGGGTTTACCCCGGTTCATGTCCCGACCCGCGTCGTGGATGCGCCGCTTCAGCTCGTCGGCCTGGGTCTCGTTGATTTGAAAGTCGCCCTTGGGTGAAACCATGAACGGACTCACGCCCACATTGCGAAGCGTCCACCATGCGTAGGCACTGGCCTCGTTGTCGGTAAGAATCTCTTCCCCCAAAGCCTCCATCTTGCGGAGTCCACGCCCGGTCGATTCGGGGTCAATGCCGTCTCGGAAGTGCACGATGTCCTTCGGCCTGTAGTACACTGGCCCGCCTTGGGTCATGTACTCGTAGGCCGTCACGTAGTCCGAGCCCTCACGGATAACGCGCATCAGGTGGTGCGGCAAATACCAAAGCTCAGCCGGGCGCGTAGAAGACGAGCGCACCTTGAGCCAGTAAGCGTTATCGTCAAGGATCAGGCTTGCGAGTGTCGCCTGCCACAAAAGACGCCCCGAGTATCCAGGGTTTGGCCTGCGCAGGAGCCTCGTAAGCGGATGATTTTCAACCGCAGCCGTCAGCCCTTCTTTGCCCGGCGCTTCAATGTAGCAACGGGCCTCGGGGAAGATCCGGCCCGCGTACTTCACCGCTGCCATGACCGTCGAGTTCTTCCACGTCGCCCTGAAGCGAGAGTCCCGGCTGATCTCTGGGAAGATGTTCGCGTACCCTGCGAGGTCGTATGGGTGTGCGACCGACGTTGGCGCACTAATAGTTAGCGCCTTTACACCCTCAATCACACAGTCGAAGAACTTCGCCATTGGTTACTCAGTCTTTGCCGGAGTCTTCGATTTAGCCGCGCCGACGATGGCCGCGAATAGAATCCAGGGCACAAGCGCGATGATTGAGCCCAGTGAAATCGCCGCGATCACCGCGAACACGTACCAAAAGAGGTCAAGTGGTGTCATTTAGTAGAATTTGAGTTCCTTAGTGCCCGCAATTTCGTTGTAGGCATCGCTCGCCGCGTCCGCTTGGTCGTCGTATTCGTGGTCTTCGTCTTCGCGGTACTTGCGATGCTCTTCGGTGAATGCGTGGTTCCAATCGCCTTCGACCAGAATCACGTTTCCGCTGTTAACCTGATCGGCGTACCCACGAGCCCTTACCGCCTTGGCACCGCTCACGGGCTGGACCGTGACATCGAACGCCGACAACAAGAGCCGCAGCTGTTCGGCCTGGTCCTTGCCTGCTTGGGCCGGGTCTTGCGGCAGGTGAATCTTGGTGCGGCCGACAAACGCAAACCGCTCCATGCCCGCCGTCGTCACGTTGCCGCGGTGGTCTACTTCGTCGGCACCGTAAACCTTGCCCAATGTGTCCCGCTCGGCTGTGCGGAGCAGAAGCGCCCGAACCTTGGCCGACTCAAACTGGTAGCGCTGGACATCGAGGATGTAGACAAGCCCATCCGGGGTAATCCCCATGAGCACGCCAACGGTCCAGTCGCCGCCGCCTTGCGTTGCTGCAAGATCCCACGCCCGGCACAATCTGAGCCCGCTTGGAACCTCGGAGGGCTTGC
>ERZ869907.302-NODE-302-length-17551-cov-13.878601_pt1 | contig 17551 bp, 13 predicted proteins | sample MGYA00579309_ERZ869907 | MGnify/ENA primary metagenome ERZ869907 (study PRJEB32216, sample SAMN09231814) | wastewater metagenome | place: USA: Maryland | collected 2016-07-30 | study: EMG produced TPA metagenomics assembly of the PRJNA472060 data set (Reclaimed... | reverse complement strand
GCAGTCATTACCTGTCTTACCAAGGCCTACTTTAGTTTTGACAGCACTCCATGTTGCTATCTCTCCCATATTAATCTACATCTTTAAGATTTCTGAGTTCTGAGATTTCAGCCTTCAAAGCCTTAATCTCTTCGTAAAGAAGTTTAATACCTTCGATTGCCAGAGTAGACATCTTATGGTACTTAACTTGTTTTACCAATACATATTCTTCACCGTCGATAACAACCGTTTCGAATTCCTCAGGATTAGGAACTGAATCCTTAGTTCTTGGGTCTTCTTCCACATAATGGTTAAACCCTGCTGCTTCCAAACCTTGTGCAATGGTACCTTCATCTTCCTTACCATCCCTGATAAAGGATTCTGTAGGTATACTGCAAATCTGTTCCAAAGTATGGGTTAATGGTTTGATGTTAGATTTCAATCTTTCATCGGAAGACTCTTTCCAGAAACCGGAAGGAGCAGTAGTCTTAGCAAATACTACCTGGTCAGTAGTTGCCAATCCCAATTGAGCTCTAGTTACTGTATGAGGATTATCCTTTCTACCTGCATGACTATTGATAGAAGTCTGAGCAGTAGTACCTGCAGCCTTAGCATCAGCAATAGCAGTAGCTTGAGCAGTAGATACTGGCTTATCAGCATCAGAAGTATTATTAACATTACCCAATCCAACCTGAGTTTTAGTAACTGTATGAGGATTAGATTTATTGGCAATGTGATTATTTACCTTAGTTTCTAAGGCAGTTACATCTGAACCAGTATCGGCAATCAAATCGTCAACGTAAGTTTTCAATTCTGTACGAAGAGCATTGATGGCATTAGTTCTATTGGTAATCTCATTTGCCAACCCCTGTACGGTATTATCCAAGTTAGTCTTATCTGCTGCAGTCATTACACCTGCAGTAGTCTTAGTTGCTGCAAGTATATCTCTAATTAAATCTGTAGCACCTTCATAAGTCTTACCCTCTGCACTCTTAGTTTTATTATTAAGAGTAGCTCTTACATTAGTTGAATTATGGGTAAGAGTGAATCCAGTAAGAATAATTCCTGGAAGAGAACTATTAAAGGTATCATGAGCATTATCTTTTGCAATACGGGCCTCTTGTTCAGCTTCAATAGCATCTGGTAAGGTTTGATTAAGCTTTATTACACTATCGGCATCCATCAGACCAGCTTCTTGAGTAGTGGCTGGGGTTAGAGGGATTACCATCCCATCGGGTTTATCAATGTAATGCCCTTGACCATCCGTAGCAGAATAGTTACATAAGATAATAACATTACGCTTATTTTTGTTAGCTATTGAAACCTTACTAATTAAATTTTTAGGCATGCTAGATACCACATCCTCAAGATGCTTACCTCTACTACCTTCGAAAGCAGTACCTGCGATTTCCCCAATGATAAGAGACGAAGTATTACTGTCTACGAATTTAGTACCTGACCAACGGAATTGGTATGGAGGTTCACCATCGGCAACATTTATATAAATCTTACCAGATTCTCCAACTACGGGAGTTTGGTGACCTGCATCCGTATACAATTGAACATTAGTAAGACCTCCAGTGGGGCTTACATCATAGGTAGCATATACTTCAAGTACATCATCTACATATGAAGGCAAATGGTTAGCAGGTACTAACCCCTTCCCATCCAATGGAGCAAAGCCATCAGCCTTACCCTTAGTTGCTACAAAGGCATCATGTTTAGCTTCTAGAGTATTAATATTATTCTGTAACTTAGTTTCAAGGGTAGTATCTGCCGCAGTTCTATCGGCAATCTCCTTATCAATCCTTGCACCCAATGCAGTATCAGCAGAAGTACGAGCAGTTGCTTCATCGTTTACAGCTTTAGTAAACTTGGTATCTAAAGCAGTATCTGCAGCTTTTCTATCAGCTACTTCTTGAGCAAGAGCGGCTTCTGATTTACCGTCCAAAGCTTCGATAGCATCTTTACGGTCCTGAACCTCTTGAGCAATAGCATTGGGTAATGTCTCATCCAGATTAACTTTATCTTGGGCGGTCATTACACCAGCTTTCTCTGTAGTAGCTGCTGGGATATAAGTAGTCTTATAATCTTCAGGCTCATGAGTATAAATACCCTCTTCTTTTTTAGAAGAGAAATTATGAGTTAAAGTAACATGACTGCTTTGTTGACCTACCTCAACTGGTTTATCACCAGATAAGATAATAATATTATCTGGTATAGAATCAAACAGCTTCTTATCTGCTGCAGTTTGTACACCAGCTTTCTCTGTAGTAGAGGCAGGCAATGTAATAGGATTCTGTTCTACTGTACCATCTTCAACTACGGTCTTAGTAGCAGCTATGCCAACAGTAGTTTCATTGGGAGTTACTGCACCAAGGGCAAAGTTAGCAGTAGAGATTCTATCCAATTCTACCTTATCTTTCGCAGTCATCGTACCAGCCTTAGTAGCCGATACCTGAGGCAAATCGAGAGTTTCGGTAGTATCAGCATTCAAACCGTTATCCTTAGTTACGGTTACTGTTACCTTATTAGCATCAGAAGCTGCAGAGAGATCAGTTAAAGAATTTGGGTCTAACCCATCTAACTTAACCTTGTCTGCTGCAGACATAACTCCAGCAAGAGTTTGAGTTACCGGAAGTAAATTCTTGGTAGCTTCTACTTCTTCACCATATTGGTTATTTGCCTTATCCTTGGTTGAAGTCTTTACTTTGAAAGAAAGCTGAGTATCTGTTCGGGTTACAGTACTAACATCGGTAACCATGGTGTCTGGCAAAGCATCGGAAGTACCTTCTTCAGCTTCCAATCTTTCTTCATGGTCATCGGTAATGTTAGTGAATTTATTATCTAAGGCAGTATCAGCATCGGTTCTGTCCTGAATTTCTTTATCGATACGTTTACCCAAAGCTGTATCGGCAGCAATACGGGCAGCTTCTTCTGCATCGATGTTATCCTGGAGAACTTTATCTGCGGCCTTTCTTTCCTCTCTCTCTGTATTAAGGTCGGAAGTATTCTGATCAATCTTTGCTTCCAACCGAATATCTTCAGCTTTACGAGCAGCAATTTCGTTATTTAACAGATCCGTAATGGCCGTATAATTACCATTGATATTATCCTGAATACCCTGGATTAATTCCAGGTTACGTTGGATATTAGCAGTATTCTGAGTTACCAGAGCATTAGTAGCATTCAGGGAAGTTAACAACTCTGTACGAGTTTCACTTACAAAAGTTCTCAGCTCATTTACCGTAGTAGTAAGAGTATTACTCAGGTTAGTGAATGATTGTTGTAAAGTATTATCTCCCTGTTCTCGTAAGTTCTTTTCGGCTTCAAGCTTATTCTCCAACTCTGTAAGCTTAGCAGTCATAGTTGCTGCAAAGTTGGGGTCATCACCGAGAGCCTTAGCAATCTCTGCCAAAGTGTCCAATACTTCAGGGGCTGAACCAATAATCTTTTGGATTGCAGCCTCTACTTGTTCTGCATTCTGAAAGTCAGAATCGTTTAATAACTGAGAAACCTTAGTGATATAGTTTGCATGTTCTTCGATGCCATCCAACTTGGCATACAGCAAGTCAGTGAAATCATTTGAAGAAAGTACCTTGCCATCTACCTTATCTACCTTCTTATCGTCCATTGCCTGGTCTGCAGCAATTCTATCTGCTTTCTCCTGAGCAACAGCATTACTGATAAGAGTATCTTGATTAGCTCTTTCAGTTGATTCTTTATCGATATTGGTTTGAAGTAAAGTATCTCCAGCTAAGCGGTCATTCTTTTCGGTAAGGATATCCTTATTAATACCAGCCATATCATCCTTGTGATTCTGAAGGTTGGTATCAATCTTGGCCTCAAGAGAAGTCTCTTTGGCAATTGCTCGGTCTTTCTCTGCATTAATAGCAGTAGTGTTGGCATTTACCTTTGCTTTTAGTTCATTCATAGCATCGATATTACCTGCCTCTAGAGAATCAATACGAACTCCCAAAGCATTATCACCAGCAATACGATTTTCCTTTTCTTGTTCAAGCTTAGTGTTAATATTAGCTACTTCGGATTTCAAAGCTTGCTTGGTATTATCCAACTTAGCAGTAAACTCAGTACTCAAAGCTTTATCAGCTGCAGTACGGTCTGCTACTTCTTTATCTAAGTTAACCTGGAGAACTTGGTCGGCAGCCTTTCTTTCTACACTCTCAGTATTAAGGTCGATATTGAGAGTATCGATACGAGAACTCAAGGCACTATCAGCATTAGTACGATCAATGATTTCTTCGTTAATCATATCCTTAACTTCCTTGTAGTTATCACCTACAGTCTTAGTTAAGTTTGTGATTGCCTCTGAATTTCTTTCAATACTATGTTGGTTAGTGGCAATAGCAGTAGTATTTGCATTTACCTGCTCAGTAAGCTCATTACGCAATGTATTGATAGACTCTTGCATACTCAATGCCAAGTCTGAAATACGTTGGTTAACGTTAGCCAGACTTTGAGTATAGGCTTCATCTGCAGTCTTTCTTTCGGCAATCTCTTTATCCAAGCTAGATTGAATTGCGGCATCTGCATCTTTACGGTCTTGGATTTCCTTGTTAAGATTGTCTTTTACAACTCCAAGAGCAGCATCACCAATAGCAGACTTATTGTCTACATATTCTTTCAGTTTAGTTTCAAGAGCTGTATCAGCATCCTTACGAGCTTGAACTTCAGCAGCTACCTCAGCACTGTTTGCCTCATCACCCGCAATTCGGTCTTCGATTTCTTGGTTAACCTGTTCTGTGATTGCAGCCAATTTCTTGGTAATGGTAGCAGCAAAGTTGGGGTCATTTCCAAGGGCATCAGCAATTTCCTTAAGAGTATCAAGTACTTCTGGAGCAGAACCAATAATCTTTTGGATAGCTGCATTTACCTCTTCCTCAGTTTGGAAACCAGAATCGTTGATAAGCTGAGAAAGATGCGTAATATAATTTGCCTTTTCCTCAATTCCATCAAGTTTAGCTTTGAGTATATCGGTAAAGTCATTCTTAGTCAAAGAATAGCCTTCACGTTTATCTACCTTCTTAGTATCAAGGTCTTTATCCCCTTTTTCTCTAGCAGCAGCCTCGGCAGCAATGGCATTAAGTAATTGTTCTTTGTCTTCTACACCCTGCTCTTTTATATCCTCAATTTTATGTTCGAGAACTAAATCCTGAGCAGCACGAGCAGTAGCCTCTGAATCTATATTGTTCTGTAATATCTGGTCTGCAGCAGTACGTGCTTGAGCTTCTTGGTCAATTTTACCTTGAAGAGCATTGTCTGCATTGGTACGGTCTGTTACCTCTTTAGAGATTTCATTATGAAGAACTTGGTCCTCAGAATGACGGTCTACCTTCTCTTGGTCAATTTTACCTTGAAGAGCTAAAGTATCAGCCTGACGATTAGTGATTTCCTCGTTAATCTTAGAATCCAGTACAGTATCTGCATTTGTACGATTTGCAGTTTCTTCGGCAATCTTTGCCTCAAGTGCGGCCTTATCATTGATATGTAGAGTCTTAAGTTCATTTACACTTTCCTTAATCTCATTATCGGCAGCAATACGTTCATCTTTTTCCTTTTGGATAAGGTCCTTAAGTTCTTTCTCAAGTTCACCATTATCTTGATTTACCTTATCTTCAAGGTCTTTGATGTCTTCAGCATTCTTATCTACCTTCTTCTCAACTCTGTCGATTTCAGCTTTTAAGTCTGCCTTAACGGTATCAATCTTCTTATTGATTTGGTCTAACCCATATTCTAGGTTATCCTGAACTGCAGCTACTGCAGCACCCAGAGCAGCTTCGGCTTCCTTAGCACGATTAACCTCTTCGGTTAAAGCAGTACGAAGGTCGGTTAATTTATTAGTGATAGTAGTTGCAAAGTTGGGGTCATTGCCCAATGCTTCTGCCAACTCTTTAAGAGTATCAAGGGCATCATCAGCACCATCAACCAAATCACTAATCATCTGTTTAACTTCTTCCTCGGTTTGATATTTCAAATCATTCTCAAGCTGAGAAACTTTAGTGATGTAATTTGCATGTTCTTCGATGCCATCAAGTTTAGCCTTCAACTCATCGGTAAAATCATTTTTCGATAAGTCGTATCCTTCTTTCTTATCTACCTTATTCTTGATAGAAAGTACGAAGGCCCAGAACTCATTTATGGTTCCTCCAAAGCCAGCTTTAACAAAGTCATCATAGTAACCCTGTAATAACCGCTGGTCTATTTCTTCGCAGGTATAATACTTACTTACATACATATTTTATAAAATTTAAGGATTAATTACTGCACGTTGACGACCCAGTAAGAATTCAGAATCGATATCCCTGAATGGTTCTCCCTCTGAACCACAGAAGGCATTCATTGGTACATCCGGATTTTCGGGGTCTACATCTCCACCGTCCTCAATATCTCCCCGTATGCAAGCATAATCAGGAAGCCTATTTACACGGAACTTTATTACCTGGCCTATACCAGGATGAGGTATTATTTTATCCCAGATATCCCCGAAGTAATCTTGAAAGCAGGTGACAAATTTGTTTCCGGTCATCGATTGAAATGCCGTTACATCATTGCCATTACCTTTCATTTCAATATGAACTCCAGAGGTACCATTGAGGATAACCAGATTACTATCAAACCAAATTCCACTGTTTGTAGTAATTGGTGTCCACCTCAGTACTAACATCTTTGCCATATACTTTATTTTTATTCTACAAATTCAACTTTGGTATCTCGGTCTCTCTTTAGGATAATCATGAAAACTAAAGCCTCATCCTTTGCCTGAGCAGTCTGAGTATCTCCAGAAGGCTTATACGTTATACCATTAATTACAAACCTATCTTGTTCCCAATTAAAATCCCAATAACCTTCCGGTGTAAGATAACCGATTTGTTCTATATAAGATTTAGAAATTAGTATTGATAAGTTTTCATCATCCAATTCTCCTGAAATAGTTGCCTTATTGATAGGCCAGTTTCTGAAAGCATTGTAGTAACATAATGCCTCGATTTGGATGTTATAATATTTAGGTATACTGTCTTCGGCATGACTGAGAAGCTGATTAACATGTTTGGCCCAGGTTATGGATTGCCTACCAGCATCCCAATCTAAGAAGTCAGTGATAATTTTCTTGTATCTATCCCAAGAGCGGTTCTTTACCATTCTCCAGGGTTCTTTTGTCATAACTTAGTTAGAATTGATTTCTTACCACCTTTCACTGGAGCACTTGGATTTGGCCCATCTAATACTCCAGGTTGCCTTCTGTTAACTACTTTTGGGACTACGGTTCTAAATACTTCATCACAGAACGGTAAGTAGATTTCCAATCGTGAAGCTAACATACAAAGGTTCTTCCTTAATTCATCTATTAATCCACCTGGTTGCATTGCTTGAGAAAGTGTTTTCCATAGGGAACTTGTAGCATCTGCCAAGGTATCATAATATTGCACTTCAGTAGGCCCAGTAGTGATTTGTTTTATCCTATCACCTCGGGCAAGTTCGGGTTTAGAAGTACCATCACCAGTTTGTTCTTTGGTAGAAGTTAATTGACTTAGGTATTCTGAAGTACTTGTTAATAGATTAAGTATCTTCACATTGAGAAAGTCCCATGCTGCCAATTCCATTATTAATTGGTTTTCTAGTGCTTCATACCATAATTCATCAGTATACTTATCTGCAGGAATTTGGTGATTTACTAGAGGACCAATATAATATTGCCATTTGGTGATGTAGATAGATTTATCTTCCCTGGTCATTCCCTCTGATATCTCTGAAGGAATATAGTGATCGATTAAGTTATATATTGTATCGGCTAATGCCGTATGACCATAATCACAAACTACCAGAGTCTTATCTACGGTGATATCTAAACCATTAGAGTTGGTTACATGTAGGGTTACTGTATAGAAACCGGGAGTTTCATAAGAATAGGAAACATGTCTTCCACCATTGAAAACCTCTCCCTTATCATCGCCAAAGTCCCAGTCAAAAATGGATTTGGCCGGGACTTTGGATATGACTCTGAATGAAACTTCCAGACCTGACGTAACGTACAAAAAGTCCAGATTGTTATTCATATTAGTCTGTCTTATGTAATTTTCATATATTACCCTTTAGAAGAGGATTCGAATTCTTCCAGCAAAGCCTGAATAAGTGTTTCTACTGTATCATCTTTCTCGGCAACGATTTCATGAAGACCTGCTACCAGTTTCAGTTCTTCCAGGGAATAGCCCTTTGCAAGTTTTTCAAGAGTCATGCCTTTCTTGAACTGAGCATTCAGTCTCTTATCCAACTTTTCTATGTCGGCCTCTGAATACTTTTCGATTTCTGATTTATCAGCAATGATAATCAGATGGCCAGAGGCAATTGCCTTCTGAATCTTTGGTGCACGGAATTGACGACGAGAGAGTTCCTTGTCTTCTCCTCTACAAACGGTAATACCAGTTGATTGGTCATGAAAACTGTAAGCTCTTGGTCCCACAGTTACTGTATATTTATCTTTAGCCATATTTCCTAAGATTTAAAAATGATTAAAGAGAGGATAGGTCTTTTTTTTTTAGTTACCTACCCTCTCAGGGAATTTATATAGATGAAACCGGACGGTCCTTATTATTCGAGGTTAACCATCAAATATGGGTCTACGTTCATGAACTCTGGGAAGCCGAATTCTGAGAACTTCTTGTCAGCAGCCAGCAACAGAGTTGCATCCTGGTACATCTTAGAGAAGCCAGTAGTCAAGCTTGCATAGATGGCCTGAGTCTGGTTAGAAACGATTCTTTCAGATTCAAGCATCAACTGACGAGCAGTAAGCTTAATCAAGGCAGCAGATGTATCAATCAACAGCAACTGTTGGTCTGGTGTACCCGGGTGAATGTAGAAATCAGCATTCTTGGGAACAGGAGACTTAACATTCAGAGTAGCTTCTGTAGTACCAGAGTGACGATCCTTGAATTCCGGCAAGTTCAGCATTTCGATTGCCTGGTCTTCACCACCAATCATAGTTTGGAAGTTACGTCCCATACGAGCAGCACGTACCCAAATATGCAGAAGGTCTTTGTAAGTGATACCGTTAGTTGTTTCGTATACACCGATTACCGGGGCAGACTCAGAGCCATCAGGGTTGTTACCATTGATAGCAACGTCCATAGCCAAAGTATCCAGAGCATAACCCAACTGAACACCAAAATCACGAAGGTAGATTCCCAAGACATCGAGTGAAACATAGTTACGAACTTCATCAGTAAGTTTGAAACCTTTTCCGATTTTGAAGAGGCTAACTGATTTCTGTCCGAAGCTAACATCACCCAATGGGATAGTTTCTGCCTCATTAACCTTTGCAGGGGCAGCATCCGACATGTTAACCATCGGCATGATTGCTTGTAAACCATTGATTGGTTGGTCAGATGCAATGATATTTGGATAGAACGGAGCCTGGCGCATACCCAATGTGATAGCAGCACGAATGATTTCCGGAACAATCCAACGAATATTCTGTTGGGGCATTGTAAAGATGTTCTGCATCGTGTCCACTTTTGGATTGATGCCCATCTTTTCAAAAAGTTCATCTTCTGAAATACCCCATTTACCGGTAACCAATTCTCCAAAAGTTACCTCTACAGGCTTCTTGTCCTGTGAACCGGAACGAACAGCTTCCAAGCTTCTTACCATTTCCGGCAGCTCATTCATAAAATCCTGAGCCTTCAACTTTGTAATATCTATTTTATTTTCCATAACTTCTTTTCTCTTATTTGATGAGTACTTGAATTACCTCATTTGCCTCTTCTGCAGGATTAAGGGCAATGAACTGGGATGAAGTTGCTTGGTTAGCTTTTACGAATCTATCGTTAAGCAATGTTCCATCGGGAGTTACATAGCCGGCGTCGATATTTCCGTTTGATACCCAGTTACAAATCATGTAACCTTCCATAGCTACTGTTACCTCTACCGGGAAATTTCTTTGAGGTTGATAAGCAGGGTTAACGTTATCCGTTACTGCTACACCCAAATAAACTTGAGTAGCTGTATCAGTGCAAGGGTAAATCAAACCTTCTTCATTCAAAGCCACTGGCATACCCTGTACGATTTTCTCTCCAGCTTTAACATTGAAAGCCTGGTGCAATTTGTGTGACTCACTTTTGTAAATCACCGCTCTCGGGGTTCTTTCCCCAAAGAGAGTAAGTTGCTGAGGGTCGTTTACGATTTTAGTTTTTTCCATAACGCGGATTATTTATATTAGTTATTTGATTTTGTTTCGATACAAGTTATCGATTACATTCTTAGTACTCGGAGATTCTGAATTCCGTTGGGTATCAGTACCCTGGGTTCCAGTTTTACCCTCGGTATCATCCTCAGCAATTGAGGAAGCACGATTGACGTCCTTAGAACCACATTTTGAGCAAGTGAGAGGGAACTTCTCTTCCAAGCGAGCTTGGTAATCCTTTGTCAAGGAAACAAGAGTAGTAATACCAGTAGTCTCGGCATTGAGCATCGTAACGATTGTCTCATCTACCTTATCACCCATCAACTTCTTGTAAGTTTCTACGGCATTTTCACGTAGAGAAGCAATGTGATTCTTTCCTACGGTTGCCATTTCCTTCAAGTTAGCTACTTCAGCATTCAAGTTGGTAATCTGTTCCGTAAGAGAAGTTTTCTCTGTAGTAAGATTATCTACCGAAGTTTGCAATTCGTTTCTGGATGATACCAAAGTCTGAATGCAGGCAATTACATTTTCCTGATTCATCTCTTTACCTTCTTCCAGGGTAAGCATGTTATCCCCAAAAAGGCTTTCAAGAAATTTTTGTAATTCGTTCATGTTATCTTTATTTGAATGATTATCATTGGCATCATTATCATTAAAAGAACCCTGAGTATCGTTCTTTTCTTGATATGATGTTAAATCTGATTTATAATCAGTAAAGAAGTATTGCTTCGATTTATCATCTCTGTATTCTTCATAAGATGCCCAAGTTCTTTTGGCAAAGGTTGGGTTAATAATTTTACCATCCGAACCAATTTTCTGGGCAAATGAATCAGCACCATGTGAAACTAGTGAGGTCTCAAGGTAACGAACAATTTCAGTAACAATTCTACGTACCATAACTCCCTTAGAGTCATAAGTACCCAGTTTCTGATAAAATTCGTTATCTTCCATTTGGGGATGGGATTTATCCCACTTAAATTGTACAGTAACTGAATTACTATGAATTGAAGGAGGTTCCATAAGGATGCCTCTAGCAATTCTTGGGTTTGCCTTACCATCGATTTTCAGAATACCGTTGATACCAGCGGGTATAGTAAAGCTACCGTCTTTATAGGATTCCTGCCACATTACTTGTGATACAGCACCAATAGCATTACCGATGTTGGTTTCATGGTCACAGTTTACTGTTTGACCAAGCAACATCTTCATAGAAGCCTTTAGTACTCCATTCTGACCAAAGTCTGTCGGGTTCCAATTCTTAGATACAATCGTTTCTGAAAGTAATCTGAACATTGGTTCAATGAACTCTTCATCCTTAGGAGTTAATTCCGATTTATCCAGGTTAGGATAATAGGTATTATAATCTATATCCCCTCCCCAAAACCCAAATTGAGCAATGGAATCCGGTGTAGGATTTTTCCATTTGTAATAATTCTCTGAGAAAGCCTTGGCTCCCACTGCTTCTGGGATATACCCAGCCATAATGGTATGGCCTTGACCTATCACCATTGAATCAAGATGCTCTTTGTTTCTTTTAGTAAATTTACTCATCTTGCTTTTGTATTTTGGTCTCCACGAGATGGAGCCGGATTAGTTTTATCTCTTGACCTACGAGCAGATTGGTTTTTATCATCCTGCCTTTGCTTCTTCTTAGTTCCCTCTTGAGGGTCTGAATTACCCTTAGCAAATTGGTCCTCAAGTGAAACTCTTGGTTCATTCTCATCAGGAGAATCATAACCCATTGCCCAAGCATATTGGTCTTGGCTAATGATACCAGCCTTATATAATAAATCCAGGTTTTGGATTTTATACTGAAGACCTTGTTGGATTTTAACTTCATCAGAAACTGTAGAAGTTCCCCAATCAATCTTCATTCCCTTATTATTAAAGCCTGCCAGACGCAGTTCTAGAGAATAAAGTCGGTCCAATACATAAGCTACAAGCATTTGGATATTTTTTAACTGGCTAATCATCTTAGACAGCATTATACCAGTTGCACCTTCACCAGTAGTAGATGATACCCCAATGATAGAGCCATTAACTCCCAACCCATTTGCTACAGATTGTTGGTTCATATTCCAAGGCTTCTCGATATTACCGAGCTCCTTAGTAGTAGAATTTAGTTTGAATTCATGGTCATCTATGTAACCAGCAACTACCCCATCCTTCATACCCTCTTTAACATTACGTTTAAGGATATTGAGTTCATGGTATAATCTGGATTCATAAGATTTGATACTCTCATTTGGCCTTTGTGGAGATTTCTGCATCTTAGCTTCTAAGAAACCAACCATACCACAAATCTCCATGATATGTTTGAAGTTAATCTTCATATCATTTTGTCCTTTGAGAGAATCCAATGCAGGCATAAATGGAGGAACTCCATAAGGTTCATCGGTATCATTGAACATACCAACATAGAAGTAGGTTTCTGGGTTAAGCTTAATGTAATCTTGTTGCTTAACAAAGAAATTTATATTCTTTTGGTAAGGAGCATACACCCCATTTAATTCACGTTTAAACTTGATGTGTTCTGGCTTAAGGAATAATACAGTAGCCAAACCATCAAGCTTATCATTTGGTACTCCTTCTACGGATATTGCCCCACTTACAAGAAGTTGAACAATCATTTTATTAACTAAACCATCTATACCAGCAGTATATCTGGTCCATCCCTTGGTGGCTTTCTTAAGATGTTCTCTCATCTTTGAAGCCTCTTCATCGGTATTATTAGGGAAAGTTACTGTATGACTGGTGTTAGCTAACTTAAACATATCTTGCAATGCAATGCCCATATCAGGATTTACCTTATATAAATCCCGAATTAAAGGTATCACATCAACACGAAAAGAGGGTTCAACTAATTTAGTCAACCCTTGTAATGATGTAATTAAGTTATCGCTATCATCGTCAACTGAAACCCTACCAGGCGAAATCGATGTGGCAGGCTTCTCCTCTTTATTAGAGGATGTACCATTCTTGGGAGGGTCCTTCTTACGTCCCCAACCCCAACTAAAATTGAAGTACTTTTTCATCTTGGTTGTACGATTACGTTAGTTTTTCCTTTCCTTATGTGATTACATATTGCTTTTCCAAAGATATCATCATCGGCATATACGTCTCCTTCAAGGTCTACATCTACAGCTGAATTGTTAGCCCTATGTTTACCCATTGCAACAGGTCTACCTAAACCATCATAAATGAAGGTATAAGCTTCTTGTACAAAGAATGGGTCCTTAATGATTACGTGATCTAATCGAATATCTTCTTCCAAGTTTTCTATTATCACTGAACGATTCTTTTGGGTGGTTAACCAACCAGGGGATTTATCCATTTCAGGTCTACTTTTACCTTTTTTCTTTAGCATCTTCTGGTAGTAGTAAAGGTTAGGGTAGCCTTCGTCTTGAAGCTTAGAAGTTACTGATAAACCAACGTCATTGGATTCTGGAGCTATTATTGCCCAGTTAAACAACTTCCCAGTATCACCAAGTAACTTAGCATAAGCTCCCACTGCCATTCTTCCCTTATATACTACTTGTTCTTCTCCTAGCTTATCCATACAAGTAAATGAAGAGTAGTCAGAAGCTCTACCAGTTGAAACGTCTGCACCCATGAAATATTCTTTATCTGATTCGGGTTCACAGAATTGTCGGTATTGACCATTAAATCTCTTCTTAATAACTGGGTAATCACTAAGGCAGTCTTCGATAGCTTTAATATCGGCTAAGTCGAAGACTGTATTACCAGATGATAAGAAGTCACCATCAATTTCTTGTGCAGTTCGTTTTGCTCCCAAAGCAGAAGACATTTGGTTATACCAAATGATATCTCGTTCTGGGTGCATTTGCCAGTATAATCGAATTGGGTTAAAAGGATTACCTCCTGCAATGGCATCTACCCAAGTTGAGTGATAGAAATTACCAACTCCATAGGGAGTGGAATTGACGATGGCAGCTCCACCAGTGGAAAGAGTAGGGAATGCAGCAGCCCAAATTTGAGCAGCCCATCTTACTACTGCTGCCTCGTCAATTACCAGAAGAGAAAGGGATTCCGAACGACCGGCTTCGGATGATGTCGGAATTGATTCAATAAATGACCCATTATCAAATTCTATCATGGAAGCAGAACCGTATTCTCCAGCTCTACCATTGATTATGGGAGTTTGAAGGTACCATGGAAGATTCTTGTACATGAACTTAATCTTCTTAAGCACCTTCTTAGCAGTTGTGTCTTTGATAGAGATAATGTTTATCTTTTTGTTGGGATGGTACATCGCCAACCAAAGACAGTACATTGAAATAAGTTCTGTAATTCCTGCCTGACGGAATTTGAGAATGATATTGAATCGTTGGGCAATGAAATTGTAGAGAACTGATTTCTGAAATGGGTATAAATCAAATCTTACCTTTCCTCTTACTGGATGTATCACATAGCAAAAAAGGCTAAAAAAGAAAACATCACTAGAAACTCGGGATAGGTTTGATAGCTCCTCCCGAGTTAATGTAGTTCTAGTTTCTGAGATAGTCTTTGCCATTACTTAAAAGTTATACGTTATTTGAAATTCGATATCAGTACCTATACCAGATTTTATCTTTGGGTAGTAAAAGGTATTGACTCCGAATTTGTAATTAAATCTCTTAGTCTTGATTGAAAGACCAGCTCCCATATCGAAGAGATTATTGAAAGGTCTATATTTGCCATAAACGTATGGACTAAGTGATAACCTTGCAACTTTCTTTCGAGTTAATTGACCTTCATACCAGTTGTAGTTGTACTTATCTAAGTCGATTGGGAATAGTCTAGTTGAATAAGTGTTAGTCTCCTTATTGAACAGACTTAAGTTCAACTTATCTTTCTTCAAAACGATTTGAACCAGGGAATCTTGGTTACTGATAACTGGCTGCCTTAGTATGGAATCAGGAAAGAGAGTTGGCTGCTTATTATCATGAACTAAGATTTTACCTGGTTCAATTTTTTCAGAGTACTTCTTCTCTGGTTTGAAGGGTTTCTCTGTGTATACTGTATCTGGGATTTCATTGACCGCTAGTTCTAAGGAATCAACCTCTCGAGAAAGTTTGTAATTCCTGAAGCAAAGGTAAATAGTAAATCCTAGAAGTACAATGAACAAGGCCCTTTTTAAATTCTTCATGTTCAAAAATTTTAGGAAGTTCGCACGCTTTAATGATACTATCTATTCGGTAATCGCTTAGCGATTACCTTTATCGAACGAAGTGAGATAATATCCAAATATACTACTTACGATATGATATATGAATAGCTATATATACGCAGATAAATATATAGATATATATACGTAGTATATTATATATCTATATATTTCAAGGTACCCCAGAAACTTATATATAAGACTTTATATATAAAGCTGAAACTCAAGGTTCTTTGGTATTTGCCTTTTTGAGGCATTTTTTGAACCAAATCCCTACCTCATAAACCGAACCTTTGGCAATTGTGTACCTTGCCTTGTTAAGCCAATAATGGTAATCCTTAAAATCACCTTCGAAGGTATTACTATTTTTGTGAAGGTAAACTTTGAATTTATCAGGGAATCCCATAATTGCCTTGAAGTCTTCGATTCCCAAAGGGTAGCCATCAGGTCTAAATTGCCTATCTGCAGGTCTTAGAGTTAAAGGTGGTTTATCATACTCCAATCGATATACTCCTGGAAGAGTACTCATCTTTGCAGTTTTGATAGGCCACTTCTTTTCATCCTTGAAATCTCTAACCCAGAGTCTATGTATCTTTGCTACTGTAAGATTCTTCTTCTCAGGGAGCTTTCGATAGTCATACATTGCCAGAGTTTTACTCATGAACGGAATCTGGTTAGTATTATTTTCCTGAGAGAATGTGAGTGGTTTAAGTAGATTTCTAGTAGTTGTTGGAGTTTTTACTTGGAATATTTCATCAAAAGCATTCAAGTATTTCTTACCGGTCTTTTTATGCACTCCAATAATGAGTAATCTCTTCCTTGATACCTGAGAGTTCCCATAGTCAGAAACTGACCTTTCGTGAAAAACTAATTTATAGTCTTTCAGTGTTTCCTCAAAGAAATCCTTAGGTAGCAAGGATAGCAGTCTTGGTAGATTTTCTATAAGAAATATCTTAGGTTTATACTCTAATATTGCAGCAATTACTAGATTAAGACTACGGTTATCCTGGGGATTGCCCAATTCTTTTACTTTTGATAACCTCATAACTGAGGATGCACCACAGTCTGGGGATGAAATTATGATGTCTACTTTCTCATCAAATTCTTGTAAACAGAAACCCTTATAGAATGGTATATCGCCAAAGTTGAGTTTCCATTGTTCTTCGCCCGGTGTATGGAATACTCCTCTAATCTCTATATTCCCTAACAAATTTTTCTTAAAAGGGAACAGGAGTGCACCCTGTCCAGCGCACACTCCCAATACCTTTAGATTCTTCATTTCTTGTAACTTCTCAATTTTACATACTTAAGCCATGCAAATGGTTTACGATTTTCCAAGTAGTATGGGTCTTTATCATTATTGTGAGCTTCCTCTTCGAAACTTACATCATGATATCTTTCATTCTGTTTATTCCACCGAGCAAAGCACATGATGATTATATATTCGATAACATACCAAAGGTAGAAGAATCCAAAAGTCAGAGCCACTACCCACCAAAAGGACATACCAAATGATAACCAGAGTATGATACCAAGTACCAAACCCACTATACTACACTCAATCTGCTGTATCTGATGAATACACTCATGATTGATATCATCAGGTTTACACTCTTCTACTTTGTGTTTGAAGAATGAGTTATACACCAGAGTAATTGCTTTGTAACTGGGGAAAAGGAATACCTTTGCTACCCAGCTGTTAAAATGACATCTTTTCATAATTTATCTTTGAAGTTTTCGTAAGCATTTCTTAGTTTTTGGTCGTAGGCATTCTGGGCATACCCGGGACCATTGTATTTTCTGGCAAAGCCAGCCCAGTCCTTTTCTTTGAGATTACTCAAACAACCAGAGTTTTTCATGAAATAATACATGAGTTCTAGTTGATTTGCATGAGATTCCGACATCTTATGAACGAATTCGAAGACATCTTTACATTCACAGAGGTTGTGATTGAACCCACAAATCTGGAACATTCCCCAACTTGCAGACTTCAATGCACATTCTTCGTCAATTTCTTTGGCTAATTCGAGTCTTTTGTACTCGTGTACACCTCCCAAGTACTTCGATTTATCCCATTTAGGGAAGAAAATCGTAGAATATCTCTTACAAAGGTAAGCTAAATCTCTGTCAGGGAATTTCTTATGTACTTCTTTATACATAATGTGACCCTCAAAGAGGATTTGAGGCCTACCATCAGCTAAAAACCC
>ERZ869907.301-NODE-301-length-17601-cov-9.120996_pt1 | contig 17601 bp, 17 predicted proteins | sample MGYA00579309_ERZ869907 | MGnify/ENA primary metagenome ERZ869907 (study PRJEB32216, sample SAMN09231814) | wastewater metagenome | place: USA: Maryland | collected 2016-07-30 | study: EMG produced TPA metagenomics assembly of the PRJNA472060 data set (Reclaimed... | reverse complement strand
GCGGTCACGAGCAGCGCCGACTTCTCGCCGAACGAAACCAAGGTCGATGGCATTCGCGGGCAGGCGCGCTATCTCTATATGAACTTCGAGTCCAACGTGGCTGGCGGCTACTACGAGATGGGCGACACGACGCTGTGGATCGACCGCGGCGACGAGCGGCCGGTGGGCGGCTAGGTCATGGCGATCCGCTCAACCACGTGCCCGCTCAACATGTCCGTCGCCGATTGGGCGGCGTGCCTGCGGATCGATTGGAGTCAGGAATACGTACCGGAGTATATTCCCAATACGGACTGGCGGGTATGGGGTATGCGGCTCATCGCCGACAACATCGCATTGCAGGGCGCGGCCCCCGATCCGTCGGGGTTCGACAACTTCCAAGATTGGGCCGTCAGGGTATTTGAAGCAACCAGTTAGCGTGGTATGGTGTGGTCATGCAGGGCATCGGCACAGCATCTAGGGACGTGGCGCGGGTGCAGTCGCGCGGGCGGTTCGGAGATACCCGGTTGGCGCACCTGTCGCCTCCGGCACGCGCCACGCTGCGCCGCATGGGAAGCTCGGGCGCACGCAACCCGGAAACGGGCCTTGAGGAACATTGGTCCTTCAAGGATTTGCTGCCCATTCTGGCGCCGGTCGCGCTCAACTTTCTGGCTCCAGGTGTCGGCTCTGGGATCGGCGAGGCGCTTGGCTTGTCGGGTACAGCGGCCAACATGGTCGGCGGCGCGCTCGCGGGGGGAGGCATTGGCGCGCTGACCGGCGGTGGTCGCGGTGCTTTGACGGGCGCGCTGACCGGCGGCGCGCTGGCGGGTTTCAACGAGGCTGGTGGCTTCAAGGGCATCGGCAATGCGCTCGGCATTGGCGGCGCGGATGCGTCGGGCGCTGCCGCAGGCGCAGCCCCGGCTGGTGGTGCGGACTCGCTGGGTATCGAGCCGACGCCGGAACCTGCTGTGGGCGGCGTTCCCCTCATGCAGGGCGTCGAGCCGGAAGCCATGGGGCCGCGGGGCCTTGCCGTGCTTGCGCAGGACGTGCCGCTTTCGCCGAGTGAAATGGGGCAAGAGGCGGTCGCATCCGGCTTGCTGCCGCCCCCTCCCACCATGGCACCCCGCACCACGGCACCCAGCACGCGCGGTGCTGGCGGCGTGGCCGAGGGCTCCACATTCGACAAGTACAAGACGCCGCTCCTCATTGGCGGCGGATTGCTTGCACTGCAGGGTCTTGGTGATGCGCCCAAGCAGGGCGATGACGAGATGGATATGCCCGTCGCATCCGACTTCGGCGGCCCGCTGCCCAAGTACGAGATGGACCGCGGAAACTTCACGCCGCTGTCGGACGCCGAGCTTCGCATGTTCGGGCTGCAGGGCCGTTCGCAACCGGCCGGCACGGGCATCTTCTATGAGGCACCCAATCGGTTCAAGAAACTGGCAGAGGGTGGCAAGGTCTCCGCTGCGCCTAGCAACGACGACAAGTGGCGCCCCTTCGAGGAATACGACAAGTTCCGCAAGCCCGGTGCGTGGCGCGGCGACGAGGTGAAGCCGAACAACAAGCCTGCGTCCAGCGTGCGCAAGGCGGCGGAGCGGCTGTCGGATCTTGGGCGCAATGGCGACACGAAACTTGCGCACATCAATCCCGAGGAGGAGCAGATTTTGCTCGCGCTCGGTGGGTCCGGCACGATCAATCCGAATACGGGGCTGCGGGAATATTACGACAGCGAACCCGGAGAGGGGTCAGCAGGATCCGGCACTACGGGTGGCGCGGCTAACGATGGTGGCGGCGGTAGTGATCCCATGGGAACCGGTGCTGACTATGGCGGCGACCGCACTGGCCAACGGTCAGACTTGGGGATGGGGCCGTCCATGGATTATGCGGAAGACGCGCAGGCCGCACAATATGCGCCCCGCTCTCTTCCTCAACAGGCTTACGACCGTGTGTCTCTCAATGTCCGCGACAAGATCGCCGACATCAAGGAAAACCCGGTCAAGAACGCCATCGACTTTGCGCTTGGCTTCACGCCGATTGGCGCACTCAATACCCTTGCGGGACTGGCGGGGATCGGCACGCTCGGTGGTGCAGCGACGGCGGCCGGGCGTGCTGCCACGGGGTACGGCGCAGACCAGACGGGCAAGTCCGCCGGATCGCAGTCCGGAGGACCGCAAGGCCCGCAGGGCTCGCCCGACGGCGGCGACTTCTACATTCCGGCGCCTACGTCGCAGGTCGCCATGGCGCCTCCGGCCACGCAGATCAGTGGCGGCGCGTCCGTGACGCCAACTTGGCAGCGCAACATGTCGATCCCGTCCGATGAGGCGCTGCGCAATTTCGGCCTTGGCGGCCAGCAGCAGACGCCGGGTGGCCTGTTCTATGACGCGCCGAACATGACGCATATGGCGGAGGGTGGTGACGTAGACGGGGTGAGCGACGGTCGCTCGGATGATGTGCCGGCGATGCTTTCCCGGAACGAACACGTACTTACCGCAGAAGACATCTCGCTTTTGGGCAATGGCGACAGCGAAGCGGGCCACAAGCGGATCGAGGGCATGCGCGCGAATCTGCGTAAGCACAAAGGGGCCAACTTGGCCAAGGGCAAGATTTCCCCCAACGCCAAAAAGCCGGAGGCATACCTGCCGCCGCTCAAAAAGCGCACGGCTGCGTAGGAGAGACACACATGGCTAGCAGCATTTCGGACTGGCTTTTCGGGAGCACGACGAATCCCAAGGCCAACTCGACCTCGGTGGTCTCGCAGGGCCAGCCGGAGTGGTGGCTGGAGACCGTCAAGAATCTCATTGGCAAGTCGAGCGCCATCGCCGCCGAGCCCTATCAGGCATACACGGGCCAGCGCATTGCAGCGCCCGCGCAAGACACAACGAACGCTTACGACCTCACGCGACAGGGCATTGGGACGTGGAAGCCGTCGATGGACACGGCGACAAACACGCTGTCCGGAATCGCCACGGGCAATGCCGACAACGTGATGGACATGATCGCGCGGCGCGGTCAGCGGAATCTCGCGGAGAACCTTCTGCCTGCCGTGCAAGACACGTTCATCGGATCTGGCCAATTCGGCGGCGGTCGCATGAACGAATTCTCGGGACGCGCGCTGCGGGACACGAACCAGTCCATCCTCGACGCGCAGGCTGGCGCCTTCCTCCAGAACCAGGGGCAGCAGGCATCGGCGGCGCAGGGGCTCGGCGCGCTCTCGCAACAGGGCCAGACGCAGGGCCTCAAGGATGCGGCGGCGCTCCAGTCCATCGGCGGCGAGCAGCAGGCGCAGCAGCAGAAGTCGCTGGACACGGCATACAACCAGTTTCTTGAGGAGCGCAACGCGCCGCGCGACACGGCGCAGTTCATGTCGCAGATCATCCGCGGCTACAATCCGCCGACGACCACGACGACAAACACGAGCACGCCGGCCACGGCCGGGCAGATGGGCGCAAGCCCGCTCGCGCAGTTGGCGGGCGCTGGCATCGGCGCCTATGGCCTGTCGCAGGCGTTCGCCAAGGGCGGTCAGGTCGACATGCGCAGCGGCGGCGCGGTTCCGCGTGGGATCGGCCACTACGCCAAGGGCGGATGGATCAAGGGGGCCGTCAAAAAGCCGGGCGCCCTTCACCGTGACCTCGGCGTGCCGCAGGGCAAGAAGATTCCCCCTGCTAAGATTGCTGCGGCTGCTAAGGCGCCGGGCAAGCTCGGCCAGCGTGCGCGCTTCGCGCAGACAATGGCTGGCATCGGCCACAAGAAGGAAGCGGCGTGATGACTAGCTCGCTGCAACTTCCCGATTGGGTCTATGCGATGCCGGGCGTCAAGGCGCTGCGGAATATGAACCGCGCGCTGGATCCCAAGACGTATGCGACGCCAGCGCAATTTGGCGGCGACGAATACATGCCGCCGAACGCGCGGCCCCCCGTTGGGTTTGGCGGTGAGGAGTGGTCGCCACCGATGCCGGGCACGCAGTCCGGATCGGATGAGGTTGGCGTCTCAACTCCGGCGTCCATGGATGACAACGGGGGCGGCGCGTCGCAGGTCGGTGGTGGTCGAGGCGACACGGGGTTCATGTACGGCGTACCGGCCATTGTGCGTGCAGCGGCGCGCGGTCAGGGCGGTGGCCAGACCACGGGCGGCATCGGCCTTCCTGCGGCTCCCGGCATGGCGCCGCGCGGGCCTGTGGCCGAGGAAGCCACAAACCCGGAACAGGATATGCAGTCGGCCTATGACAAGGCATCGGAGGCCGCGCGGGCGCGCGTGGCCGCCATTCTCGCCAAGGGCCAAGGTGCGGGTGCGAGCGACAAGGACAAGTGGCTGTCGCTGGCGCTGGCTGGCGCGCACATGGCCGGAAGCCGAAGCCCGACATTCTTCGGCGGTCTCGGTGAGGGTGCTGCGGCCGGGCTGCAGAACTACATGTCGGCGGACCAGCGTGCCAAGCAGAACGCCATGCGCAATACGCAGGTCGAGCTTGAAGGCGAGGGCATGGCCGAGCGCGCGGGTGGTCAGGCCGAGAACCGCGTCATCCGGCGCGAGGACATCAAGGCGCGGTCGCAGGCGCGTCTGGATGCGCTGCAGGCGCGGAAGGAAGAGTTGGAAGCGCGCGCGCAGGACCGCTCGCTGGACCGCGAGGCTCGCGCCGATGCGGCACGTCTTGCGGCTGAAACGCGCACGGAAATAGCCAAACTCACGAGCGGTGACCGCCGGTATTCTGCCGACCAGCGCGTCGAGGCGGCGAAGGTGCGCGCCCAGCAGGCAGGCGCCAAGGGCGGTCACGAAAGCAACTGGATCAACTATGCCGTCGAGAAGGGCATGGTTCCGGACTCGCCCGAGGGCTACAAGGCGGCACTCGGCATGATCCGCCCCGACAAGACGGCGGACCTTGGCATGCGCCGCGCGACGATCACGGCCAAGCTGTACGGCCAGTTCATGCAGGATCCGTTGGACCGGCGTTCCGAAACCGAGAAGCGCGCGGCTGCGCAGGCCGCCGCCAACGAGTTCGTGCGGGGTGGCGGAGAGGAAGCGCCCGCCGCAGCACCGGCCGCGCCAGCATCTACCGGAGGGTTCTCTATCCGTAGGCTTCCGTAATGGCTCGGTTTGAAGTAACCGGCCCGGACGGTGGCCGCTTCGAGATCACGGCGCCGGATGACGCATCCGATGCGGACGTGATGGCCTATGTGCAGTCGCAGTTCGCACCGAAGGAAGCGGCGCCCAAGCCCGCGCCAGTGGTGGCAGCGCCCGCGCCAGTCGGCGACACCTCCGACACCTCCCTCATCCGCGACATTCCGGGCTCCCTCATCGCAGGCGTCGGCGGCATTGCGTCTGGCCTTGGCGGCGTGCAGGGCATGATTACCGGCAATCAAGAGAACACGCTGTCGGATGTCGGCAAGAAGGTGACGGAATTCGGCCACGAAATGATGTCGCCGGGGCTGCGTGCCAAGCAGGCGCAGGTGCAGGCGCTTATCAAGGACGCCGAGCAGCGCGGCCTCGGGCCGGAGGTTATGGCAACGCTCAAGGGCTACCTGTCGGACCCGTATTTGCTGGCCAACTTCGCCATCGAACAGGCGCCGTCACTGATCCCCGGACTGGGTGCCGGCAAAGGCGCGCAGATTGCCACCAAAGTCGGCGCGCGAGTTGCGGGCCGGGCGGTGCCGGCCGCTGAGACGCTGGCCAAGGTGGGCACGGGCGCGGCCATCGGCACGGGCGCGGGGATGCAGGGCGGACAGGTGGCCCAGCAGACGTATGAGGATATCATTGGGATTGCGCAGAACGACCCCAAGCTGATGTCAGAGTCGCCAGCCTTCAACGAGCTTGTCCAGCAGGGCATGACGCCGGAGGAGGCGACGAAGAAACTGGCGGCCGACGGCGCGCGGATTGCGGGCGTTGTCGGGGCCGGTATTTCGGCGGTCACGGCTGGGTTGGGTGGCGCTGAAAAGGCGGCGTTCACGGCCGGCGGCGTCAAGGGTGGCTTGGCGCGTCGCGTGCTTACGGGCGCGGCTAAAGAGGGTGCGCAGGAGTTTGCCGAAGAAGGCGGTGGCCAGCTTGCGCAGAACATCGCGGCGTCCGAATTCGACCCCAACCGGCCATTGCTACAGGGCGTGGGGTCGCAGGGTACGCTAGGCGCGCTCGGCGGTGTCGGCCCCGGCGCCGTGGTGTCGGGCCTGCACGGCCAGCGCGCGGCTCCAGCGCCAGAGGTGCCAGAATCGGTCGGCCGGCCGGTCGAGCCCCCCAAGGGACTGCCCGATCTTGACACCCCCATAGGCTTCCAGACCGAGGATGGCGTGCGCCCGGCGCGCGTCATGGCCTATGTCGAGCAGGACGGCGAGACCTTCGCCCGTGTGGTGCCAGAGACGGCGCCAGAGGCCCAGCCTGAGCCCGCGTTCCTGGTGCCCGTGGCCGACCTGCAGACGGGTCTCCGGCCAGCGCCGGAGGTGGGCGGCGCGCCGCGCACGGACGCTGGCGTGCTGTCGCAGGCCGAGGCAGAGGACATCACCGCGCAGGCCGACGAGGCGCGGCAGACGGCCCGTGAGAAGCGGCGCGGGCCTGAGTTGGCCGTGGACGTGCGGCAGGTTGGCCCGCGTCTGGAAAGCGTGCCGGACGCCGATCTGGAGCGTCGCGCCGAGTCCATGCGGCAGGTGGTCGAGCGCCTGCGGGATGACCCGAGTGTAGCAATATCAAATCTTATGGACATGTACGGCATGGCGCCCGACGAGGCCCATGCTGCGGTGCAACAGGATATCACCCGCTTCCAGACGCGGATCGCGGCCATGCGTGCGGAACTGGACCGACGCGGGACGGTGACGCAGGCTGCGCCGGAGGTGGACCCGCTGACGGGCGTGGCGCCGCTGCTGCGCGCGCGGCCCGAGGCGAGCGAGGCGGAGACGGGCAGTCTCACGCGCCCCCGCGCGCCGGTCGAGCGGCCACAGGGTACGCTCCGGCCTGTCGCTGGGAGCGAGGCGGAGACGGCTGTGTCTCTCACGTCGCCTGCGCTCCGCAAGACCGCTGACGAAAAGCGGCTTGTGGCTCGACAGGGAGAAGGTGTGCCGTTTTCAACAGAGTTGGAACGGGATGCCGTTGAGCGTGAGAAAGCCGAAGCCGAACTAGCGCGGAAAGGGGGGGCTTCTGAGACGCGCTACTTTGACTACGACAAGCCAAAATCGTTCAAGCGCGTGCTGGATTCCGTTCTTGGAAAAGGCAGCTATACGTTGGCCAAGTCTGGCAGCCAATGGCGCGCGACGGCCAAGGATGGTCGACCCCTTACGGTTGGTCAACGCGAGATTATCGAGGACGCACTGAATGCAGCGCGCGAGCGGCGCGGCACACAAGCTGACGCCATGCGTAAGCGTGGTCTTGCCGGTCGTCCGATGTCTCTTTTGGAAAGCATCGCGCAGCGCGGCATTCGCGCCGGAAGCCCGGCAGCATCCGCATTCGGCGAGAAAGTTTTGCGCCAGTGGACGCCGGATCGAAAAACTCCCGGCGCGCGGCGCACGCTTATTGTCGGTGAGGGCGATCCTAGGTGGGCAAAAGCGGCCACAGAGGTCGATCAACTCGTCGGTTATCTGGATGGCGTAGACCCCCTTTACATAGGCGAAGAATGGCGCGGCAACGGGTCTGCTGCCGAGCGCGTGCAGGAGCTTATCGAGAACGAGTTGGCCGGCGTAAAGCAGATGCCGCTGGATGTCATGGACGATCCGGACGCGGAGATCGCTCGCCTGCGCGACAAGTTTGGGGACCAGACCGACGCCGACGCCGTGGCCAATGAAGAAGTCGAGGACACGCGCGATGCGGCGGATGCCGACATTGCGGTGGAAGCCAACGAAGCCGGTATTGAATATGAAGCGCCGCCAATCGCGGACGACGAGTGGGCGGCCATTTTGCAGGAGGCAGAAGATGCTCGGAATCGAAACGCCGAAGGAAGCGCACGAGAGGGCGCTGCGGAATTTGCGGAAGATGAGGGCGGTGGCGTCGAGCGCGAGCGCCAGCCCGGAGAAGAAGATGAGGGCGCGGGAGTTGGTGAAGAAGCAGGAGCGGCTGGTGAAACTGTCGCTCCGGGCGCTACGTTCGAGCCCGCGCCGAAATCCGTCAAAGGTGGCGGCGAACAAGGCGTCCTAGTCGGCACGGAGCGGTCGGCCAAGCAGGCACAGGCAGCACGCGATGCAAAGGGTGGGCTGCGCGCGGATGTTGAACAGAAGCCCGCGGGCGGATTGTTTGACGAGGGCGAAAAGCCGGGAGACCTGTTTGAATTCGGATCGCCGCGTCATCAGGCCGCAAGCCGAGAGTCCGTCAAGGACGCGCTGCGTGACATCCTCGGACCAGACGCCAAGGTCGATATCGTTGACATGATTACGGACGTGGATGGCACGCCTGTCGTTGACGCGACTGGCCGCTACGATCCGCTGACGAACATGATCTACATCGCCGCCAAGAGCCCCGACATGATTGGCACTGCGCGGCATGAGGCCGTGCACGCGCTGCGTGACCTTGGCGTTATCACCGATCCTCAGTGGAAAACACTGACGGACGAAGCGGCCAAATGGCGCAAGCAGTATCAGACGGACGTGCATTACAACGAAGATAATGTGCGCGACGGCGACGGAAATCCTGTGTCGGCTGAGGTGCTGGAAGAGGTGCGGCAGGAAGAGGCCGTGGCTGCTGCATATGCCGAGTGGCTGCGTGGCGACCGGACATTCACGGGCCGCGTCAAGGCGGCATTCGAGCGCATCCGCGCTTTCTTCGACGCGCTGCGCACGCGCCTGTTCGAGCACCCCGAGACGGCGCGCGGCATTTTTTACGCGATGGACGCAGGCAAGATGGCGCCGTTCGCAACCAAGGCGCTGGCCGAGCGGTTCGCACAGGCGGCAACGGACGTGAACATGGCGGCCGGAACCGTGGCTTCGGATGCCGCGCATACGGCTGGCACGAAAGCCACCGGCAACGAGTCCGATTCTGTCCAGAAATATAACCGCCTGCCCGACGACAAGAAGACGGGCCCGCGCTGGCTGTCGATGCCGACACGCATGATGTCGTTCCCGCTGGCGCGCGCGGCAACCGATCCTCTGTTCGCCGCCTACACGACGCCGATGCTGCAGAGCCAGAAGCGGGCGAGCGCCATCACGCGCAATGTGCAGGACGGCATGGAACCAATCTTCCGTCTGCCGGAGAAAGAGCAGACCAGCATCAAGCAGGCGCTGGAGCTTATCTCGCTCAACAATTCATTCCCGCCCGTGGTCAATGGCCGCATCACCATCCGCAACGAGACATCCAAGGTCGCGCGTCTGACGGCGCCGAACCGGATCGTGCGTCTGTCGCCCGAGGCCACGAAGGCCATGCAGTCCTATAAGACCGCGATGGACAATGCGTGGGATGCATATGCGCAGTCCGCCGTCAAGGCCGTCACGGGATACGAAGGGCCGATGTCCGTCAAGGAAGCGCGGGCTGCAGCCGAGGCGGCACGCGCGCGCAATGACCGGCAGGCGACCAACGAGGCCGAGACGGCGGCGGATATTCTCGCGGCGGCTGAGGATCACAAGCGGCTGGGCTACTATCCGGGCATGCGCTCGGGCGACACGCAGATCGTGGTGCGCCGCAAGCTCACACCAGAATTCGCGCGCATGATCGGTCAAGCCAAGGCGCGCGGCTACCCCAAGGGCGAGAACCTGACGGGCGAGCGGATTGACGAGTTTCTGAATGCGGCGACGAAGCCTGCCGATGTCAAGTTCTGGTCGGAGTTGAAATCTGATTTCGATTCCGAGCGTGCGAAGGCGACGCCTCAGGGTCCGCTCCATGACGACATGGTGTGGAACGAGCACTTCTTCCTCAAGCCGCCCGTGGCTGGCATGGCCGTGCCAACAACGCAGAGAATGCGCAACCGCCGGATTGCCGAGAAGACGGCCGAGGTCAAGGCGCTCATGGAAAAGCGCGGCGTGGATATGAACGAGCACGAGATCGTCGTGCGCCCTGTCAAGGAAGGGTTGTCCGACCAGATCAACGACCAGTCCATTCCCGTGCTGGAAAAGCTCTTGCAGTTGACGCTCGGTGGAAATCAGGCCGAGTTCGTCAAGGTGTGGGAGGGCATGAACGAGAACATCCGCAAGAACATGGTCTCGTCGTTCCGCCGCCGCTCGAATGTGGTCCCAGGTTTCAGCATGGATATCGGCGATACGCTCTCGCGCTACAGTCATGCGGTGGGTGCGGTGGCGTCGAAGCTCGAATACCGCAAGCAGATTGACGAGGCGCTTGACGCCATCCAGAACAATCCAGACCCGAACTATGATCCGGCCATGAAGGGGAAGGATGGGTATGCCGCGCGCCTCAAGGACTATGTGAACAATCCGGCGAATGACTACAACGCGCTCAAGTCTTTCGGGTTCATGTACTACATGGCAGGCGTTCCGAGCACGGCGGTCCAGAACGTGACGCAGATTCCGATGGTGGCGCTGCCGCAGTTGACGGGCATCGTCGGCCCGCGTGGCGCTGGCATCATGGCGAATGCGTGGCAGCAGTCGATGCGCGCTATCCGGATCGGGCGCGATGGCGTGCGCATGAACGTGAACAATCTGGGCCGCACGGAGCAGGAGCGCGCATTCCTCAAGCGCATGGATGACGAGGGCCAGATCACGGCATCGGTGACGCGCGACCTCATGGGGCGCGACTATGACGTGGGGCCGGAATTGAAGGCGGCGCAGGGCTTCTGGAAGAAGACCTATTCCATTGCGGCGTCCATGTTTGACACGGCTGAGTCCTTGAACCGTGCGACGGCGCTGCTGGCCGGATACCGTGCGGCATCGAGTCCGGACGGGCAGGCCAAGATCAAGCGGGCCTATGGAAAGAACGAGAATTTCAAGGCGCTGCTTGACCGCAAGGGAAATATCGACCCCGAGGATTTTGCCGAGTTCTTCTCGCGCGAGGTAAATTTCGAGGGCTCGCGTGTGAACCGGCCGGAGGCGCTGCGTGGTCTTGGCGGCGTGGTGCTGCAGTTCAAGTCATACCCGATGAACTACGTCTCGCTGCTGCGCAAGAACGCCACGCAGATGGGGCCGGAAGGCAAGATGGCCACCGCGCTTATGGTCGGCATGATGCTGGCGGCGGGTGGTCTTGCGGGGCTGCCGTTCGCCGAGGATTTCGCCGACGGCTACGACAACATCATCAAGGCCATCACGGGCGACGACCCGCAGACGATAGCGTCGCTGCAGGAAGCCATGTCCGACTGGGGGCTGGGCAAGCTGGGCGCCGAGGCCATGCTGCGCGGCGGATCGCGTGCGGCTACGGGGCTCGACCTGAGCCGGTCGCTGGGCATGGGCAATATCGCGCCGCGCATGTCGGACCCGCTGCAGATCCTTGGGCCGACGCCGGCCGCTCTGCTGGCTGGTCCGTACTACGGCTATCAGCGCCTGCAATCCGGACAGGGCGTGGCCGCGGCAGCGCAGGAGATCGCACCGCGCGCACTCAAGGGGCCGATCCAGGCTGCGGCCGTGCTGCCGGAACAGGGCTTGGTCTCGCGCCGTGGCCGCACGATCATCCCGCCGTCAGAGATTTCCACGGGCGACCGCGCGGCGCGCGCACTGGGTTTCCAGCCTGCCAGTTTCTCGCGCGAATACGAGGCGCGGGGCCGACGCATGGAAATGATGCAGGCGGCGCAGGCCAAGGCTGGGTCCATGCGCTCGGAGTATGCACGGCTGCTGGCGCTATCGGATGATGCGCAGCGGGCGGGGCGCACGGCGGCCGCTGAGGACGCGCGCAAAAAGGCTATGGGTGTGGCTGAGGACATGGCGCGGCAGGGCATCAAGCCGCCTGCCGGAGCCGACCTGCGCAAGCTCATTCAGGGTCAGTTGTCGCCGGAGTCGGCCGACATCAAGAAGGCACCCAAGCGCCTGCGTGAGGAGATGTCGCGCAATCCGTTTCCGGAACGGCGGGAGTAGGGGCCGGAGAGTTTTGCGTCTCCGGCCCTTCCGCTCACCGCCCTAGGCGATTGCGTGATGCGGGCAGGGACTCCCTTGTCCCCTGCATAGCACTCCGGTCCGAGGACCGTGTTACGGCGGGGAGATTCACCGTGTCGCCGCATCGACCCCATCTACCAAACAGTTGCGCGCAATGCAACTGCCTTGTATAACCTCCTAATGAAACTCTCAGATTGGGCTCGCATTCAGGGACTCACTGTCACGCGACTGGCCGAAATGGTGCGCCGCGACAAGTCCACCATGTCCCGCATCCTGTCGGGCAAGACGCGCCATCCGGCGGTCGACACGGCCAAGGCCATCGTCAAGCTGACCGACGGCGCGGTCGGTATGGGAGACCTTTACACATGAGTTTCAAGCCCCGCTACGAAGGCGAGTTGCCCAAGAACCCCGCGCAGATCATCGTCGCGGCCAAGAAGGTGCTGGAAAAAAGCCCAGCACTTCTGCTGTGCCGGCCGCACTACACCGTCGGCGCGCCGCAGTTCTTCGGGCTGTACCGCAAGAACCTGCACATCACGAAGACGATCAACGAGGGTGGGTTCCAGCCGCACGACAAGCATGCGGATCGCACGCTGGCGATTGCGATTGCCATCCTCGTAACCGACCCCGAGGGACCGCGCACGAAGGAAAAGAAGTGGCTCGACTGGGCCAGCGAGCGCGGCATCCTGTGCTACGTCGTCAAGTCGTGGGGCGAGTTCACCCACACGATTGCGGAGTTGAGTGGGATTTAAACCACTTCCACATGTTTTCATCCCAAATTACTTCGTAGACCAACTTGACATCTCCACGAGGTAAATGCCACCACGCAGACACGCCGCGATTTGAACATCTATATTCAATGTTTGCGATTCTCTTTATCTCGGCACGAAGTCCATCGCTTAAGTCATATCGTTCCATAGCCCAGCAAACGGCAAAGTTCTCAGTCCAGTCTTTGACTGCCGCTAAAAACGGGTCTAAATCAAGTTCTATGGTTTTGGTGGTATCTGGCATGGCGATTTAAAGACCCACGCAAGTCGGCCCCTGCTTATTCCATCCACCGTTCTGGCGGGGACAGCCCCATCCTCGGCACGACAGTTCGGCGCCCACGGGACACACGCATCCTGCCATTGCAGGCTGTGGCGCGATGCCCATGTCGCGCATAGCCATCTCGGCTTCCCACTTTTTTGCGAAAGCCTCCAGCGCCGCCAGCCGCGCCTCGATGATCTTGAGTCGACCTTGCACCATGATCCGCATGGCTTCCATCTTCGGGGGCAGGCTCACCGCACAACCCTCTCAAGCATCCCCGCGTCCGGTTCGTCGATCTGCTCCAGTTGAGCGAGCAGAAGGTGCGGCACGATCTTGCCGTCCTCCAGCCGCACGTCGTAAAACTCGGGGTGCGACGTGCAGGCCCATGTGCGAGCGCAGACGTAGCCCTTCTTGCCGCCGACCATGACGCGCGAGAGCATGGCGACGGTCGGCTGCTGCGCGGGAGCGGGGCGTGAGGCGACCATTATGCCCCCACCGTCTGCATGAACGCCGACAGGTTGCCGTGCAGGTCCGGCCGTGCCGTCTTGAGATTGGCAAGCACAATGGCGTTCGCCGTCCACATGGACTGCGGATCCTTGCTGTCCGCGAGCGCGTCCTGCATGGCGGAGGCGTAAGCCGGCCAGTCGGGCTGGCCGTTGGCCTGCGGGACTTCCATGATGCGGTGGCGCTTCTTGGGCACCGCCGCGACGGTCGGGGGCTTGGGGGCCGCAGCGGCTTGCGGCGCAATCTTGGCAGCCAGCGCGTCGACGGCTGCTGCGGCCTTGGCTTGCGCGGGGGCGGCGGGTGCGGGCTCCTCGACCACGGTGGCTTCCGCCTCGACGGCACCGCCGGTATCCACACCCGCAGTCTCGTCCCAGTCCGTCACGTCCACAGCGTCGCCCATCTCGGCCGGCATCACGCCGGGCACAGGGTCCACGTCAAGCTCCGACAGGGCCGCCGCCATGCGCTCGACCTCGGGGCTGCGCGGCATGTACTTGCTGGCGCGCCGCACGACGGTCTTGCGCCACATCTCTTCCTCGTCCGTGACCCACGGGCCGACGACGGTTCCATCCTTGGTCTTGGCCGACGAGCGGGAGCGGATGGCGAGCACCTGGTCCTTGTCCATATACTCGAAATCCACGACGCCGTTCGTCATGTGCCAGACGCAGTAGACGCCCGTGAGCGCGCCACGTTCCTTGGTGGCAGGCTTGTGCGTGATGGTCTTGGTCGTGCCAAGAACGATATCGAATTCGTCGGCGTCCCGAACCGTGTGCGCGTAGATCGTGCGGATCTGGCCGGACTGGCGCGCGAGCTTCATAAGTCCGCCGTAGCGCGGCGAGAAGCGGGCGATGTAGCCGCCAGCGCGCTTGTCGTACTGCTTGAGGATGTCGGCCTCGCCGAGTGCAGGATTGAGCGACAGGCCAAGTTCGGCAGCATCGCGGCACGCCTTGAACAGGCTGCGGCGCTCGACCGTGAGCAGGTCTGGATTGCTCGTGACGGCGGCGATGACGATGGCCTTGAACTTCTCCGGCTTGACGTGCGCCGGAAGCATCGAGGTCATGGTGGGAAAGGCGCGCTCGAATTCGTCTTTGAACTGGACGAAGGGTGCAACGGCGGTTCCGGTAGCAGTGCTTGCGGTCATTCTATTTGCTCCTCAAAAGATCGGCCGTCATGGACGACGGGCCATAGGTGAAGGTGTAGCGGGTGATGTCGGGGCTTGAGACCTCGATGCCGACGGCAAAGCCGATGCAGGCACCGACCCAGAGGGTGAGAAGGTGGGCGAGGAGGCGGGTCATGGGGCGCGCTCGGCGGTGAGGTCAGGAAAATACCGATGAACATACAAAATCGGGTACATGATGCGATCTATGGCGTTCACAGCAGATTCGCCGGACGCAAGATATTCTTCGTACCGTGCCTTGGCATCCCGACACGCCGCTAGTGCGTTAGCGCCAGCGCGGGCTTGACCAAGAAATCTCTCAACGGAATTGTCGCTCATTTATCCTCCGTTAGGGCGGTGTCGATCATGGCATAGAACAAGTTGCCGCGCTGAATTTGCCAGCAAACGTAGTGGAGTTTCCAAGAGCCCCACCAGCCGAAATGCAAAACTTTGTCCCTGTGGTAGATAAACCTTTGGCCGCCGTACTCCCGCATGAGCCCGCTCATCGTGCGGATGCGACGACCTTTCCTGTACTTGCGCGGCTTGCTCATGTGGTCGGCCCCTCGAATCGCTTGACCACTTCGTCGCGCCAATGATGACGTGCCTCATTCCAGTGGCGTCCACCGATCTTGAAATCGGGATCGTTATCCTCGCGCTTCAAGCGAACGTCGTGGCCATTCTCGTGCAGCCAATCATTGATGCGATTGACTTCGTGATAGAAGAATGACCGCTTGGAAACATCGTATTCCAGAGACGCCATTGTGCTCGCAAGTCCGTCGAGCGCCTTGGAGTGCACGGCTTCCTTCACCTCGGCAAGAAACTTGCGCCGATCCGCGTCGTCGATGCCTTGTTCGTTATAGCGGTGCACAAGGCATTCCATGAACGCTTCCTTGACCTCGGCGTCCGTCCAAAGTGCACGCGCCAAGTCAACAGGATCAAGTCGAGACAGAATCAGCCCGACAAGATCGGTGGCCGGAATGCGGATTTCCCCGTCCGAAATTTCCATGTTCGGCAACGTCGCGCGCGGGTCCGTCGTGTGACCGTATTTCGTTCGGTAGGTGACAGTGCCATTTTTGTGAATGGTCACTTGGTAGCGACCAATATCATAAACCGGCTCGTCGTTTACGGTCATCGTAGACTCCGCCTTCGTCGGCGCTTCATTCCATCCGTACATTACTTCTCCCCCCTTTTCTTCCCCGCCGCCCGCACCTGGCACCGCCGGAATCCCGCGCGCGCGCCGACATAGGTGCCGACCATATCCTCCGTGACGAGTTTGCCCTGCGTGGCACCCGTGCTGCCAAGGTCAACCTTGACCGCGCCGACCATGGCGCTAGCGGCGGTGCCCGCGAGAACCCACAGATTCCCCTTGGCCTCGGCACCCATTTCCTCAGCGCGCTTCTTCATGCGGGACGCCAGCGACAGGCGACGCACCCACTTGCCCGCGACATCAGGGTCAAGCGTTGCCTGCCGGTCCTCGGTGGCTGAGAACAGTTTCGCCACCCCGTCCGCATCCGCAAACCAATCAACCGGCGGCTCCTTGGCGGCGGCAACGTCGGCCCAGAATTCCGCGACGGTCGCGCGTAGCGTGGTGATGATGGCCTCGGAGCGCGGCACAAGCATGCGGCGCGGCGCATGGCCGACATAGCCGACGAGCCAACCCTGCGGCTTGTTCGCCATCATCAACTGGTACTGCACCTGCACGATATAGGCATGCGGCGCTTGGATGATGTCGTCGCCTTCCCAGTCCCAGGTATTCGCATCGTCTGTCTCGCCAAAGCCGGTCGAGAACTTTACCTCGACGGGCTCGTGGCCCTGCATGGTCTCATAATCCAGCGACGCGCCGGCCTTGATGCTGGGGTCGGAGAGATAGCGGCGCACCTTGCGCAGCGGCCACTCGAATTTCTCGGCGGCCCATGTGGCGAGCGCGGGTTCCATGTGGCGGCCCGTGAGGACGGCTTTGTTGTCGTCCAGAGAATCCGGCAGCAGCGTGCCGCGCTTCTCGTGGTAGAGGCGCCACTTGGTCTTGAACTTCGACAGGCCGAGCAGACACGAGACTTCGCTGGCGCCGATATGCTGCGCGCGTAGTTCATGCCAGTGGGCGTCGTCGCGGACTTCGATGGATTGCGTCGGCATCAATTCACCATCAACCCAAGCGCGATGTTGACGACGACGAACACGGCGAGCCATTCAAGCGGGGTCATTCGATTCCTCTTTCTTGCAAGCGCATGCGCAAATCTCCGCGAGCCTCGTCCTCGGTCGCGCCGTAGCCGACCAGCATGCCCTCGAAGTCGTCGTTCTCCAGCACCGCCGTCCAGTCGAACTGACGAAGCGGGATCGGCGGCGGATCGAAATGCGTGCGGATGGCGCGGTCAGCGCCTCGGGAGCGCCCGCTTTTGCAACCCGCTCCCGAGGCCTGAGACATTCCGATTACCGCAGGTGCGCGGGCGGGACGGGCTTGCCGTCCGCGTCGGCCTTGACGAGCAGGCCGCCGACGCGCGCGGTGCCAGCCGGCATCTTGCAGGACGGGTAGGCGTTCTCGTCGTACTGGCTGTAGCCGTGCATCGAGCAGCCGGGATGCAGGGCCGCGATGGCCGACGGGTCGCCCGGCAGATAGATGCCGTTGCAGGCACCGAGAGTCAGGGCCAGCGCAGCCACAGCCGCGAGAGTGAGAACCTTGTTCCTTGCCATCTGAAAACCTCCTTGTCAGGGTTACGTAGGAGCATCATGCAACGGTCTTGCCCCCCTGTCAACTGGAATAATCACGCTCCCAACTTCCCTGTTGTGCCGCTTGCTGTCGCCATGGCGTTGCCGAGATGGGCTTGAATTGCAGGCCGCGCAGTTTGCGGGCATTTGAGGAACGCATGCGGCGGAATCCGCGCTCTGACATCTTTTTCCCGAAGTGCATGGATGTCCACTTCGACATGCGGGACTCGCGGCGATACGCACACCATTTGATGAAAGCGTCGTATATCTCGGTCGTTTTTTCCGCATAGTCGTCGTGAAGATCGAAGGTCTCGT
>ERZ869907.300-NODE-300-length-17680-cov-3.794496_pt1 | contig 17680 bp, 15 predicted proteins | sample MGYA00579309_ERZ869907 | MGnify/ENA primary metagenome ERZ869907 (study PRJEB32216, sample SAMN09231814) | wastewater metagenome | place: USA: Maryland | collected 2016-07-30 | study: EMG produced TPA metagenomics assembly of the PRJNA472060 data set (Reclaimed... | reverse complement strand
CCATTAAACTTGTTCTCGTTGATCGAGCCGGAACCGACGCCCGTGAAAAGCATCTTGGGCGTGTAGGACAAGTTGAAGATGTTATAGTACATCGACGAGTTGATGCTGTCGGCGCTGTCGACGTACCACTCAACGAAATCACAGACGCCAACAGTGACGTAAGCGCACTTAAAACCGGAGATGCGAAGGAGCGCGTCGGACGGGACAGAACGGGCAGCGTTGCGCACGCTTTCGACAAACACTTTCGCGCCGTTGACCTGGGTGGAACGATCACCGATCAGAACCCCCGGCGATCCGGTGAAGTCCACCGTAATCCGGCCTTCCAGATTGACTTGGTTCACATAGCGCAGATCGACTTGACTAAGGATACGGCTGTTGAAACTGGCGGGCAGATAAAGCTGTGCGCCGTAAACGATACAAGCCGCGGCGGCGGCGTTGATCGCCGCCGCGTCATTCGTTCCCGACGAAATGCTCGATCCCGAAATGATGCAGTTGCCCTTGGCGCCGAACAGCGCCACCGAAAAGATGCCTTTACCGGCGAAAACCCACACGCGCCCCTGGCCGTCGTGGCGGATATTGCCGCCGTTATCGGCCGTGACGCTAGCGGTGTCGCAGTAAAACACACCCCCGCCGCCGTCACCGATTGTATCGCGGCCAGAAGTGTACACCGTGAAGTTGTTGGGGATCGTCACGCCAGAACCGAACAGGGTCAACAGCGCGGCCGTTGTGGTGACGAACACCGCCGCGCTCCCGGCGGCCGCAATGGCGCCGCCCGCGCCAGACAGATAGGCGATAACCGCTTGCTGGATTTCCGCTGAAGTGCTTCCGATAAGCGATACGCCGCCGTCCACACCGAAGCTAAGAGGGAACCCCGCGCGTGCAGCGGCAGCAGCCAGTACGGTGTCTAGTCCCTCTTCGCCTTCGGGGAATTGAATTGCGCGACCGAGTTGCGTCTTGATCTGCTGCTCGACCATGCAGCGACGATCGAGACCGTCATCGAATACGTCTTCGAAGATCGTCTGGTTGTTCTGTGTGTCGATCGGTTGCGTGATCGGCACGACGCGGCGGCGGCCAACGATGACGCCGTTGGCCGGCGGGGTGGTGAAGGTGACAGTGCCGCCGGCCGGGACGCGGGTGCCCGCAATGCTATAGCCGCCACTCTGGACGACGCCGTTCAGGGTGATGACGATATGAGCCGGGTCGATGAAATAGAAGGGCAGCGAAAAGGCCGTCGTGACCCCGTTGCCGACGCCGTAGGCCGTTGTAACAGTAGTTTCGACAGCCACCGGGCGCCCCCTGCATCTAGTTGGTGTAGGGGCTATCCCCCGCCAGCCCTTGTAGCATTTCCCTTACACCAAGGTAAGAGGAAAAGGGCACCATCCGCAAGGCGGCGTTCTTTTGGGCCTTGCTGGCTTCGCCTTGATCGGTCAGGCCCAGCGCAGCCGGCCCCCAGCCAAGCCCACGCAGGGCGTCGGCACCCAGGCTCTCGGTAGGACCGAGGATCGGCGACAGCCAGTCCTGGTTCGCGCTACGCACGCTGCGGCCGCCCTGAGGGGCGCCGGGGAAAGCCAGCTTCAGGGGCGTCTTGATCGGATTGAAGGAACCCACGCCCGAAGCGCCGGTCCACTTTTCGATGTCGTTGGCCGCTTCCATTGGCAGCGTGAAGACGCCCGACAGATCCAGCCCCTCGCCGATCAAATAGCCGGGGTTTTCGGCGTTTGCCTTGAAGGCTTCGAACCGGGTCTCGCCGCCGCGCCACGCGCGGGCGTAGGCGCCTAGCATACCGAGCGAAGCCATCGCCACCATCCCGCCGGTAAAGCGGGTCTTGTTTTCCTGAAGGCCGCGCAGCAGCACGCGCTGGTGAGCGGCAAAGGTGTAGTTGCGGAACTGAAGAAGCATCTTGCCCGTGGGCGTGTTGGCGAAGAGCGGGACATCGCCGACACTCTTGGTCACAACGATACTGTCGACATCCTTAGACACGGCCGCGCGATAGGCGCGCACCGCTTCGGTGTCGGTCCAGTCCTGGGTGTTGGCGACGTGGATGCTGTCGATCGTCTCGCCGTGCGTCTTGAACTCTTTGCCAATGCGGGCGGCCATATCCTTGTCGATACCGAGATACGCCAGAAAGCGCGTGTCGCCTTCCTTCAGTGCGCCGGCAACGATGCGGTTCTGAGACAGCACCGACGAGATCGACTTCATCGCATCGGTCCAGTAGATCAAGCCGTTCCACTTCGAACCGACGCGGGTCGCCGTCTGAAGCACACGCTCGATCGCCGTGCCGTGACGGTAGGGATCGCCGATTTCGCCCAGCGACATCATGCGCTGCTGCGTCACGCGCTCGATCACCTGACCGGCAAGCTGGGCTTCCTTCACCGACAGCTTCACCGCCTTCAGGTTCGTCAGCAGCGGCTTGATGCCTTCGTTCATGTAGGCGCCGAGACCATGCACCATCGCGGGGCGCACCAACTCGCCAATGTTGGCGACGATGACACCGCCCATCGAGCGGATGTAGTTGAACGCCATAAGCGAGCGGACGACGCGACCATAGTTGGAAGCGTTTTCTGTCGCCATGTAGGTGCCCCGGATAAGATCGCGCATGGCGGTCAGATCGTGCTTGGCGCCCTTTTCGTCCTTGGTCAGCCACGCAAGGATCTTCTCTTTGGTCGGCTGGCCGTTGATCGAGATCTTGTCGGCGATACCAGTCTGTTTGCCGGCGATCGCCCATGCGGTCTTGTCGTCCTTGGCGGCCGAGACCTTGGCGCGCAGATCTGCATAGTCACGGGTAATCGCGCCGAGTTGGTCGCGCATATCGGCACGGCCGAAGCGGCGGGTAAGCTCGCTCTCGGCCGCCATCGTGCGGCCATAGCGTTCAGCCACGGTGTTGATGTTACTCTCCAAAAACTCCTTCACCTTGGCGTCGGGGATATTGAAGGTCCGATCCTTCAGCGGGCCGCGCGTGATCGGCGTCAGATATTCCGGCAACGTGCTGGAGCTGTCGGTCTGCGCCCGGCCGGTCAGCTTGTCGAACACATCATCGGCGATCTGTGCGGCCGCATCGCGGAAGCTGGGCGTGGCCGTGTCAAGATCCTGACCGAGATGCTTCACTTCCCATTTGTCGTAGTAGTCGCGGGCGACACGCTTCTTCATCTCTTCGATCGCCTTGGCGCGCTGCTCCAGAACTTTCGGATCCAGCTTTGCCAGCTTTTCTTTCAGGCGGCCGACACGCTCGCCGCGGCCGAGGGTGCGCTGCGACGTTTCGGCCACAAGCTCGTCGATCGCGCCGCGAAGCTCCAGCATCCGGCCTTCAGGATCCAGGCTCTCGGCAACTTCAAGGCGCTGGGCGATGGACGACAGCCGATCAGCGCGTGCCGCTTCGGTCTTCTGCGCGCGTTCCAGCAGCACCTTCGACTTATCGTCCTTCGTGCCGGGATCCAGCTTCTCGTTTTCGGCCAGTTTGTCGAGTTGCTTCTGGAGCTTTTCGACAGACTTATCGGCTTTGTCGGCCAGTTCGGTAAAGGCGTCGCGTAGTTCGCTGCGCTTGGCGTCAATCTTTTCAGGATCCAGCTTTTGCAGATCCCGCTCAAACTTGCGGCCGCGCTGGATGACGCGGTTCAGGCTGCGGATGTTCGCTTCTTCAGTGTCGGCGATCTGCTGGATCGTCTTGTCGACACGCTCGGCGATACCCGCATAGTTCAGATCCACGCGACGATAACGGCTGCGCAGCGCGGCACGCTGCTTCAGATACTCCTGAAGGCCGGCGCCGCCCTGGTCGTAGAGATCCTTAGCTTCCTTGCGCGCGGCCGCTTCGCCGGGAATGTCACCGGCTTCTTTGGCAACGCGGGCGCGGGCACGAGCTTCGTTGATCTCGCCCACGGTCAAAACGTGGTCGATATTATCTTCGTCCAGCTTCTTGCCGGCAGCTTCCAGATCGTCGAGCGTCTTCAGGCGCGCGTCAGGGGTGATCTTCAGATCCGCCGCTTCCTGATCTAGCGCAGCCGTGCGACCTTTCAGACGCTCGGTATCGGTGGCGAAGGTCTGCTGCATCACGCCGTCATAGTGTTCGGTGACGCGCTGCTTGAACATCGGTTCGTGGGCCGTCAGCACTTCCTTGTTCCACAAGCGCGAGAAGTAGGAAGGCGCGGTCGACACGTCGACGTTTTCCGGCAGAAGGCCGTTGGCGATCGCTTCGTTCTTGAAGGGTTCGAACATGCGCTGACGCCAGCTTTCGGCCGCGCGGGTCACGAAGTCGTTCACGCCCACGTCGCCGTCGCGCATCGCATCGCCGATCGCGTTCTCAAACTGGAAGCGGGACATATCCCCGCCGTTGCGTTTGTACTCTTTGAAGATGTTTTCGTGCTTCGACGCGGCGTCGAATAGGCGCGCGTTATAGGACGATCGGGCCAAGGTCTCGACGGCCGGGCCAAGCGAGCGGCCCGCGCTGTGCATACCCTGATACAGCGTGTTTTCGGCAAGCTCTTGGCTGAACTGGCGCGCTGACGATGACGCGCGGAAATTGGAGCGCAGCACCGGGTTCAGTTCCGACGTGACGGACGCGATCTTATTGGCGGCTGCACCGGCGACGGTCAGATCCTCGATCGTGGGCTTTACCACGGCGGCCGCGCCAACATTGGAAGGCGCGCTGCCAAAGGTGATCGGGTTGTCGGGATGCGTCAGATTGCCGAGCGCCTGTTTGGCGCCATCAACTTCGGCCTTCGACATGAAGCCAAACGCGCCGCCCAGCAGCCCGCCCAGGACGGCGCTACTGCCGATCGTGATTGCGCTGTCTTCCCACGGGCGGGTTTCCTGCGTGGCCTGGAGCGCGGCTTCGGTGGTGGCACCGCCTATCGCACCGGCCACAAAACCGCGATACGCGCGAGTGCCGACGCGGTAGGCCAGTTCGCCCCCTTTAAGCTCTCCACCTACCGGCACAAGCCACAGCGGGTCGACCAGACCAGCGGCCAGACTGGCGACAATGCCGCCGGCACCGGCAGCGCCCAAGGTCTGCCGGTCTTCGTTCTCGGCGTCGATGCGGTTCTTGATCGACAGCGTGTAGGCGGGGTTGTTGCTGTCGACGAAGTTTTCCCAATGCTGCTCGTAAGCCGTGCCCTTGATCTCGCTGAAGGCGCTATAGCCTTTCTGCGGATCGTTGTTCGCGCCGCGCTGACGCCAGAGGCTCGTTACGAAAGAGCCGATGCTGTTGTCTTGGCGCAACGCTGCGCCGATCGTATCGACGAAGCCCGGCGACGGCGGGGCGTCGGGCGCAGCGTCGGGATCCGGCGCGCCGTCTTCCTGCCACAAGGGGGTCTGCCCCGTCGGCTGGAGGATCTGAGGCGCAACATCTTTAAGGTCTAGCAGCGCCATTAAAGCCCCGGTGCGGCGCCCATGCCGGCGTCGTTGAATTGCTTCTCAAGATCCTGGTGCATTTTACGCTCGTCTTCGAACTTCTTGCCGCGATCGGTGGTCAGCTTCTTTGCTTCGACCGCCGGATCCGCCACGAAGGCAGCGCGCGGCACGGTCTGAAGCACACGCTGGCCGCCGATGTTTTCGTAGTAGTGGATCTGATAGGGCGCCGGGCGATTGGCGCGCCACGCTTCGGACGTGGCGACGGGCAGCGGCGTCAGAATGATGTCCTTCGGCGCGACCGTCTTGCCGGTGGCCGTTTTCACATCGGCGGCCGCCTGATCGTAGATGTAGCTGTGGCTGGGTTTCTCGCCCATCGCCGGGTAAATCTTTTCCGGCGGGTACTTCATCACCTGACCGTTCGACACGCCGTAGAGACCGTCTAGCTTTTTCTGCGCATAGGCTTTCGCGCCAGCGGCATCGCCGGTCGACAGATAATAGTCGGTCGCCAGTTCGCTATAGTCGCTAACGATGCTCTGGCGCATGATGCCCGCGACTTGCGGCGTCGAGAACCAGCCTTTCTTCTTGGCGATCAGATCACCCACCGCCGGGGCTTTGCGAAGGTTTTTCTGGAAGTCGGCCACGTCGACATCCGACACCTTGATCTTCGACTTGTAGCCGGGATCGTTTTGCTGGGCCACGCGCTCGGCCGCCGCCTCGCGGGTCATGCCAAGATCGTCGACGTAGTGGTTGAACGTCAGCGCCGACTTCTCGATGTCGGCGCGGCCGTCGATGCCAGCGAAGGCGTTGGGGTTACGGGCGATCATATTGCCGGCGATGTTGGCCGCGGCCGTCACGCGCTGCGGATCCGTCGAGACCAGAGCGCCGCGCAACGCTACCGCGCCCGCGTCACCGAGGATCCCGGTCTTGTTGTAAATGTCGAACGCCGCCTGGGGCGAGCCGCCGGCCGCTTTCACGGCCGCGTTGACGCCCTTCTTCTGCGCGGGATCGTAAGGATTGAAGGGGAAGTTCGGGATCGCCATCGCCGAGTTGACGAAGTTCATGCTGCCGACTTCTTCCTCGCGGTTCTTCAGCACGCTTTCGGCACGGAACACGTCGGTCGCATCTTTCAGTATGCCGCGCTTGCGCAGCGCGTCGATGTCGGCCTGACCGGCTTTACCGTCGTGGATTTCCAACAGCAGACCGTTGACCACTTGGGCGTTGGCGAGATTGGCCGCCTGTTTGGCTTCCAGCGCGCGGGCGCGCATCTCCCGATCGGCAGCGCCGACGAGCGAGCGCACCTTGTCGGCGTCGAGATCCTGAAAGCGCGGATCTCCCTTTTCGATTGCCTTCTTGAAACCGCCGGGATCCTTGACGATCAGCGCGCCGGCCAAAACGCCGGCGCTCTCGGAAGCCCAGCCCTTCTTCGCCACGTTCTTGTCGGCCGGCGACATGCCCGAAGCGTCGATAAAATCTTCGCCCATCTTGCGGTAGTTGTCGTAGGCGTTCGGCATCTGGCCGATGCCGTTGGCGAAGCGGTTCAACTGCGTGGCGACGGTGTTCTTGTAGTAGCTGTCGCGCTCCTTCAATTCGAGCGCAAACGCGCTGGTCGAGAAGACGGCGCGCGTCTTCGCCATCTGTGCATCCCACTTCGGACGCAGACGCGCCGGCACGGTGGTCAGCCAGTCTTGCGAGGCTTTGTCGAAAGCGGTGGTCGCGTTCTTCGTGAAGTCCATACCGCCCGCCGGCACCGCTTGCGCGGCCGTGGTCAGGTTGTTCTGCTGCGCGGCCGTGAAGTCGGTATAGGACTTCTCCAGATTGAAGTTCTCTAGCCGATCCTGATCGGCTTGGTATATCGCGCGGAAGCGGTCGATATTGTCGGCCAGATTGATGCCGGCTTCGCCCAGGTTGCCGGTCGCCGCGGCCGACTGACCGCCCATATCGGCCGCTGCCGCGCCACGCGATGCGAAATCCGCCGTCGGCTTTACCGTCTGCGCCAAGGTGCTGGGATCGGGAAGCGTGTCAGCCATCAGTAGCCCCCGATCGACAGGGCATTACCCTTGCGCTTGTAAACGTCGGCGATGCCGCCCAGCACCGAAGATCCGGCATTGATGTAGCCGGCGATCGTGGCGTCACTGGCGCGAGCGCGGTTCAGCTTTGCATCGTTGCGGGATCCGGTTGCGCTCACGTCGCCATTGTATATCTGCGTCATGTAATCCAGACCGCCTTGCGCGGCCGTGGCGCCCATGATGTCCAGCACCGAGCCGGAAAGGTCGAGACCGTCTTGCGTGGCGCCGGCGCGCTGGGCGGCAAGCCGCTGGCGCGTCTTTTTGGCTTCCAGCCCGGCCGCGTAGGCGGCCTGATCGCCAGTCTGTTTCGCCTGGATCTCGTTGACGGCCGCGTTGTACTTGCCGGCGTCAGATTGCGCCTTGGCGGCGCTCAAAGCACCCAGGCCGCCCAGGACGGTCGAACCGATACTCAGCCAGCCGGCCGTGCCGAGGCCGGCAGCGGCCGCTGCGCCGCCTGCTGCGGCGGCCGTTCCTGCTGCGGCTGCGGTGCCGGCGACCGCCGTGGTGGCGGCAGCGGTGGTCGCCGTCGCTGCTGTAGCGGCGCTGATCGCGGCCCATGCTGCCGGAATAAATGCCATCGGCTACCCCTTCACTTTGGCGTACAGCCAGCAATCGCGGCCTTGCCAGAACTTCTTCATCGGCACGGGGGTCTCCCGCACGAAACCCAGCATCTCGATCCAGCGGCACCCTTCCGCGTGATCGGCCAGAATGTGCGCCTCGATCCTCTCTTGCGGCGCCAACTCCAGCGCACGGCGAACCGCCCGATGGATGGGCGTCATGGTGGCATAAATGCCTACAGACAGCACGCCCCAAATGATGCCCTTCGATCCCCAATCCGGCCGATCGGCGATACCCCCGATCGCCAGTATTTTCGTGCCCTTCACGGCCGCAAAGGCGGGGCCTGAGGCGATCGCGGCCGCCAGCCCTTCCGGGGTCATCTGCTGACCGGAAAGCACCTGTGCGGGCTGCGCTTCGAACATCAGCGCCATGCCGGGGTGCGCGGGGATCACGTCAAGCATCGGAAACCTGTAGACGCGGCGTGATCGCCTGGATCGTCGCCGGGAAGGGTTGTGACTGTTCGAAGCATACATATCCGTCGGTGCCCTGGTTAGCGGGCATTTCGAATTGTACCCAGCCAGAGAAGACCGGCTTGGCTACGCCGATCAACTGCGACGGCGACATGCTGGGGATATAATCCAGCTTGTCGAAAGCGGGGCCGGCCTGCCCGCCGAGCGTGTCTTCAAACAGGAACCACGCTTCGCTTACGCTGCGGTAAAAGGATTGGGAAGATCCGGTCTGCACGCCGCCGTCGGGGCGCATCGTCTGAAGCTGCGACCGATAGGCAAAACCAATTTGCACTTTCGACGCGGGGCGTACCAACTCGATCTCGCCGCCCGACACCACACAGTCGGCTTGCGTGCTGCCGTCGACCATCACCTGAACGGTTTGGCCTTCCAGATGACCGAGGCCGGTAATCGTCTGCGCCGGCACGCCCGAATAGCTGATACCGCCGTCGACATAGAAGGCGTCGGGCAGCGACGTTTTGTAAAGCGTCGGATCTTCCAGATACTCGACATAGCGCACGTCGACGCCGTTGATGCGCCGGCGCACAACGAACCAGACATCATCGCGGGTCGTGTCCGGTGCCGAGATGCTTGCCACCGTCTCAACCACGCCGTAATCGGTGGTGCTGGTGGATCCGCCGATCTTGTGCGGCGTCCAGGCGATCACGCCGCGCTCGCGGTTGTAGGTCAGCGCGCCGAGCTTGCCGTCGGTCAGCACACACCACAGCGTCGTGTCGGGTTCTTGCTGGAAGTCCATGTCGACGATGCCGGGATCCGTCACTTGCGGCGACAGCACCGTGAGATCTTCGGCCTTGTATTTGTCGACATCCAGATTGTACTTCGCCTCGCGCAGTTTCTTACCGGCGCGCTGCACGAACATAATCGCGTCTTCGCACACAACAGGATCAACTTGACGGGCGCCGTACTTAGTCTGCGGCCGATCGGCGAAGTTACTGGCCGAGAATACAGCCTGTGCCGTCTGCTCGGCGATCGCCAGTTCGGCGACTGAGGATCCCACCAACAGCACGCGATCGTTACCCACCATCCAGCGGATCTCGTCGAGCCGATCGGCGGCCAGCGTGACAACAAAGCCGTTGTCCACGGTGATGTCGGGGCCGTCCTTCTTGGTGAAGTCGTCGTAGTTGCCGGGCACCGAGAAAGCCAACGTGCGGCCGCGGCTGTAGACCAGCCGGCCGCGGAAGAACTGGACATTGGTCGGCCAGCCGTCGGCGCTGTTGAAGAGCGCGTGCGCCCAACGGTTCGTGTTGCCGGTTACGATCTGTTCGGGAATGTAGTTCACGACATCAACCGTCGCGGTGGTGCCCGCTTGCGCGGTGACAGTCACCCAGGCGTAACCCGAATGAAGGTACAACCACGTCACGCAATCCTTGCCGTCCGATGCCGAGCCGTCGGTGTGGACCGGCGGGTTGACGCCGGTCTTGCCGGTAGTGCCGACGGCGGTCGCCTTATAGAAGTTGCCCTGGTAGCGGATCAGATCGTTGACGACGGTGGTCTTCGCGGTTTCCCACGGGACAACCAAGCCGGGATTTTCCATCTCCAGATAGAAAGACGTGCCGACATCGGCCGCCGTGAAGATGCTGGCGCTTGCGGTCAGCGTAACGCCGGTGCCGGTTGATGCCGAAGCGTCAATCGTCACAGCGCTGTCGGGGTCGATGTCCTGAAACGGACCGTTGGTGAAAGGCACAGGCGTCAGCGTCCAGGTTGTCGCCGCGAAGCGCGACAGCTTTTGCGGCGCCTTGTTGCCGAGCGTCGTAACCAGCCACATGATGTCTTGAGACTGAACCGAGCGCAGCGAGAAGCTGGCGTCTTCGGTAATCAGATCCGTCGTGCCCCACGGCGTCACGATCTCGTAAGGGACGCCGGCGCTGAGAAGCTGGCCGCGATTAACCCACCAGCGCAGATAGAGATCGCCAAACTCCAGCACATAGCTTTGCGTGGCCGACTGTTCGAAGGTCGAGAACCACGCGCGGCCGTTGCTCTTGGTGGTGCCGCGATAGCGCGTGCCGGCACGGCGGAACGCCGGCCCCTGCACTGTTGGCAGGAAGTTCAAAAGCCGCTTGCAGCCGGTGAAGTATTTGTCCTGATCGGTGCGGCCGTCCAGCTTCGACGAGAGTTCGCCGGCGTTGAAGGCGTTCCACATCGGGGAAATGTTAGCAGCCATGACGCCCCTCTATGCGAAACGGCTGACGATATAGCCTTCTTCGGCGTAGTTCTGCGGCGGCTGCTCGATCGCGTTGCAGCGCTTGGCTTCCCTGATCGCGTCTTTGTAGTCGGCCTTCATGTCGTTGCGCTTCTGCGCGACCTTTTGCAGCGTGTAAGTCAGTTCGACAGCCAGGGCGCACGCGAAGGCTTCGAAAAAGCAGGGATCCCACGCTGACGGGGTGGCGCTGAGATCCTTGACGTAACGGATCTTCAGCGGCCCGGCGTCGTTGGTCAGTATTTTCTTCGTCTCCAACTGATAGGGCGCGTCGTCAACAGTGCTGCCCCGGCCGTAATTGAAGACGTAGTAATCGCCGATCGTGACGATACGCGCGCAGTCGGTCGGCTGGTCATACGCATAAAGATAGCCGTAGACCGGCGCCGCCACGTTGTAGGCCAGGATGTCTCGCGTCATGGCGAAAGACCACGCCTGTTTGCGGATCTCGGCCGCGGCCAAGGTGTCAAAAATCAGTTTCGCTTTACGCGCCTGTTCGCTCTGATCGTCATCGCTGGCGATCGTCGGGATGCCGAGCTTGACACAGGCCCGATTGATGACGGTGGTGCGGTCCATCGGATCCCCTTATCAGGCTTCGGGGAACGTGTCTTCCACGATGCGCTGACGGATGTAATCGAGTTGGTTCAGGATGCGCTCCTTGTCCGTCAAGGCGGTGGCGCCCTGATCGACAATCACCTGAACGGCGAAGCTGTTGTCGCCGCTGGTGTCGGTCGTCTTGACGACGGCCGTCTTATCGCCGCCTACGGCCTTGGTGTAAATCGCACGGTTCGACATAGGTCACTCCTTGAAAAAGAAAAAGGCCGGCCGGATAGCCGGCCGGCCTTTTCACAACAGCGAAGATCTGGCGGCTACCAGTTCGAGAAGTACAGGTCGATGACCAGGGTGCCCGAAGACGGCAGGGCGGCCGTGGTGTTGGTCAGCAGCACGATCTCGTCGGCCGACAGCGTTTCGGTGGCCGAAAAGCCGGCCGGCGCGGTCTTGCCGAAGAGGGTGGGCGTGTTGGTCGCGGTGAAGGTCGCCGCGGCCTTGTACTTCGCGGCGGTGCCGCTGATACCAACGGCCACGGTGGACGAACCCAGCGAAGTATCGGTGTTGATGATGCCGTAGGCGAACACGCTGCCGGCGGGGATGCGCGCCAGCACGACGGTATCGCCGTCGGCCTGGGACGCCAGGGTGATCGTCGCGCGGTAGCGGCGCAGACGCGCGCCGTAGCCGGGGCTGGTGGGCTTGACGACGGGCGTCGAACCCATGCCGGCCATTTCGAGGGAGTAAGTCTGCGCCATGATATTTGTCTCCTAAAGAGTTTCGAGGCTGGCGACTTACGCCGCGTAGCTGATGACCTGAACGACGCGCTTTTCCTCGGTGCGGGTCGCGCCCACCGTGGTCTTCGCGTAGGGCTGGATGGCGTAGCGCTTGTCGGCGCGTTCCGTCACCTTCACCGTCACGTCGTTCCACATGCCGAGGTGCATACCCTTCATCGTCCACAGCGGGATCAACTGCGTCGAGCCGCTGACCAGCGTGGCCGCCGCGTCGTAGGCGGTGCTGTCGTTGAACTCGACCGGGATGAAGTTGAAGCCCATGAAGGCGGTGACTTTGCCTTCGACCAGCGTCGGGCGGTTGTTGTAGTCCAGGCTCGTCACCTGGATCTCGCCCAGCAAGCCGTCGTGCGCGTCGGAAGTGATCGCGCAATACAGCTTCTCGCTTTCGAAGTCGACGCCGTTCGCCATGAACAGCTTCTTGGCGGCGCGCAGCTTGGCGACGTTCAGCTTGGAGTTGGTGCCGCCGACGTTGACGCCGACGATCTGGCCGGCTGGGAAGGCGGTCGACACGGTGCCGTTCTCGCCGGTGGCCGAAGAGGCGAAGAACGCCTGGAGGATTTCGTCGTCCTGGGCGCGGCGCATCGCCTCGACCGCGTTCTGCGTGTAGCTCGCGGTGGGGTCGATCAACATGCGCAGACGATCCTGATCGTCGATCAGATCGGCCCATTCATAATCGTTGGGGAACACCCAGCGCGCATCGCCGGGGGTCGAGATCAGCGGCGTGTCGGCGTGGCGCGAAAGATTTTTGACGGGCTTGACCGAGCCGATCTGCTCGACGGCCTTGGCGCCCTTGCCGGTGTAGGTGCCCTGCGTGACGAAGGGGGTCAGCTTGCCGCCCTTCTGCTGGAGCAAAAGCTGCACGTTGGCGGTGTACGCCTGAACGAAATGAACGGGGATCGTATCGGCCATAGTGGCGCTCCTGAAAGAGAAGTTCCGCCAGTTGTCCGATCCAGTCGGGCCAGCCCCTAGATCTGGTATGTAGCACCACCGCCAGGGCCGTGCAAGCGGTTTTGCCTACACCAAGCGAAAGGGCGCCGCCGGGATGCCGACGACGCCCTAAAATGCTTTTAGAATGTGCGTTTTAACGCGCTTTACTGTCCCTTAACCGCCGCTCGCCATCTTGTCGAGTTCTTCGATCTGCTTGATCGCCGCGTTCCGCACGGCCGGATTGGGTGACAGGTAGTTCGCCTGGAATTGCGGATCCTTGCGCATCTCGGTCGCCTTCGCGGCCGCCTGTTCGCGCGTCATGTTGAAGGCTTTGCCGCCGCCATCACCGCCCCCCGCGCCGCCGGGTGGTGTCGCGCCTTCCTTGAAAGCCGCGCCCAGCTTCAAAAACGCTTCGTGTGCGCGCTTCGGGCCGAGGACCGCGCCGATCAGCGATGCTTCCTGATCGGTGATGCCAGCAGCGCGCACGGCGCGCAGCGAGATCTCCTTGTTGGCGCTGAAGTTGGGATCCTTGGCGAGCGTGGCTTCTTCGGCGTTGATCGCTGCCTGGACACCCTTATCGACTTCGGCGTTCATGGCGGTGAAGGTGTCGAGCAACGGCTGTGCGAAGTGCGCCGGCACGCCGGCTTTGTGGAAAATATCGCCCGCCTTCTGATAGACGGGGTTATCCTTGAAGGCTTCCGGCAGCGTGATCTTATATCCCGCCGCGTCAGCCGGCACGCCGCCGACTTTACTCCAATACTCTTTCGTCGCCTTGGCGTGCGCCTCGATCTCTTCCGGCTTGGCGTCGGGACCAAGATCTTTCGGTTTGACCAATATACGATCGGCTTGGCCGGCGCGCTCCAGACCGACGACTTTCTCCATGCTGACGTAGCTCTCCAGCATGTCGGTCGGCGCTTTCCAGCCTTTGTTCGCAATGTAGTCGTGATGGGCCGGGTCGATGCTGTCCTTGTACCAGGGTGCTTCGATCTTCGTGTCGGCCGGATTGATTACCGGCGCAGCAGCCGGTGCAGCAGCGGGCGCGCCGCCAGTCAGAACAGAAGTGTCGGGAGCTTTGCCAGTGTCACTCATGGGTTAGTCCTTTTCATCTAAAAGATTTACGATGGTTTGCTGATCGAGAAGAAGCATACGCGAGTAGCGATCGAAAACTTCACGCCGCGCAGCAGCCGCGGCGGTGGCGATCGGGTCGATCATACCGTTGATCGGGCTGTACTGAAGCCCGGCGGTGTTGTCGGCTTTGCAGAACTTACGCAGATCGGCCAGGATCCTTCGCGCGTCAGGGTTCAACTGCCCCTTACCGTCGAGGCAAAGCCGGCGCAGCGATACTTGCTTGATCGCGTAGGCTTTGCTGCCTGACATCAGATCTTGCCGACGCTGTTTGCCACGTCGTCCATGTGGCCGACCATCTTGTTGAAGTCCTTGCCGAGACGCGCTTCGGCTTCAAGCGTCTCCTGCTGCATCTTGGCGAGATGTTCGTAGAGCATGTAGACGCCCTGACCGATCGCGCCGATATTCTTGGCGTTGAGTTCGCGCATGTCGAAATCGACGACGACGCGGCCGTTGCTGTCGACCGACACCAGGGCGTAGCTCTGAAGCTGCTTTTTCTGAAACTGCTCGGCGCGTTTCTCCAGCGACACGTTCGCGTGGGGAGTAACCAAGCCTTGATTGCGGGGGAGAATGAGATCGACCATTGTGCCTTGTCCTTTCAGGGGGCTTTGTGAACGTCAGAACGGCGCGGCGGTTACCATCTGTTTTGCTTGCGCCAGATTTTTCAGGCTCTCGGTAATGACCGGCGCCGCTTCCGTCAACTGCTTTGCCTGTTCGGCCTGTGCATCGGCTTCGTTCATGGCGGCAAGCTGCTCGTCGTTGTAGAGCCACTTCACCGGCGCGCCGTTGACATCCGACAGGATCTTCAGGGTTTCGTCGCCGTTGATGCGGCGCATGATGCCCGGATTGATGTTCGCCAGCGGCGTGATCGCCTCGATCGTTTTCAGGATGCCCACAGCTTCTTCGCTGCGCTGGGCGCGGGTAAGCGGGCTGTCAAACTGGACAGCCAGACCGCCACCTTCCATCAGAAGTTCTTCAGGAACCGGGCCAAGCTCGGCTTCGAACACGCCGGCATGAAGCAGGATGTCGATCTCGCGGTCGATCACCACAGACAGCGTTTCCTGCTGGCGGGACATGGTGGGCGCCAGCAACGCGCCCTTCTCCTGCTGGCGGTACATGCTTTCGGTCGCCGTCATCTGCGGCGTGTCGACGAGGATCTGGAAGTAGGGCGTCAGCAGCGCACGGCCGACGTTATCGCGGCGCTGCTGGGCGACTTCCAGGGCGGGGCGCGGATCTGCGTTCGGCGGCATCTCTTTGGCGAGAACGGTGCCCTGGTCGCTCATATAGCCGGCGTTGATCGCGCCGGCGCGGCGCGAATAGGGAGCAAGGCTGTCGACATCGGCCGTGATGGTGGGCGGATCCAGTGTCAACTGCGCGTAGCGGATGCTGTCACGGCCCATCATCTGAAGCATCTTCAGATCGGCCAAGGCGTTCCATGTGGCGCCGCGGGCGTAGATCTCACGCGGCGCGGTGACATCGCGGCCGATCGCGTAGGGCATCTTGCGGAAACCGCCTTCGTCCAGCAACGTGCGGTCGCTCACGCAGATGTCGTAAGAGGCGAACTGATAGCCGCGCCAGCCGGCCACCTTGCCGCGCTCTTCGTTGGGGCGCACGCAATGGATAAACTCAAACTCCCGATCGGGTTCGGCGGTGGCGCACTCGCGCATCTTTTCGCTCAGAGTGTTGGGCCAGCGCTGGAGCGCTTGACGCGCGGTCAGCATGTAGCAGCGATGTACGGTGTCGATCGTGCCGTAGCTGTCTTCCAGCCAGTACAGTTCGACCAGAGGGATCGCCTGATAGCGGAGGCCCTTGTGCAGCCCGTCTTCGACGAACACGCCGTAGTTGCCGAAGGCGCCCAGGCCGAGAAAACTTTCCGACATGACGGACGCGAAATTGGTGTGGGGCGAGTAGCGGATCTTGAACAGCAGATCGCGCATGTTTTCCAGATAGAGCGCCACCGGGTTGTTGTCTTGGAGCTTGGGCGACAGCGGCTTCAGGCTGTGCCACTTCTGCGTGCGCGGGCAGACCATCGCTTCGACGGCCGCGGCGTACAGCGGCAAAGCCAGTTGGCCCGTGCTGTCAAAGATCAGATTGTCGGCGGTGCGCTGGCCGGGTGCGCGCTTGCCGAGAAAATCGTCGGCGCGCGGCAGCACAAGCTGGGCGATCTGTTGCCAGACGCTTTCGAAATTGCCGCGCCACGTCTTCATCCGCCCTTGACGGCGGATCACTTCATCGGCGATCGGGTTTGGGATCCCGGCGGAAGACATCAGGCGGCCTTTCGCGCGAGGGGTTCATTGCAATGCGGGCAGAGAAGCGCGCCGAGAAAATGCGGCTGTTCGCAGTTCGGGCACCAATAGTAGGCGGCGAACGCCACGGCGGCGGTAGAGCCGCGCAGAAACGCGCGGCGCGCCTTGGCGACGGATCCGTACAGGATCGCTTGCGGCTGCGTCAGTGCGGGCTGATCGTTGGCGATCTGCATTAGCGGCCACCGGCTGACGGCGAAGACGTGTTGCCGAGATCGGGCAGACCGCCGGCGCTGGTCAGCACGGTCGACTGGCGCCGACGCTTGGTCGCGCGATCGGCGTCGTCCCGGTTCTTGGTGGTGTCGTCGACCTGGGGGATCGGGGGAGGGGTCTCAGGCTTGGGCGCGCTGCCAAAAAGGTTCATGTGGATCCCCTAAGTATTAACTTCGCCAACGCCTTCCGCCTGTCGTTGTGCCGGTCGATCGTCATGCCCCCACGGGTTGCGATCGGCTGCTACAATTTTGGCGTGCCGCAACATCATCGTACCAATTCTGCTACACGACATCAAGTCGTCCATTTCCTTGACAATTTTGCCATCCTTGCGGTGGTAAAGTCTGAACTCTTCCATCCATCTAGGGCACATTCCGTCGAAGACTTTCCAGCGCCCGCTGTTCATCCGCATCAGCATTTCCTGCACGCCGGCCTCGGTGCTGAAGCCGCCGGACGAGAAGGTGGCGTGTTCGCCCAGCATCTTCAGTCCGTGGCGCTGGTATTGCAGCCGAAGCTCTTCGGCGCCGTCCTTGCCGCCACGGTCTTCGCGGTAGCCGTCATGGGGCCACGCCCAGGGCAGATGCTTTCCCCACAGCCGTAAGGTGGTGCAATGCTGATCGGGGGTTTTCTTGGCTTCGCGGTACTCGCGCGCCACATAGACGACATCGTGATCGGCGTCATAGACAAGCTCGGCTGCGGCGAAGGGGTGATCGTAGCCGAAGTCCATGCAGCCGAGCCGCTTGAAGTGTGACGGGATCGGAAACGGCGGCACCAAGATCGTCGCGTCGGCCACAGGGAAGACGCGGCCGGATCCGAGAATAGGAATACCGGACGCGCGGGCGTCCCTTTCGTGTTCGGGATAGTCGGCGATGATGTTGTCGCGCTCTTCCTTGGAGTAGTGTTCGGCGTCGTAGATGGTCATGGTGATGACCTTGCGCCGATCGGTGGGTGTCATCAGATAGCGCATCACCACTTCGGACATGCCGAGCAAAGGCGTGAATGTCACCATCACGAAGCCGCGTGTCGCGTTGGTGCGGGTCAGACCTTCCGAATATACATCGGGCGGCGGCTCTTCGTCGAACCACAC
>ERZ869907.298-NODE-298-length-17827-cov-15.825062_pt1 | contig 17827 bp, 24 predicted proteins | sample MGYA00579309_ERZ869907 | MGnify/ENA primary metagenome ERZ869907 (study PRJEB32216, sample SAMN09231814) | wastewater metagenome | place: USA: Maryland | collected 2016-07-30 | study: EMG produced TPA metagenomics assembly of the PRJNA472060 data set (Reclaimed... | reverse complement strand
CATCGCCTTGAATACCTTGTGGCCCTGTTGCGCCAATTGGCCCTGTCGCGCCTGTCGCGCCAGTTGCACCATCAATACCTGCAACACCAGTAGCACCGATTGGTCCAGTGGCACCGATAGGTCCAGTTGGGCCAGTAGGGCCAGCAACAGTTGAATCAGCACCGCTTGCACCAGTAGCACCGATAGGTCCAGTTGGGCCAGTAGCACCAGTTGAACCAATAGGTCCAGTAGCACCAGTTGGGCCAGTTGGACCAACAGGGCCTTCAACGGCTTGCAATGATGTGATTACAAATGAATAATGTTGCGAGCCTTCAGTAAAGAAGTTAATTGTTCGAGCGCCACTATCATCATTGCGAGCATAGAGTTCAACAATCATACGATCTGTTGCAGATACTGCCGAACTTGGCAACACAATCTCAAGCTGAGTAAGCATTGGGTTTGTGCCATCGTAAGGAATAAGAACTGCATCAGTATCGCCAATTGTGGCAAGAACAGTTCCTGAATTATCTGCCAACTTTAAGCGTGCAAAAGCATAAACATCTGAACCGTTTGTTGGCTTGTTAAAGAATAGCGAAAAGCGTTGAGCGCCTGAAGGAATCAACGTAAAGCCAAATGGCTCGCTGATGTATTGCTGCATTAGTTCAGTTGCGTTACCTGCAACAGAGTTTGTAACAGTTGCCATTGCAGCAGTTGTTGGTTCAGTGCCAAGTTGCTTGTAACCAGTTAATTCAGTTATTGATTCGTTGAAATAGTAAAAACGACCTGTTGAAAAGCCTTGAGGACCTGTAGCACCAGTAGCACCTGTTGGACCTTCAGCACCAGTTGCTCCGATTGGACCTGTTGCACCAGTAGCACCAATTGGACCTGTAACACCTGTTGGTCCAGGCACGAATGAATCAGCACCTGTTGGACCTGTTGCACCTGTTGGACCTGTCGCGCCAACTTCGCCTTGAATACCTTGTGGGCCTGTTGCTCCAACTGGACCTGTAGCACCGATTGGACCTGTAACACCGATTGGGCCAGTAACACCGATTGGGCCAGTTGCGCCAGTATCACCTGTAGCACCAACTGGACCTGTAGCACCAATTGGACCTGTTACACCGACTTCACCCTGAATACCCTGAATACCTTGTGGGCCAGTAGCACCAATTGGACCTGTTGAACCTGTTGGACCAACTGGACCTGTAACACCTATCGGACCAGTAGCACCAATAGGACCTGTTGGACCTGTAGCACCTATCGGTCCAGTAACACCGATTGGACCAGTAACACCTGTAGCGCCAATTGGACCTGTAGCACCTGTAGCACCAGCAGGCCCTGAAGCACCTTGCGGTCCTTGAAGGTTTGAAATAATAACTTCGGCAGGTGAGGCAATTTCTGCAATAACATCAGTTGTACTTGAGGATACATAGACGATTGAACTCATCGAGTCACCTCTGGGCTAATATCAAGTTCACCCTGTACCAACCGTGTAACTGTTGCATTTGATGCAATCAATTCAAGGTCATAAACATAAGTTCCTGCAGGCAAAAGTGTTGTTTGTATTGCAGTTTGATCTAAGCTGATTGTGCCAAGTGCGCCACCAAGAGTAATTCCACCATTGCTTGTTGTAAGTGAAAGGATTACTTCAGTATCCTCAACATCAACGCGTGCTGCTAGGCGAGCAGTATAACCAGTAAGGTTAACCGCAACATTGTTGATTTTCCAAGTAAGCAAAAGATTAAAAGTTGCCCCTTGTTCAATCGTAAAATCTAAGGTACCTGCTGCCATTTAATTACTCCAAAAATTAAGGGTGGATTACTTTGAGCCTCTGCCGAAATCTACGGCTGATGAATCTAGCCACTTGAGAACTGGACCAGCAGCGCCAGCAAGGGCAGCCATTCCAAGAGTCTTTAGATCAGTCTCGCCCGCAAGATATAGGGCAATTGCTGCCGCTGCTGCTGCGCGAAACCAAGAAAGTGTGATTTGCTTGAATTGTTCCATTTGATTGCTCCCTTATTTCTTGCCGTGAACTTTGCAACAAGTGCAAACTTCGGCTTTGTATGCTTTTTTAGCAGGAATCGGTACGATTTTAGCACCGATTTGTGTAATTATTTTGGGCTGATTAAGCCACCAAAACCAGGGTGAAGTATCTGTTGATAATTCTTCTTTGATAGAAATATGAAGATGCTTAGTGTGCTGGTTTGAACCCGTGTATTTGCGGTTGCCTTCTTTGGCTCTTGCCTTTGACCAAATTTTGCCGTTGAAAATCAAGTAATCAACGCGCTTGTCCTCTTTTAGCTTTTCAAAGATTTCAACGCAATCAATGCCGTTCTTTGGGTCGTGGGTAAGGTCAACGGCTAGGCCAGTATTGTGATCTGACTTTGGATTTTGAACCTGGTGGGCAGCAGATGGCAGTAAGCCGTCAGATGCCTTCTTGCGCAATGGCTTCAGGGCGGTGGCTTGGCGTAGCACTGCCACTGCCGCTGGTGATGCCTTCTTTGCTAGTTTCATTTCTGCCCCTTTACTTACTGATGATGTTCCAAATGAGTGAACCTAGCGCAATGACTGTTGCAACAGATGGCAATGCCCATACTTTTTGCTCAAGGATACGCAGGCGAATTTCGTGATCTCCAACGCGCTCATCAACTCTTTCGTGTGAGTCTAAAAGCCGATCTAACTTACTTGAAATATCGTTAAGTGCCTGCCCCTGATGTTGTTGAGTTTCCCATACTTGCTTGATGGTGATTCTCACTTCATCGTTTGTGGTCATTTGCGCGGTGTCTCCGTTATGAGTTAGTGGTGAGTTGTGCTTTCAAAACTGCGTTTTCTTGGGCGAGTACGCCGATAGTCTCACGCATATTTTTCAAGACTTCTTGAATATCTACTTCTTGTTTCATTATTCCCCCTTGAGTTGATCTATTTCAGCTTTGAGTTCCTTGATAAGTTGAAGCAAGAAGATAGGCAACTTTTCGTATGCAAAGTAATCAGGCACACCTGTTGAATCGTATTGAATTAACTCATCAAGGCCAAGTGATTGTGCTTCTTCAGCAATAAAGCCGTGTTGAATCTGTTGTTCAGGGTCAAATTCAGGCTTATATTTAAATTGCTTAACATCTAACTGAAGCAAGGCAGATGAATCAATTGCGTAAGATTGAATTTCGTGCTTTTTGCGTTGTGTAGATGCAGTAGTTCCAAAGTTTCCGTTTGAATCAATAATCATTGTTCGAGTTGATGAAGTACGAGCTACACCATAAGTGTAAAGTGAGCGCAAGGTTCCTGAACTAGAAAGATATTCAAATGTATTTGATGTTCCCAATGTGGCTGAACCATTTACTTGAAGGCTCGCACCAGTTAATGAACCAGCAGATGTAATTGTTCCACTGCCAGTTGTTGAAATATTACCTGAAGTGCTTATTGCACCTGTTGCAGTAATACCAGTTGTTGCAGTTATTGCCCCACTTGTATTTACAGTAAATGTACCACCACCACTGCTAATACCGCCATTGATAGACAAACCACCCAAACTGAAAATTGAAGATGCCTGTGTTCCAGTTGAATAAATGCGTTCAGCATAAACACCACGATCAGTAAAAATTGAATAGGTATTTGCATTTCCGCCAGGTGCGGTTGTTGGATACAAAATTGTTGAACCACCGCTATTTGTTAAAAATCCGTTAGCGCTAAAATTCCAACCGTTGCTTGCTGAACCAATATAACCTGAAGTAGCGTTAATTGCGCCAGTTACTGTTGCACCTGATGCAGTTAAAAAACCACTAGCATCAATGATTGCATTTCCACCAATGTTAAGTGTTCCGCCAGTAATGGTTGAACCTGTAACGCTGCCTGAAAATACCGCAGCACCTGTTGAGGCGCTAATTGAAAATGTTGCGCTTCCGCCACTATTAAAACCAGCAAGGCCAAGTGAATTCATAACAACACGCGCACCTGAGCTGGCAGATGAACCTGAATAAACTGTGATGCCGTTGGCTGCAATTGCAGTCATTTGATTTGAAGCGTTAACAATGGTGCTGGCGCTTGGCTGAAGTGAACCAATTGCTGCGTTATAAGCAGTTGCTGCATTGGCTAGGGCAGTAGTTGCAGTTGATTGAGCAGCGTTAACTTGAGTTGTTGTTGCCGTTACTACTGGCAATACGCTGGAAATAGAATAAACTCCACCAGGTGTTGCTAAACCACTTTGATCTGTAACAGTTGCATTTGTTGTATTAGGTACAGTAAAAGTTGTTGAACCTGAAACACTTGAAATGGTAAATGTGCCGTTGTACCCAGCAGGAACCAAACCTGTAATTACAACAACATCACCTGCAATAAAAGAATGGCCTGAAGCGGTATAAGTAGCAGTTGTTGATGTGTATGAAACTGCAGTAATCGCAACTTGTCTTGGTAATACAGTTGGCGTATTAGTAATTTGTGGGCATAAAGGCATTGTTCCCCCTAGATGGTAATGCTATAAGGGTTAATATCGGATGTGTTGAATGAAACAATCCAATTGTTTTGTGTAATTGTGTGCTTCATACCTTCAACTACCAAGTTCCACTGAATTGCGCGACCATCCCAAGTTGTGCGTTGAACGCTGACCTGATCAGCCAATTCTGTTGATAGAAAATCAGGATAAAGCAACCCATTTTGAGCAACTGATAATCCGTTAAACTCAATACGCTCAATGTAAGTATCAGGTGTGGCAGACTTGCGAGACTCGTACAAAGCTAAGTTTGTTGCGCCCGTGTCTGCATTTATAGGTGCAAAGATTTCCTTCTTCACAACACCATAAGCGGTAACGCTTGGGTTATAAGTTGAAACAACTTGGTTATTATCGCCACGCATAATGATTGCTTGGTTCACAACATACTTTGTACCTGGGTTTGTGATCAAATCTTGATAGAAAACTGTGTTGCTGGCACCTGAATCACTAAATAGCAATTGAGTTGGGCGGCTGAACTTGTCAGATAATGGCACCAATGTTGCAACATTTGATTTTGAAATATAAAAACGGCCAGCAATTGAATCAACACACTCTGTAATTGCCTGCATACAGTTACGATTTTGCACTGTTGCTAACATTGTTACTGAGCCTGACAATGAGCGTGAGAATCCGTTGGCAGTAGTCCAACCTGCATAATCCAACATTCTGCCTGCTCGAACTGCTGCAGTTTCTGAGTTAGCGGCGGTGGCTAAAGCTGGTGCGAAGCCATCGGCGATATAGCCAATGCCATCGTAAAAAGTCATTGTTACTTCAGGCAAGAATCCTTGATTGGTGTAGTTGTTCTCAAGGAATCCATAGAACAATGGGTATGCAGTCGAGTTCCAAGTAGCAACAATGCGTACTTGCAAGCCATCACGCAAAATGCTTGAGCCTGAAACAACCCACGGACTACCAGCGCTTGTATTGTCAGGGTCATAATAACCGCTTGTGTTATTGAAAGTGATGTTGGCAAAGCCTGCCTGATCGCGTAGATCAGCACGCTCACGGCCACGGCGGAATTCAATGCGCACAACATCTGTAATTGTTACATTTGTCCAAGTTCCGCTTTTAAGGAACTGCACCGCAATGCTGGGTGTGGTTACTCCGTCAAATGCTGGCATTAGACAATAAGATTTCCGATATTGCGGCCACCTGCGAAGGTGCCACCGCTGCGGCGTTGTGCGGATGCAATTCCATTTTGCACTGTTTCAATTAAAGCATCAGTTGAACCAATGACATTGCCAGCGCTTACATTTACAACAATTTTGCCACTAGAATCACGCGGGCCATAAACCTTACCGCCACCGCCGATTGCAATTGAAGCTGAACCTGAAAGCGCCTTTTGGCGGGCGGCAAGTTCCTTCATTGCATTTTCTGTTGCAATGTCAAATGCAGTCTTTGTGTTTTTCTTAACTGCCGTTGTGTTCTTATTGAGGGCATCTAAAAATGCTTGAAGCGCGTTGCCTGAACTGCTACCGCCAGTTGCCCCTGAACCTTTAACGCCATTCATAACATCTAATGCAGATGGTGACATTGGCAGGTTGGAACCCATAACACCTGCTGCAGTTCTTGCCTTTGCGCGTGCCTTTTCCCCTGGGCTGATCTTTGAAAGTCCAAGTGTGAGTAAGCCAATGCCTGCTGCAATTGCAATTGGAATTGCACCAGCGGCAGCAGCAGCGGTGCCACCTACTGCCCCTGCAGCGCCAGCGGCGGTGCCACCCAATGCTGCAATCTGCATACCCTTAAACGCCAAAGTAACTGCGCCAACGGCCTTAGCAAAGTTATACACCTTTGAAGTTGCCCACATAGTTGCAAGAATGACTGCAAGAGTTTTGATTGTTGAGGTGTTGTTAGCCACCCAATCGCCAAACGCAACCGCAGCGGTGAAAAGGTTAAGCATCAATTGAGCGGCCTTTTCAAGACCTACTGCAAATTTATCTTTGTTCAAGTTAACAAATGCTTCAAATTTAGGTAAAAGATCGGTAGCCAAAACCCTTGCAAACTTTTCCATAACTGGCAAAAGTGCATAACCAAGAGTTTCAAGCACCTCGCCAAAAGCAATCTGTAAGCCCTTTAAGCGAAATTCAAGTGTGTTGGCGCGGGTTGCTGCCGCCCCTGCGGTTTGCTTGTTGACTTCTTCAAGAGCTGCTGCAAAATCCTTAGACTTTACAGTTGCATTGCTCAAACCTGGTACAAGTTTCTTTAACGCTCTAAACTGCCCCGCTGATGCTTTAATAATCGCATCGGTTGCACTTAAAAGGTCAGCACCTGATGAGGCGCTTACATTGAGTGCGGTATCTAGTAATGCTTGGGCGGTACTCAATGACCCAGTGGCAGCCGTCAACCGACCCAATGCAGGGCGCAAATCGTCATCTACAACAGAGAATTGCTTTTGTAGCGAAGTTATGTAGCTTTCAACACCTGCAATAGCGCTATCTGTTGCGCCAACTGTGTTACGCAAAGAGTTAGCAAGCAAAACCTGAGATTTTTGATCTGCAATTGCGGCTTGAACTGAATCTTTGCCAATCTTGATGGCAAAGGCTGCAGATGCTGCAGCGGCTACACCAAATGCTCTTGCTGATTTCTTTGCAAAGTCATCAAACTTTTTACCAAGTTTGTTAATGTCTTTTTGAGCAGCCTTTGAACCTTTGTCAGAATATTGGGTGAGGATGCGGGCTACAACTGCGCCAACTGCCATTGTTAGTCTCGCTCTCTGTTCAAATGTTTCTGTAGTTCGGTTTTAGCATCATCTAAAGCACGCGCTACATTTGCTTCAATCTTTGCTCTGTCTTTATCTACAACGCGCCATACTACACGCGAAGCCTTACCAAATCTGTTGCCAAGTGTGCGCAGAAATTGGCCACTTGAACCGCCACCTAAACCTGGTTTAGTTTTCTTTCCTGCAACTTCAAAGATTGAACCTGCTGCAGACTTGTTCAGCAATGCACCAGCACTTGTTGTGTAATCGCCTCGAACTTTGCCTTGTGCTTTTGACTTAGTAATCTTTGACTTAATCTCGCCAGCGTTCCACCCTGGCCAACCCGCACCACCGCGAGTTCTACCTTTTGTGGCATCGGCTTTGCGCCAGCCACTCATAGGCGGTTCTTCAGTAATTAGACCTTTGGCATCACGCTCTGCGCCAGCAAGTTCAGTATTGATAACTTTATTGAAGCGCTTAACGGCATCTTTATCAAACTCTTTTAAGTTATCAATTGTTTCTTTGATACCAGTAAGAACAATTACTTCTTCAGCCATTGTCTTTAGCTCGTTCCTTTAGATAGATCGTCATTGCTTCAAAAATACCTTCAGGGGCATCTAGTAGATCAATTGGACTAATGCCAGTTTCGCAGGCCACCGCAGCAACCGTATAAGTTAGGCTGTTGCGGTGGATTCGAAAGAACTATCAGCATCCAATTCGGCACTTACCAAAGTGTCTAAAAAGTCTGGTCCGAAAAGTTTAGGTGCAAGTCCATTAACCTGCAAAGCTTTCCAAGCAAGCCAATAAATGTGTTCAATTTTCTGTTGCTCCCCTAGCAACTTGGGCATACCTGCACCAAACTGTTGTTCAAATGCAACAATAATGCGTGGGGTTAACTTGTAAACCGCCTCAACACCATCTGTTGTTTTTACTTTAACTGCTAATCCATCCATCTTTTCCCCCTTAGTAGATTATGAAATTGCTTTTGCAATAGGTCCTGAAATTGGCCAAGTAACTGATGCAGTTGCCAATTCGCCAACTGCCCCTGATAGTGGCTGCCATTCAGAAACCAAAGCTGAGAATGTATATTTTGGATTGCTCGCACTTGTTGCAGCAGATGTAGGCTTTACCTGCATCGCTACCACTAATCCAACAGTTCCGTTTGTTGTATTAGTGCCATTGATTAGTTCTTCAAGTGCATTGTCTGCAAAATCCTGATTGAACTCAAGAGTAATTGAGTTGTCGGCAAGACCTGCAACGCGAGTACGAGCAGCACCAGTAGTTGAAATGCCCGTGGTGTCAATAACATCGTAACTTGTACTTAGGCTTACTGAAGTCACATATTGAGAGATATCATTGCTTGCAAACAAGATGTTTGCATCAGTTAAAACTATGCGTGCCATTTATACCGCCGCCTTTGTAATTACACCTGAGATTGGCCAAGTAACTGAAGCCGTTGCAAGTTCTCCAACCGCACCTGATAGTGGTTGCCACTCTGAAACAAGTGCTGAGAATGTGTAACTTGGGTTTGTTGCAGTTCCTGGGCTTGTTGATGTTGGTGATACAACTACTGTTGTTGTTGTTCCAAGCAAAGGGTAAATTGTTGCTTCAACATTTGCTGCTGCATAATCTTGAGCAAATTCAAGAGTTACTGAGTTATCGGCAAGGCCAGCAACACGGGTACGCGCACCGCCACCGCCAAATGCTGAAGTGTCAACAACATCATCGCTGGTACTCAATGAAACGCTCGTAATATGGTCGCTAAGATTTACGCCATTGATTGTAATTTTTGCATCTGTTAGGACAATACGCGCCATTATTTTGTTTCCTCTACTGTTGCTGGTTTAGTTGGTGCTGATTTCTTTAGATGTTCGCCTGCAACTAGGGCATCTGCATTTAGTCCTAGATCAAGCAATTCTTTTTCGGTGATGGTGTCACCCTTTTTCTTCGCCTCGAAATTGTCCGAGGTAACTGTGTAGCTCATTTTTCTCCTTATCCCCAAACGGTGAGACGGTAACGGTATGAAAGAAAGACGATATCGCCAGCAACATATTCGCCAGCCTCTGCCGATGTAACACGCAAAGTGTTACAGGCACCGCCAAGAGTTAGATCAGATTCAATTGCTGCCTTGATTGAGTAATCCCCGCTGCCTGCAAGGTACTTATCAAGTTCGTTTTGGCCTGAACGCTCTGTGAAACGCTGGACCAAAACAACAACATCTAGGTTTGCCTGGTCTAAGCCACGGGCATTGTTCAAATCAAAGGTGAAATCAAGTTGGCCGACAATGGCGGCAGGGGCAACAGGTACGGTAGGTACTAACTCGTACACACGCATACCCTTAATAGCCTCTAGGTTGGCTTTTAAGCCGTTTCTGACCTCACTAGGTATCATTACTTAGCCAAGCCATTATTCTTGCGCAGAGGGCGCAACAGGGCCTCTACATCGGCATCTAGCTTTGCAGCCAAACGCACTGTTCCCAAGTCTGTATTGCCAGCAATGCCAAAAGGTGACTGGTTACGCAGGAACAGGCGAGAGGCTTGAATCTTGGCGGCAGTTTTTACCTCGTATGGCACCGTTGCCCATCCAAAAACACCCTTAACCCGTACTGATTGTGGCAGGTTCCAGGGGAAAACATAAGAACCTACCGCCAAAATACGAGACATTGGCCAGCCGCGTGAAGGGTTATTTACTGGTTCAAACATTGAATCGTCAGCGGTCCATACAGTTCCGTAGGTACGGTCAAAATTATCATCGGTTGCAATCTCGCTAATGCTTACAAAGTCATCAATTGGCTGAATGTAATAGTCGGTTGGTGTGTAGTAACGGGTGGCAGGTACCAACTCGGTACCATCCTTGTAAAAGAAACGACCGCAGTAATCATCAATTTGGCGTGAAGCGGTAGCAATGGCAACCTCAAGGGCTGCATTGTCAATTGAATCCTCAAGGTTGAGGGCATCTTTGACTTCATTGAGGGTTACATACCCGTTAGTTATCGCCACTTTATCTCTTTTCTATTTTTTCAATCATTGCGCGTTCTAATTGAGGAACGGCAGTAGCGGTTTCCTTTGCCCCTTTTTTAATATTACATAAACCGTGTGCTGGTCGTACATTTTCAAGCGTATCTGCCCCACCATTTGCAAGCGCAATCAGATGGTCAATATGAAGGCCGTTTTCCCAACCGTTTCTGCCTGGTTGTCTTTCAGCTTTTAAATCAATTTCAAAATTGCATATATGGCATTTGGTTCCATACATTGCCAAAACCTGTGTTTCTGTGTACGGCTCACATACTGAGTCTTGTTTTCTAGCCCTGCGCTTATGATTGTTTCTACGCGTAAATGCGCGAATTAAATCAGGGTTGTTTTTATCCCATTTAATTCTTGATTCTTTGCGCTTTTCCGGATTATTTAATAACCATTTTTTTTTGTAATTATTCATTTTTTCAGGATTATTTTTACGATAATTTTTATTTTTTTCTAAAACAATTTCTTTATTTTTTTCAAAATAAATTTTTGATTTTTCCGCAATGCATTTTCTACATTGTGAACCTAAACTTGTTTTTGTTTTTGGAAAAAACTCAAGCGTAATTGGAAACGACTCAAGGCATCTAGTGCATTGTTTCATCGTTTCTCCAAAGGTCGTGTTGCCGTTCATCTAGCCAATAAGACTTCGAATGAGGCAGTATAGCACCCGTGTGAACATAGATTGGGAATCCAAGCGATCTAGCTCTACGGCACCAAGTCAAATCTTCACCGACCCATTCACCGTTGTAAGGATAATCAACAAACCAGCACCAGTCTGTTCCCTGATGCTCGTCTGCATTTTCACGCATTGATTCAAGCACGCTGCGGTGAACTAATAAGCAACCAGTTCCTGCTGCATCTACTTGAAACAATGAATCTTTATCGTATTTGTGAAGCGGTAAAAAGCCTTCAGGCGCATCTTGAAAAATAGTTGGCACTGGTTGTGGATATGGAAAGCCTGTTTCAAAGCTAGCAAACACCAAACCTGCCACAATTGGGCGCTCTTTATCGTGTGCGGCTTCAATTAATTTATCAAATGCTGCTACTGGTAACTGCTCATCTGAATCCATCATTAGCAACCAGTCCGATTTGGTTTCTAAAAACTGTTTTACTAAACGATTGCGTTGCTTTGAAAGCAAGCCTGAACCTTTAACTCTAATAAATGGCCCAAGTCGTGATGATCGTGATTGTGCAACTTGAATCAAACTAAACGCAAACCCGCCGTTGACGGTGCCTGGGTCGCAACTGCCAATTGAAACTTTATGTGCTGATTTCATAATTCCCCCGAATTGTTTAAGAAGTAAGAGGCGGGTTAGTCGGGGGAGAAAAACCCGCCTCTTACAATTGTTTAACTTTCGACTAGAAAGTTGGTGCGACCAATCCTACGCCGTTAATAATTGAAGCGGCCTTTGGATAACGCTCTGCAGTAAATGCACCAAATCCGTAAACAACAGACTTGATTGTGAGAGATGAAGCACCAGTTGCATCAAATGACAATGCGAATGGTGAACCTGGTTGCTCCCATAGGTGCATTTCAGGTGCTGCTACACAGAAAATCTGATCTTGATTTGTAGCGGCTCCGATATTTGTTGCAACATTTGCATCAGCAATGATTGGCAAACCAAGCATTTGATAACCTGAGTTACCGTATCCTGCTGCGCCAACGCCTACGCCTGCTGCGTTCATTGGGCCGTTAGCAGTTGGAACTACCAATGGGCGGCCTGTTGTATCAGTTGCTGCTAGCAAAAATGCTAGGCGGCGTGGGTGCATAATCCAGTGAGTTGGTGTCTCAAAAACATTGCTCTGAATTTGCTGAATTGCATCAGCCAACTTTGGATATAGAAGTGCAACTGTTGGTGTTGTTGCGCTGAAAGTGATCGCGTTTCCACCTGAGTTGGCGATTCCCTTGAACTGGCCGTTTGAGCCTGTTCCGTTTAGAACCTGAGCATCAACAGTTGTGTGCCAAGAACGGATGAGGTCAGCAACAACAAATGTGTCAATGCCTGTACCGCGCTCGATCGCCTGGCGTGATAGATCCTGCTGACCAGCGATTGTACGAACTGGTACAGAAAGTAGTGTGTCATCAGCATCAGTTTCTGATACTGCAGTGTTCTGTGTTTCCTGAACTGCAGTTGATGTGCCAGTTGTCATACGAGAAATCTCTAGTGACATACCAGCAGCAGGTAGTGTGTGCTTCGCAGTTGCGAAATCTGCAGTTGGACGGCCTGCGCGTGCAAATGGTGCAGCGAGATCAACTAGGTACTGTGGAACAACCAAACCAGCGAAGTTTGATGTATCAACATCGCGGCGCTCGATTGACTCTTCCTTTGTGTGGCGTGCTAAACGCTCTTGTGCGTTGTAATCTCCGCGAACCTGTGCGTTGAATACATCCTTAACGAATGAAACGCCAGCTTCAGGATGGTATGTGCGTGCTTCGCGTGTAACGACTGCTCCGCCAACCTTTGGTGTGATTACTGCTGCAACAGATGAACGCATTTCTGCAACCTTTGCATCTGCTGCTGCCTGTGTTGTGAACTTTTCAATCTTTGCATCTAGTGCGCGTGCTTCTTCTACAAGAGCATCAACCTTTTCGGTTTCCTCTGCAGTAAGGTCGGTGCGAGATTCTGCGGCTACTGCCTCAAGAACTGCATCCATTTCTGCCTTAACTGCATCACGGCGCTCAAGAGCAACATCAAGATATGACTTTGACATTTTTCTCCAATGAGTGTTTGTAATTGTTTGAGGTGGTGGCAATGCTCTCCACGGCGCTTTAAGGGTGTGGGATTTGCTCCGACTTCGATCTGCTACTTTTGCAGCAGAAACTTATTTGGTGTTGTTGATAATTGCCTGTGCTAGGCGCAATGAAATCTTGCGAGCAGATGCATCTACTGTATCAACTGGTTCTAACTCAACTTCAGGTTCTTCAACTTCAACCATTGGCTCTAATGTCTTGAGTCCTAATACAACCTCAAGCATATTCTTGCCATCTTCAAGGGAATCGTAAGAGTCTGAAATCTTATCTAGTACGGCTTGAACAACAATCATTGATTCGCCATCTAATGCGCGACCTTCTTTGATTGCATCAAGTGCAGTGCGTAGTGCTTCGCGGGCTTCAACTGTTGTTGTTGGGTAGGCAGGGTAAGTAACCACTGAAACATCTCCATCTGCTAATGAAACTTCAGTAAGAGTGCGGGTTGAACGGTCCTCACTCCACTTTTGACGAATAACACGGAAAGCAAAACTCATCTGGTCAACATCTCCGCGCTCAACTAACTTGTAAAGGTCGCGCCCCTCGGTTGTATCTGCAATTTCTGCATCAATAAGCAAGCCACGATCATCTTCAATTAAAGTCAGTGTGCCGTTCTTTGTGCGAGCTAGTGGCAAACCTTCGTGGTTGATAAGCAAACGCACATCAGGTGTTTCGCTTAAAGTCTTGCGGAAAGCGCCAGGGGCGATTGTCTCTTTGAATGGTAGAGGAACGCTTGAATCATTAAATACTGCAGCGTAACCGCGCAAGCGCATTGTTCCATCTTCGGCTTGGCGAGCCTCTACATCTTGAACCGTAAATGTACGGCGTTCGATTTCTTTCACTTTGCTCCCTGAGTCGTTAGTGTTATTCATTAAATCTTTCATTACTTAACCTCATATGCTGCTGATGGGTCGGTTGGGTCAATTGTTGAGATTTGTTGCAACTGACTTGAAGGCAAACCAGTGTGCTTCATATCAGGTAAGCCAACTGCCTTTGTAACTGCGGCTGGGTCAAAGCCAACCTGAATTAAACTTGCTGCAATCTCGGTGCGTAGCTTTAAGCCAACATCCTTAGCATCAGATGCATCAATGTTTTGCAATGGAACGCGGTACTGGTCACCATCTTCAATTGGTGCCATATCCTCGTATGCGTGAACATCGTTGAGTGAAAGGAAACCTTCGCGCAAACCCTTTGTGTAAGCATCGTAACGCTCAAGGGTTGTGCCGCGTAGCAACGCATCAAGATTAAAGCGAATAAATCCGTCAGGTTCAGGTAGCAGTGTTGATAGTGACTGCTCAATTCGCTCCAAGATTGGGCGCAATGAGTGCTGAACAAATGAAAGGTTTTGTGCTTCAACAGATGCAAATGACATTGCACCCGCTACTGGATGACCCAACAGACTTAGCGGGACGCGAAAAATTCTGGCAATTTCCTCAACGGAGAAGCGCCGTGTGTCCAGCAATTGTGCATCTTGGGCATTTATTGTTAACGGCTTGAATGTTGCACCACCCGAAAGAATACCGATTTTGCCAGCGCGGTATGGGCCAGTGTGGGTAAGGTTCCAATCGCGGCCAATGTCTGATGCCTGTTCTTCAGTTAACTCACCTGGCACTTCAACGACACCGCCAGGGTTGGCAGCGTTACCAAAATATGAAGCGGCATAAACATCTGCTGCCATCGCTGCACCAAGTGTTGTACGGCAAGCACCAATTGGTGAAAGGCCATAACGATCACCAGGAAGGCGGAAATCAGGAATATGCAAAAGTTCTTTGTCTGTTAGGCGTTGTTCATAAACGCCTTGTGAGTCTTTGATCTTTACAAAATAAACCAGTGGCTCACCTGGCGCTAGGCGCTCAATGCGAACATTACGAGGATTCAAAACATACAGTTCCTGAACATCGCCCATATCATCGCGAACTGTCAGAATGTAAGCGTTGCCTTCAAGTTTAAATGAGGTAACAATCTGCTCATAAAATTCAAGGCGTGTTGTTTCAGGGTTTGGCTTTGCAACCCAGTTTGGCTGCTCGCCATACACGGTTGAGTAAGAAAGGCGATTGCGACCACGGCGCACATAAGCACCAACTGGCAATGAACTTACAGTGTCAGCCAATAGGCGCACGCAAGAATAAACAGTTGACATACGGATTGCGGTTTCAGAATCAACAACAACTCCAGCGTTAGTTGAAAATGCTGGACGGCCTGGAATTAAAGGCTCGATATATTGATTGTTGGCTGAACGCTTTGTTCCAGCACCTGCCAAACGCTTTGATAAACTCATTAGTTAGCCTTTTCTGTAACCCAAATTAGAAATACACCTGATGCAATAAGAGCTAATGGAACTGAAATCATTGCAAGGCCAGTAGCGGCAAGCGTTGCACCCACAACTTCAACCACGATTGAAACATCAATCTTTTTCATTATGCTCCCTATACCTGAATTGAAAAGAATCTAGCAACTGGCGCTGGCGGTTCGGCTGGTTGAGTAGCACGATCATAACCAAAAATTGAAGCAACTGCGGCATCCACCTTGCGGCGGCTACTTGCTTTGGCAACCATAACACCACGACTAGATTGTTTTGTTACGCAGTTTGCAATGTGGCGTGCAAGTCGTTCATCTCCATCGTGGGTAAATGATTGATTAACCACGGCTTCATAAAACTTTTGCGTTGCTGGCACCATATTCTGCGCACTGTTTGGATAAGAAACAACAGGCAAACCTTCTTCATCCAAAACCATAAATGTTCGCTGCCAACGCGCAGGGTCAAAGACAATCTCGCGCACATTAAAGCGTTCATCTCTGAATGTGTTAATAATCGTTTGTTCTACTTCAGCAACTGGAATGTGCCAGCCCTGTTCGGCATCGTCAGGGCGCTCCCATAATCCAACAACCATTAGGTGAGGCTTTTCGCCACCGAGTAGCCACATCACAAGGGCGGTTGAGTCGTTTGAAAACGCACCATCAAAGGCAAGGATTACTTCTTCACCAGGTTCAGGAAATCTATCTTCATCCTTAAGTGCTTCCCAAGCACCAGTTGGCAACCACGCAACTGAAGTATTTACAAAACAGTTCAGGCGCTTGGTGCGAAATTCAGCTTCGGGTGTGCGCAACACGGCGCTTTGCATTTCCTCGCGGTCCACAATGTCGTTGAATCCTGGGTTGGCCTCAATCCAAAGTGATTCATCACGGTGATCGGCTTCAGGTTGAGTTGGCTCCCACCACGAAAAGAAAAATGATGGGTCTTTAGTTTCGCCCTTAACAATCTTTTGGCCATACTGGTAAAGCGAGTAGCAAAGAGAATCTTGGCCGTTGCTCTGTGTTTTAACACCTGCAGTTGTGATGCCAAGAAGAAGTGAGTCGGCTCTAGCACCACCAGCAAGGCTCAATACATTCCACAACTCCCAAGAAGGCTGGGCGTGAACCTCATCAAAGATTACAAGCGGTGAAGGGTTCAAACCTTCTTTTGAATACGCTTCGGCAGAAAGCACGCGGTACACACTGCCTTTGTCTTTGAACTCAATGGCATCGCGGTAAAGAGTGAACATTGAAGATAGTTCTTCATCCAGTTCAATCATTCGCTTTGCAGTTCCAAACACAATGCGTGCTTGGTCGCGGTCGGCTGCGCAAGAATAGATTTCGGAACCGTTGCCGCCAAGTGTTAAACCAGCCAAGCCCATTGATGCTGCCAATGCTGACTTACCATTTTTGCGTGACATCCCAACCAACGCAGTGCGGTGTCTGAAACGGCCATCTTCACGGCGGGCAAGTGTGTGCTTGAGCAACTCTTTCTGCCATCCACGCAGTTCAAGTAACTTGCCTGCAGGGGAAGCAACAGAATCTTTTGTAACTCGACAAACGGCTTCGGCAAAGTTTGCATACAACTCGCCATCGCCACGCTCTTGATCTTCAATTGGCACTGGCGTTAACCAGCGAGGCGGCCAACCAGGAACATCAACCATTCTTCTTTTGCTGCTCTAACAACTGGGCTAACTTGCCCTTTGTCGTTACTTCAGCAACCCCCAACTTACTGCGATCAACTGGTGTCAATCCCAGTAGTGATAGCAATTTAACAATGTCACCTTCAACGGTGTTTAACATTCCGAACAATGGGTTTGCATACGCATAGCCTTTGTCGGTGTAAAGCACATAATCACTAGCGGCTAATTTCTCGCGTAGCTCGTACTTCTTATCCATCTTTTCACACAGTTCAATTAGCAACTTGCCATCTGTGCTTGCAATCCACGGTGCCATTGCTCGCACATCTGACCACATCTTTTGGCCTGCATCGCTTAAATGCGCTGGTGCATCGCCTTTGATCTGTGGCAAAGAAATAACATTTTTTAAGTCAGGCAATGGGCGTTGCCCTGGGTTGCCGTTCTTGCGCTTTTGTTCAGTTGGTTTTGGTGGTCTGCCTGCAGTCATTGGTTTCCATTCGCTTCAGTAATCTAACGCCCCCGTTAGTTTGATTGCCTTGCTGATTGGTAAGAAACCAACAACCTTTTCAATTTGGCTTGTGTTGCCAAAGTCGGTGGTCGCTGGCATAAAGTGTTTGTGCCAATCAATTGCTTGCAACGATAAGTTCCAAGCATAAATTCCTTGCGGTGTTGAGTTCACATAAACCGCGTTGTAAAAAAGATTTTCAGCTTTGGCAATCAGTGCATCAAACTTTTTCTTTTCAATTGTCATTTCGTCATAGTGCGTGCGCCTGCATTTGAGTTCAATTACTAGGCGGTTTTCATCGCTTACGCAATCGTGCGTGCTGAACTGGTTTGCGCTTTTTTTCAAATCGGGCAGGTAGTTAGTTTGCAAAAACTGCAACAGTTCTAATTCGGACATTTGCGACAAACCCCCCAATCTCAATTTCGCAGAAAGATGCGTTGTCAAGATCGGAAGAGCGGTTC
>ERZ869907.291-NODE-291-length-18335-cov-11.866302_pt1 | contig 18335 bp, 27 predicted proteins | sample MGYA00579309_ERZ869907 | MGnify/ENA primary metagenome ERZ869907 (study PRJEB32216, sample SAMN09231814) | wastewater metagenome | place: USA: Maryland | collected 2016-07-30 | study: EMG produced TPA metagenomics assembly of the PRJNA472060 data set (Reclaimed... | reverse complement strand
GCTCCAAAAGCTAAAGCTCCAGTAGCTATTTCTGCACCAGAACCCATCGCAACAAAATCAGAATCTACTTTGCAGTAACCATCGTAATAAAACTCGATTACTTTACCTGATGGTTTAATTATTAGACCAGAAAAAGCCTTCACATAATCTTGATGGGTCTTTATCTTAGGTTCTTTCTTTGCCCACTTAAGGAATTTCTGAATAGCACATAAGTCCCCTGCAGCACCTACAAGCCATCCAGATTTAGTCTTAATGATTTTACTAGCTGTACCGGATTTTATATTACCTTTTAAAATACCAGAATCTGAACATAACACACCATTTCTATAGCAAACTATGGTCACTTAAAGAATTTCTCCAGATCAGGTTCTTTGTTCCAATTAGCGTATTTACCTAAATTCTGCCAGATTTCTTCTGTCATATTATTTTTTAACATATTGGCTCTGTGTGAAATAACTGCAACATTTTCTTTAACATAACCTTTGCCATTATCTATCCTGTCTAAAACTGGAGAATTTTTTTGAACTTTGTTTTTATGAAACTCTAGTTTGATTCCAAGAATCGGACAGTACTCAGGAATAATTATGTCTGTAATGTCGATATTAAAATCTAAATTACTATTTTTTGCACGCCCTTTCGCAGCAATCAACATTCTCGCACCAGATTCAACCCATTCTTTGTATTTTGGGCCTTCGCGCCATCGTTTTTTAGACGCTAAATATTGTTCAGAATATTTTGTTTTATACAATTGGTCTGATGTATTTATTTTTTCTAAGTTTTTCAGTCTATATTCTTTTTTGTAATTAGGGTTTCTCTTGCGCCATTCTTTGTTATATTCTAAATTGTAGAGTCGTTTTTTCTCAGAATAAGTGATCTAATTGCGGCTCCTTATAATTAGGACTTTTCAAAATTTTTCCATCGGCTCTAGTAATAGGTTTACCGTCATCCCCAAGCTTACTCATGTTACTTCTATGTACTTCAGCAAAGACTTCTTCTAATGGAAGACCGAAGGTAACAGCAGTTCCGATGGTAACATACACTAAATCTGCAAGTTCTTTAGTTAACTTCTTTTTGTCAATCGGTCGTCCTAAACGATCATACGCAGTATTTAATTCAAAATCAGTTTCATAGTACTCTTCGGTAATTAGATTTGTTCTTAGTTGGCGTAAATCTTCAGTAAAAGGTTGATTAATAGCTGCTCCAAACTTCTCATGGAACTCTCTTAACATTTCAAATGGTGTCATATTTTACCTCTATTACTCTTACTCCTGCTTTCTTAGCCCGGTGGATCATATCTGCTGTTCCGGCTCCTCCGGGAAAAGCAACTACAAGATCAGGTTTACCTTCGTCTAGCATTTGTTGGTTTCGAATAAAACCAGCAGCTTTACCATGAGTTTTCCAATCTGCAGGAAATTCATGCACCGGAATCCAATTGTCTCTTGCCCAATTAGCAGCTATAGTGTCAACACCCCGCGCCATACCAGAAATAATTTCAGGGTAAGCAGTCGGCCAATTAAAGTTTTTTGTACAATAGTCGTACAACCACTTATGCACGAACTTCCAATCTGTAAAATCTCTTCCGCCACAAACTAGAATCCTCATTAAAATAACTCCGGTTCGAGGTCGTGAAGGACTTTTCTGATTTCATTAGCCACGAGTATATGCTCCTTCTGTGTTCCATTTCCTTCGCGCACATCTAAGTAATGATACCATGTACGGATAGGGGCACTCATGTACAATCGACTCATAGTTAATCCTTCTGGAAGAAACACACGAGCACATTCTTTAGCTGCTCCATGTTTAAGCCACTTTTGATACATTATATTAGCGAACTCTATGGCCCAATAACAATCAGCTTCGAATTCTCTTTTGTCCTCTTCCGAGAAATCATCTATGGAATTTTGTCTATTTTCAAGGTCTTGTCTTCGGAGTTCTCGTACAGTAAACTCTTGGACTTCTGCGTATCTCTGAGAGAATTCTTGAAATCTTGCAGACGTATGTCTTAAAATTTGTCGAGAAATATCTCTAGGACATTCAACTTCGATTTGAACAGACGCCATTTCTAGTGGCGACCAATGCTTATTCTTGATTAGATAGTTCATCAAGTTAGTCTTAGTAAACTGACCTTTAGGGTTAGATACCTTGGCCATATACATAAGAAAATCAGAGATCGTCTCGATGCCATTACCAACTAATGGAACAGTCTTACCTACAACAGTAACTTTAAGTTTCATTGAAAAAGGGACCCTTTAGGCCCCCTCTCCTTTTTCTTCTGGCTTCTTATTCATCAAATGATCTTGGACTAAATTTAGATTATGCTTAGCCCGGTCGATAACCCAAGTCATCACAGCAAAGTTAGGATGACTGGGAGTTACTTCTACATCACCCGATGGAAGCATACCAAGGATGATCGTCGCTTGGTAATCTTTGTTCTTTAGTTCTTTAAAAAGCTTTTGTGTCTGATTTTCTTTTTTGGCCAATTACTTATCATCCGTTTTCATTGAAGGTGAAGAAGGGGCTTCTTCGATCATGCTCTTGTATTGAGCTTCAACAAAACCCTTTAAAACCTTCCATACGTTATCGTTATTAGTCGCATAGTTCATAAAGGAAACATCTCGGAAACCAGCTACGGTGACACCTACTAGATAGAACTCTCCGTCTACTCGGATATAAAACCCACCACCAGAATTACCACCTGTGATAGGTGCTGTAAACTGGTACACAGGAGATGCTTCGAAATCTGCAGGGGACTTGACAGCACCAGTAAACAATCCACTAGTTACTGCGAGTTCCATCGCCTTAGGATAACCTACTGCCCAGACGTCTACTCCTGTATGGAGTTCTGATCCTGCCATCTCCGGGATCGCTACATCTACTACTGAGACGTTAGAACCGAGGAGCGTCTTGAAAGAATTAGCATCATCAAGAGGTGCTAGAATAGCTAGATCAAGATCAGTAAGCTTTCGGAGAACCTTCACATAAATAATTTCTTCGCGAAGAACATCGAACTTTTCATTCTTAACCTGAATTCGGACGTTCAAATTCGATCCGTTAACACAATGACCGGCTGTCAGCAACAGATCATCTGCCACGAGAGTCGCCGAGCAATTTCCTTCATCACCTGAGTAAAGCTTCAGAGTACCCTTTAGAACGTCATTCAAACTTGATGCATTAGCTCCTGCCGTCATGCCAAAGATTAGACTTAGAGCTAGAAGTGACTTCTTAAACATGTTTATTTCCTTAATTCTCTAGGAGCCGATAGACCTCGACGGTTACAGTTACATTCTGATTCTTGTCATCAGGAATTATCTTTTTGATCTCTAGGACCTCACTATCTGCAAGGAATTGTTCTTTGATACCTTGCTCTGTCAAAATCTTAGATAAAAAGGAGTAATTTACTGTGAACTCCCCATCTTGAAAATGATGGTAAACTTTCTTTGCTTCATGAAATTGTGATATGTCCAACCCGTGATCCTTAACTGTCGCTTGATAAGTAATTTGAGAGGTCCTCTCTACTAATACGACCAGAAAGAACAACTTCAAAGAATGCTTCCTGTGGGGAGACATCGAACTCTTCGAACAATTCTTCTAGTGTATAATCTTCAAGCCAGTAGGACACAATATCGTCGGTGACTTCGCGTAATTCTTCTTCACTTAAAATCGGTTGAGTGATCTCCCATTCAATATCTTCTGTCTCACTATAATTCATTCTGTATCAAATTCCACTTCGTAATCTTCATAATTTCTATACTTTTGCTTTTTATACTCAACCTTCTTCGGGTTGATTATTCTTTGTTGATACTTCGGCGTTCGTAAATCTTTTTTGAAATGATTTTTCAACCTACGAATACGCCGTTCCTTATCTTCTGTACTAGCCATTATAACTCTTTAAGTATTATTATTTCGGTATTTATCACGGCATTTTTGACATTGTTCGAAATCAAGTTCGCCGTGCTCACAACGCGCAGTGATGCCGCGAACCCAACTCTCATTTTGAGTCTTGTCGTGCTCGGTCTTTTCTTCTGGCGATAATGCTTCGTAACGGGCCGTGGCCGCCTTTACGAGTTTTGCAAGTTCCCCGTTGGTCATGAGGTTTGCTCCAGAGCGGCGTTTCCGACCTGTTCAGCGCCAAGCAACGTGATGTATTCAGCCATCACCGCTCCTCCACTTCAGGCCGTGCGAGGCGACCGGCTTCGGGCGTGCTTTGCTCACACCATCCGCTGTTGCATGTCTCTTGCTGTGGCTCGGGTTCGTACTTGCCGCGCTCGCTATTAGCCCAGCGGATGACCTCACGAATGCCTGTCGCGCCAAGGTGGCGATGCGGCCTGTACATGGGTCGGCCAATCTCGGCTTCTGCGGTTTCGATCTCTGCGATGTCGGCCTCGGAAAACCGCCGCATATCGCCCTTGTTGGAGTTGATGCATTTGCACTCGCCCGAGCGGTGCGGTAGCGGCTCTACACCGGCCCGACGCAGGAGTTCATCACGGGTAGCCGCGTTCCAATCCACCATAGGCGCCAACATCATGCGCCCGCCGTGGTTTTCGCTGCGGACAAGATATTCCGGGAACTTGGCGCGGGTGCTCAGGGGGTCGGCAGCCTCGTCACGGCGCGCGCCGACGATGCAGATAGCGCTCTTGTGCGGGTCATATTCCTCCAGCCAACGCATTCCAGGCTCGATCTTGAGCACGTAGGAGCACCACTGGTAGCGCTGCGTCGGAAACCCCTTCTTGTTGCGCGCTAGCTGGCGGAAGCCGATCGATTGCGTGCGATAAGGCGTAAAGCCGAGCGAGCGGACCCAAGACTCTTTTTCGATGACGCGATCAGTCCAACCCGTCGTCGCCCATCCGGTGTCCGAATAGACGACGGCAACGCCTTCAAGTTTCCACTCATGCGCCCACTGGATCAGCGCGCAGCTATCGTTGCCGTAGCTTGAAAAGATGACGAAGCGGATAGGGTTCATCGCGTTATTCCTTATTTGTTGGGGTGAGGGCGGAGGTGACGAGCGTTGCGCGGTGTGCTGTCTCTGCTTCGCGTTCAGGTGAAGTCAGGTATTGTGCCAGCGGCTTGACTGACACCTCCCTGCCCCGGTTGGTAGTGGGTTCGGCGCGGGCAGCAAGACACTCTAGAGCGTCGGAAGCCTGATTTTTCCACATCGCGTCTCCGTAAGCGTGCTGCGTCAACTCATCGGCATGGGCACTTTCTCGTAATCGCTTTACCAATTCATCTAGTTTTTCTTTCGTGATCATTGTCGTTCCCACACTAGAGGAAGCCCACCAGAGATAATTCTTTTCTCAATAGGGTCGTACTCCGATCCCCAGGTTTGCTGGATGTGATCAATCCTTTGTTGTTTACTAGGAACTAAATAAGTACTGTTATCTTCTTTAGGAGGATCGAATCCGTATTTCTCATAAATTTCATCTGGGAGTCTTGGTACTGTAATTGTTTTCATTTTGAATCACATTTCCTCAATACTGAGCGGATAATAATCTGTTCGTTCTACGGAGACATTTCTATAAGGTCCGTCAGGAGAATCATTCTGATGAATATGTCCGTGAACATTAAGCATAAGACTTTTCTCTCTGTCTTCCCATCTACCAGAATCAGGTTTCTCACCTGTACCGATAGTTAGATTACTTGGATGCATTGGAACATGACTAAAGACCATCTTTTTGTCTTTCCACACTCTCCACATATAAATCTTTTCGAAATATATATGTAAGACAGTATCCTTTATATTATCATGATTACCGACGATTAATCGTTTCTGTCCGTTTAATCGTTTCATAATTTCGATAGCTTTCTGTTGACTACCGAAGTACACGTCTCCTAGATGATAAATCTTATCTCCGGGTTTGACGACTGAATTCCAACGCTCGATCATTACTTCATTCATTTCATTTACATCAGAAAACGGGCGGATTTTATTTCCGTTTTCATCAGTAAATTTTAGAAAATTCTCATGATTGAAATGAGTGTCTGATGTTACGAAGATGTTACCCATAGTTCTTTTTTAAACTTTCTATTGAGACGTATTGTATATCATAATTACCGTGGTCTACATTTCTTTTGATGACAACACCTCTGTTCCAAAGATCGGCGACTCCTCCTGCCCAATCTACAGGATAATCTGTCATACAAGGTAGGCACAGTCCATGAATAAACTTATTATTTTCTATGGCCTGAACATCGTATGAAAAAATATGTTGATGCCCAACCGTTGAAGATTTATGTTTTTTCTGGAGAAGAGTATATCCTTGATGAACTGAATTCAACGGCTTGCCGGAAATACCAGCAATTTGATAATGGGCATAGATTATACCGTCAATGTCTATTTCCCCCGGAGTTCCATACCCTTTATATCCTACTATTTCATCATAGTACCTTGGTAAATCAAGATCATTCAAGGATATAGCCCCAGACAATTCAGGAGACTTATCTAAGGCTCTTTCGATTCTATACTCATGATTTCCTATGCAAAAAACTCGAAAAGGGAGTTTCTTTTTTTGTCTTCTAAGGGGTTCCCATACTCGTTCTTCAAAATCTAAGTGCGAATTAATATCTTCTTTATAATTTCGTCCGTAAAATTGTCTAAGCCCTTTATCAAAGGAGGATAATGAACTCATATCAGCATTATCACCGATGTTTACTACAACTGTAGGTCGAATATCCAGAATTAATTTGGCAATTAGATCGGCTCTATTATTGTCAAAATCAGGATGTGCATGTGCATCGCCATAAACTAAATGAATATTACTGATTTTTAAGTTTCCTTTTTTTCGGAGATTTTTTCTTTTTTTCTGGAACAAACCAACCGGTGTGACTGAATTCTAAGTAATCAGCGGCTTTTCTAAAAAGATTCGAATCTCGTATTCTACCTAATAAATTTCTATTGCAATAAGTACAGCAGAGTCCTTGAATTTCTTTCGTTTTATGGTTATGCTCTACCGCCAAATTCGTCTTAAATTGTGATTCGTGTCTATCGCATATGGCGCAACAATAATTTTGTTTTTCAAGTAATTCATTATATTGCGTTAGTGATATTCCGTAAACCCTTTTAAGATAGTTATCACGAGCATTATCAGGATTTTTATGCTTCCAATTCTTATTATTTTCTAATTTCCGCGAAAGATTTTTTTCTGCCCATTCAAGAGATTTTCTTTTATTACAAATTTTACAGTCATTTCTCAGGCCATCTGATTTTGACTTGTCTTTGTAAAACTCCGATAATTCTTTTTCTTCGTTACATTTAATACAAATCTTTATTATTATTAATCCTTTAAAACTAACTGACAGTCACTCCTGCCAGAATCAATTGTTAAGACATCTGTTTCCTTATGATATTTCATCAAATCTTTGATTAAAATCATCCATTGCCTGAGCGTTAATTCTGGGTTTCTAAGAATAATCTTCTTTAACATTCTTTATCTCTTCTTTAGTTACTTCGAGCATCCTTGGCCTGTGTTTTACTTCTGTATAAAACACCGGTTTACCAGCTGAAGTGACAAACGTCCTTAAATTAGGATAACAAGAGAACTTTTGAGAACAGTAACTACAGTTGACTCCTAACTTATAGGAACCATTAGGCTTGAACTCGCCGTCTTTCTTATACCCATCTGGCTCTGGTTCAAATCCTCTGTCAGGAATATCTTCTGAGTTTGCTAAAATATCTTTACGTCTTTCGAACTCTTTTTCAAGAGCACCATCATGAGTAAACACATGGGTATCTAGAGTGATATTCCCATTCTGTTTATCGACGACGAGGAAAGAAGCCTTATCTTTATCTAGAACATTTTCATCTGTCTGTGCATCTGCATGATATCCCTTAAGCTGTGCTCTGTATCCGAAAGAGTCTTCTTCAATTGTCAGTCCCTTTTCAAACTTTTTGAAAGAATAACTCGAAGCTGACTTTACGTCTACTAGATGTCCATCAATAGTGACATCAGAACTTCCTTGGATACCGGAGACTTGACGTTTCTTTTGTCTGTCCTTTACTTCATGACCTGAGATTTCGGCTAGGAAAAGGATGATCTCTTCGATCAAATCTCCGAATAGAAATTTGAATCTAGTAGACGCTGATAGTTCTTCTTGTCCTTCTGGTTTGTACTTATCGTACCAAAGTCTGCGGAGACAAGGATTACCTATATTACTCATCCTAAGAGTAAAGGGTTTCTTTTCTTCAGGTTGAAGTCTTTTAGAAATTAAAAGGGAAAGGTTCTTGCCAAATTTATTTATCTTATCTTTGGGTATTTCTATACCTTTGGTTAGAACCTTTTCTATATCAGGTATCAGTGTATCAATTGTTTTTATTATTCAAATCCTTAAAAATCAAGAGCGCCTTCATCGACGGCGTTATTCATTGCTTGTTGCATTAAATTATTCATCGCATCTTGCACTGGGTTTGCTCCCAAATCAACTGCTGCCTGTCCAAAGACTTGATTAAAATTATTTGGTGGAACAGGTGCAGGAGGAACAGGATTTTGCCACCATGCTTTTTTTAAGAAATCTCTACCTCTACGCCAATCCTTTACTTCTTTGATATTCTGCTTTCCGATAGCAGGAGAATCCTTCCAGTAAAGATTCGGACAGTTAAACTTAAAGTATTGATTAGGGTATTTTTTCTTAAGTCGTAAGAATTTATCGATCACATTTGGTAAATCATCTACAGAACACTTCTTTAACAAAGTGATTTGCCCGTTCTGCATGTCTTCGGAGAATTTATCGGAGTATAAAATCTTCTCCCCGTCTTCTGTCCACGCTTGGTCGATACCGTAGTTAAAATGTGATACGAGTTCTTTTCCGAAGTCTTTCTCAGGTAGATCGTATGCTATTAGTTGAATTCTGACAGAGCCTAAAAACAGAATATCCAAGACTTGTTTTAAGAGCTGCCCTTCATACGATTCTTTAGGCGCAGTGTACCATTCATAATGCTTAGGAAGATCAAATCTTTTAAAACCCTTAGCGGGCACAAAGATGTCAACGTCCTTCCAATCACCATTTAGAATAGCATCACGACAGAAACCACCTGCAATTACTGCTTTATCGCAACCCGGTAAGGTCTTGATATCGTTAAGAATTTGTTTACCGATAATATCAATCATTATCCACCTATTAAATTGTTGGCCGAGTGTTTTTAGGGGTACCCGGCTCGAAGCCCACATTAGCCTACGCGCTGGTAGGTCTAGCTAGTGTTGATCAAGCACCAACCCTATTTAGAACGGACTCGCTACTTTCTTGCCGGCGACTGGTGCTGGTGGTGCCTTAGGAGCATCGTTGTTATCCGGCTTATATTCGATTAAATCGAGGATTCGGACCTTTTCTAGGCGTTGGCCCTTGCCCTTCATTGTGTCAAAGACGGCGACTGTCAGCTGTACATCAGAATCATTACCAATTAAAATGTTATCACCTTGTCGCTGGATCATAGTTTTCTTAGCAGGATCGTTGTAAGACTTTACTACTTTACCATCTGCGTCTACGTAAGACACAAGAGAAGTCCCAGTCTTATCCTCAATCATCGGCGGTGTGAAATACACTGGAAGACCTTTCATCATTTTTACTTCATCACGAGTAAACTCGATCCAAGGACCTTTTTCGTCTTCTTTTACATTCTTTTGAATGCCAGACTTCTTAATCTGATCGGCTGTTTCCTTCGTGATCCACATACCTGCCTTGTACTTAGAAGCACCAAAGGCGTTGTCAGGGGTATAAAGATGCTTCATCCAACGGGCTTTGCCTTGGAAAGTCATATATTCAGTAGCTATTGTTTTAATTCCTTTTATTAATGGATGTCGCTGTAACGCTCACCAAATTGAATTCCAACGTCTAATTTACGGTTAAGATTTAAAAAGATATTAGTTTTATCTATCGCTTCAAGACATAACTTTTCCGTTCTTTCTTTTTCTTCCTTCTTTACATGTAAAATAAATTCATCATGGAAGTCCCCGATAAGTCTGGTATCTTTCTTTAATACAAAACCCAGATAAATGTCAAATGCATATGCAGCTGTGCCTTGGACTAGAGTGCTAAAAATATCGTTCTCTGTTCTCAAGGAATAATAAAATCTTGATATCGGATTGAATAACCACATTTCATCAGAAATATACTTTATCTTCTGGGCCTTAGTTACTTCTTTGATAGCCCAGTTCTTTTGCCAGTAAGCTTCGAAGATTTCTTCGCCCTTTTCAAGAGAGACCCCACAAGTTCTAGCGATTGTTGGAGGATAAGCGTTGTACTGACAGGCGTAGTTTCCGTTCTTGTAGATATCTCTGATCGGCTTGATGCTTTTGTCTGTACCGTCTTTGTACTTCTTGTTCTGTTCATGCGTAATTGCGGAAGCAGAAAGCGCGAGTGAAAGATGTGGGTCATAATCGTCCGCCATCATTTCTTTTACGTATTCAGGATCATACGGATATATAAAATGTTGTTTCAATCTATCTTCCAGACCAGACATATCTGATCCGCATAAAATATGTCCGTCCTCAGCGATCAAAGAACTTCTTATAGCTTTAGCATACGGTCGGTCAACTCTAGGTAAGTTTACTATCTCCGCGTGTTTCAGCCTTAAAGTATTCGTAAGCCCTGCTACCTTAGCTTGGAGATATCCGTCACCTGATGCATCTCGCATAAAACCTGTCAGAAGTCCTATACGATGGGAAAGGACAGATACACCGTCTAATGCTTCTAGCCGTGGTTCTCTAGCAAATAACGCTTGTATGCTAGGGCATACTCCTCCACCTTTTTGGGGCGGGAGATTGATCTGAGGAATCTCTCGTTTCTTGCCTGTTGTTTCATCTTTGACATATTTAAAAGTCTGTGGTTTCCAACCAAGAGAAACAAGCCAGTCTTTGATCTGTTTATTTGACCCCGGATTAGGCTCTTCGTAAGAAGAAAGTACTGTAACATTCTCCGTATCCTCTGGGAGGTTTAACTCTTTTAACCTATCAAACCAGTTTTCACCTAACTTCGTCAGCTTCCCGTCTTTGTTATAAAGCTTCTTCGGGACTGATTTCGTCGCATAGACTGGTATTTTAGGCATTGCCGAAGCGAGGTCAGCAATCCGCTTTTCCCGCTCTTCTGTAAGAGTTCTGATGGCCTGTTCAGTCTGTATGACATCTAGCTTCCACCTATTCTGTTCCTTAAGTCTTGCGCAGTACATTTTGAATGACAGATAGTCTATGTATCTGTTCATATCATCAGGATTGTCGTACAGCTTTAAGAGTTTGTTATATATTTCGATCCAGAGTTTATAATTAATTCGAACGTCTTGTTCGCACCGTTGTATATATTTTTCTACAGGAAGGTTAATCCAGTCCTGTATATCTATTTTAGGGATATCTAATTTCTGACCCCAATCATATAACCCATGATTCACCATGTCAGGAAACAAAGACCAACACAGAGGAAGAGTATCTATCACTCTTGCTGTAATTTTAATTCCTAGAATCTTTTCAATCCAGGGGATATCAGCCCTTTGTTGATTATGGCAGATAAGAACTTTCGCTTCCGAAAAGAATTTTTTCATTCTCTCAGGGTCGGAGACAGAAAAGATGTCCTCTCCGTTGTTAGTTACCGATAAGCAATGGAATTTATCTGGATTGAATCCGTTTCCTTCTGTATCGTAAATCCATGTACCTTGATTTAATATTTCAACCTCCTTCTAGTGCCTCTAATCAATTATATACAGTCATAGAGACTTTTTGTCAAGCCCCTTCTAAGTCATCTGGGGGATTTACAGAAAAAATTATTATAAGGATGACTATGATGCATCCTACTATAAATGGGTCTATGTTCATTACATTCTTCTCGGAATACTCCAAGGAATCCCATATTCAATTTTCTCTAGCCAAAAATCTCGAATATGTTCTGGAATAGCCATTTTATTTTCTCTCAATTTTTCAGCGGCTTTTTCGTATATTTCTAATCGTTCTCCTGGTAAGCATGTTTCGCACTTAGAAAGAACTGCGTCTAATTCAATTAACCACCATGGTAATACGTTGTTCCAACTCATACCCCTATCACTTCCTTCACTCTTTTAATCAAAAGGCTATTCAGCAATCTGAAATTGATCTTTGGATTCTTGTACTTCTTCAGAATCTCTGTCATTTCCTCGGAAATAAACTCATGCCAACAACGACCTAGAAGTTCAGGTATTAGCTTACTTTCCCAACAAGGTTCTTTTTGACGACCGACAACAAAACCATCTCGCAGAATAGAGACTTCTTTGCTGTTAGTTAGAGCGATTTTTGCTTTCTCTTTTTCGATAAAGGCATCAGTCAGAAAATCTCTTATAATTTGCTCTTCTACTAAAGCAGTCCCGTTGATCTCAGGAGCGCCCATCTCTTTGTGATGAACTTCTTTGAATTCATTAGTAATAATCTTAGCCCAAGTTTGACGACCGTACTTATTAATCCAGTCGTAATTCTTAATTACTATTCCTTCACCCTTGCCTTTACCATCTTCTACAAGAAACTGACCTGAATTCTGAAGCAATCGGTACAAGTCTTCTTCTGTCGGGTTCTTGATGATTGCAAGAGGTGGGACGTAATCAATTTCAAATTCATCAAGAATGCCCTTATAAGCCTCGTATGGAAGGAGTCTGCCAGATTGAGTATCAAGTACATCGAACACGTAGAATCGCTTCCATGCGTCCTTTCTATAGCACTTAAATGAATGAGGTACCAGCCATTCACCGTACAAAATATAATCATAGTATTTTTCAAATAATGATCGGAATCTGTGATCTTTGAAGAAGCAATTCATGAACCCGGCGTTATCATTATCCAGATTTAATTCTCGATTTCTTGACCCGAATTTAATTTCTTTTTCATCGATCCATATAGAGCCATTAGAACCATCTATTTTGTAGAATACATGACAGATTCCGTCCAGTATACCTTCACATTCTTGCGAATAAATTTTTTCTACGTGCTGATATTTTAGAAATTTTGGCATAAATGATCCTCTATGTATTTTACAATACTTTTTAGTTCATCTAATGAAGCGTTATTTTTTAATTGATTTGCTCTGAGTGAGATAATTTGAACATTGTCTTTAACATACCCTTTAGAGTTATCTACACGATCAAAAGATGGCGAGTCATCAGAATGCTTTCGGCTCGTATAATCGATAGGTATGTGGAGCACAGGGCAAGTTTTTGGCCACTTTATCTCGGACAATTCTATATCGAATTCAATATTTTTCTTTTTAGCTCTAGATTTAACCCCAGAAAATAAATGAGATAAACGATAATTTAAATTTGTATCCAATCGATTTTTTTGATATTCTCGATTTTTTGCCAATAATTTATCTCGATTCTTTTTTCTCCATTCACGTTTGTATTCTACTTTATTCAATTTATAAATCACCTTCGTTTATCACTGAGATCGTCTCTATTTTTACAACCATATAAAATTTTAACTGAGGATGATTTTTTCTGGCTTGATTTAAATGATTGAATGCCGCTTCTTTATATACTTCGTCATAGTTTACGTAAACAGGATCAGTTTCAGGGTTTAAAGGATTCATAGGGTTCTTTTCATACTGGATTCTATATGTAACCTTCGTCATATTTTAAACTCTTGTGCATCAATTTCTTTAAAACTCTGATCAGTCAACTCTTCTAACCTGCCAGTCATGACATTGAATACAGCTTTTCCGGCTGGCCCTGTTCTACCACCTAGTCGAACCTTTTCGAGCATAATATTTACTACGCTACGAGTAAAAGGATCAGGATGCTTTTCTTCTCTATCTAGAGAGATAATAGTATTAGCGACGTTCTCAATATTAGCAGAACCACGAGTGCCACCCTGAGCGTTGACATGCGAAATCATGATCAAGCAGAACCTTAATTCTTTAGCTAAAAGCTTTAGTCCTTGAGAAATTCTATCAAGTTTCTTTCTCTCATCATCGTCATCACGCCCTGTAGCAAGCCACGTAATGTGGTCAAGGACGATTACTTTACACCCTGCTGCTGCTACTAGAAAGCGGATATTGTTGAATAGTAATTCTTCATCTTCTCTGTCGAAGGATAAGTAAAGATGAACTCTACCTTCATCGTCGGAGACAGCTTTTTTATACCCTTCTAAAATATCCTCTTCAGATAATCCGCAATCAGGAAGCGTAGCAGGGACTGATAGTTCATATCCTGCAATCGCTTTGATCGTCGTAGCAGTATCTTCTTCTAGGTGAATCAATCCTAGATTAGCTTTAGTAGTTTTAAGAAGATGATGTTCGATAGCTCGGAGTAACTCTGTATTATGAGTGACTGTAAATCCATCACCGCATAAAAACAGATGGTCTTCATTATCTACGGTCAGGCATCTGGATGGAACACTATCTACTGGAATAATTGACCTGATAGTTTTTCTTTCGGTTCTAGTAGTGGTACATTCATAAGACTTATCGAGTTTTCTTTTATAAGAAAAAACATCATTTTTATCTTTCGAACTAAAAGTGATTGTATAGTTTATCTTTTTATCTACTCCATATAATTTAGCTTGTTTCTGACGAATTCTAGCCGGCATACCTAATGAACGAATTAGCTCAGTCGTCTGATCTGCTAAGATTTTATTACTCGAACTAAATTCGAAGTTATTAGGCCCTGCATATCCATCAGAGTCCATCAAACCTCGTAAAAGTTCTTTACGTTGTTCTATCGAACTTCTGAGATAAATAATAGGAATATGTTTGTTTTTCAATAAGTTTAGAAAGACTAATTGACTATGTTTCAATCCGTCAATTCGGACAGAATAAGCATTTTTATATTTTTTACAAAAAGATAGAAATGAATTTCTTTTTAGAATCTGCTTAGAAAATTCATCTATATCGTCGCCACCTACAGTGATATTCGCGCTATAAGAATGTCCATCTCCAAGCCACAATCCTAGAAAATATGGGTCAACTGGGAGATTTTGTTCTGGTAAATCAAGTGGTTTATTTAAAGGGACTTGATAATACGATCTATTATTATTCACACAATTATCAGTCACTCCATGATCGAACATTTCTTGGGTCGTCTTAATCGACCATTTACCTGATTTAAGAACTTTCCAGCGATGGGGGCCACCAGCGATTACTGATGTCTTGTCGTTGAATATAATCTTAAAACACGGCACATCATACTGGACTGGCGTAATGTATGTGACTGTAGTAGACTTTCCATCAGCTCCGAAGATTACAGCATTTTCTTTCAAATCAGCTATAGTTGTCCAACCTGACGGTGTTGGAATCTTAGTATCAAGGGCGAGTTGCTTACCGACGCCGCGTCTTGCTTTGACTACGACTACTTCGCCTTCGTGTAGTCCATAAGTGTTAGTCTGTAACGATGAAAAAGGATAAGTTCCTATTTGTGATTCAGAATCTTTCTTTAACGCTTCTCTAATATCTCCGAAAGAAGATATGATATTGTCAGGAGAAAATCGTTTCGCATTTTCAAAGATTTTTCTAAAAGAGTCTACTTCCTTCGCTTCTAGATACTCATTAGGGTCTTTATGAGTTGTCAGTCGAACATGATAAACCTTATGAAAATCGAACAACGGTGCGATGTCAGAAGCTGCACGATGTCCTGTCTCATCGTTGTCAAAACAGATAAAGATTTTCTTGAAAGAATTTATATAGTTCCACTGATTAGCGATATCTCTTTTAGCTACAGACTCAGACGTCGGACATACTACTGCGTACTTCCCTCCCAGCATCTCATATGTAGCGAGAGCGTCATGTCCACCAGCTACGATGACAACTCCATCCTTACTCCCAGGGTCAAATCTATCCTGTCCAAATAACCCAGGATTACTCATCGGCCCTTTAGAATAAAACCGATCTGATTTCGGAATATCATCGCCTACTCGTCGAACTCGGACTCCGCCCGATGGCCAGATAAACCCAGTTTCTGTAGGTTCTCCGTTCACGAATTTAGTTTTTACATCAAAGAATTCATAAGTGCCTCTGGAAATACCTCTGTGAGGCCAGTATTCGAATTCTTCTACACCTGTTTTCTCTGCTATGATTTTCTCCTTGTTTCCAAAAGGTTTTGAACATGAAAAGCAGTAGCCATCACCCTTAAAATCTATTGCGTATGCATCTGAACTCTGTCCGCATGGACAAGGCAATCCATGTTGTTTAAATTTCTTTTTGTACAAATTCTCTTAGTCTTTTCTTTTTGTAAAATCGTAGTTAAATTCTGGGTCATCACCAAGATAGAATTCAGATATAACCGTTCCTATCTCAATATTACATGGTGTACAAATATACCCTGTTTTAGGATGCTTCGGGTCTCTGAAGAAATGTCCTTTTGAAGTTTCTTTATTATTAGTCTGAATGCAATTATCCGAGACTACATTACATATACTGCAACGGTAAAGCCGTCTAATCATTTAAAATTAAATCTTTCATGGGTAATACATCCATTTCTGGGTGCGATAGTCTTGTGACATACTTTTCTTATGCATAGAAATGTTTTCCCAATGGTCTGGGATACCTAAGTACATCCAGCATCGCATCGAGGGGGTTACTGACTTCGATTTCATTGGGATTTCTTGATCACGCATAAAAAAGTTACGTAATTCTCTTTGATACATCTTACCATTTCTATGAACATAGTCAATATCAAGAAGAACTTTAGGAGAAATTACGAAAACTTGCCCTCTGATATGAGCCCTCTTATACACTGGATTCTTAGTCTCATCTTTAAAGGCGACTGTATAAGTATCACCAAAAGTACTTTTTAAAATATAATTATCTGTTGCTGTATAAGCATCTCCTAGATACCTCGTCTTAGGATGGATCAAAAGCTTATGAAACTCTCCGCCATTCCTAAGACCAGATTCATACACGAAGATAGGGATATGTTCTCGGAGTCTCATCCCACTGAAATCAGGCGAATAATTTCCGCGAACAGCGATAGAACTAAAAACTTTCTCACAGTTATTATAAGGAATGACATCTGAATTATGAGCCGGGCACATCCTATCTACCACACCTTTAAAAATCTCTAGCTGATCCTCTTCGAACCTCATTGAATCGTAGCACCTTTCTTCAGTTCAGCGACCATCTTAGATGCAATTGAATGCTTTTCTACCAGCTTGATACTCTCCTTGTACATCTCTGCGAACTTATCTGAAAGATGCATAAACAACGCACCAAGAACTTCCGGCTTGTCTTGGACTAGTGCGTCGATTTCTTCTGGCATGAGATTAGCAAGATCAGCCAAACCATCGTTAGTATACAGATCAATATGATCCATAATATCGATTAGTTCTTCACGAAGAATGTTATTCTGCTGGAAATCTATATCCCGTAGACGAGATAGAGGCCAATTATGATGGGCGATAGCAGGAACAGAGTAGTTATTATCGTTTCGAAAGGAGCGCTCCTGTTCTTCTTTCTTCTTCTTATTTTCTTCGAAGATCGGACCGCGTTTTACTTCCTTAAAATATGAATCATTACTAGCCCGGATAGTAACATCAGCTCCATCAGTATTCTTTACGGTAATACTCTTCCACTCTGGAAATGGAAATTCATAAGTAGGAAGATCGTTAGATACTAGGACTCCCATATTATTCGCCCCACCCCAGAACTTTGATAAAGCGAACTTAAAGATGTACTGGCTGTAATCACCGTCCTTAGATAAATCTAGGAGCGGAGAAAGAACTTTATCAGCAAAGATTTTACTATCGCTTCTATTATCTTTAGCATCACCCACAGCAGCGTTTGCCCTGTATTCATACATCGTACCGTTATGAGCAAACCATACTTCTCGATTTTCTTTATCAAATACCTTGAACGGATGGCAGTTCTCTTCGGAAACATCACCCTCAGTTTTATGACGAAGATGGATCACTCGTTCGTATTTTACATATTTTTTTAGTAGATCATGGATTTCCTTAAACAGACTTCTGGTCGTGTTAGGGTTATCAAAGTCCTTAGGGACTTCCTTCAGAACTGTCAGCTTCTTAGGGGTCTTTACTATTAGCCCGTATCCATGCCAGTTGTTAGCAATAGCATTTTCCAGCATGTCTATCGGAAGCATCTGGCCAGGTTGGTAGTGAATGATGACGCACATTTAAACAACCTCGTTAATCTTGGCGTAATTTCCAAAGTATTTCATAGCGGCCTCATTATACTTAATAGCTGCAATAGTTTCGTCATTATAACGACCTAGGTTAAAGGTCTTTTTATTTACTTTTATGAAGGAACACCACTTGTTTCGATTCTTACACCAAGAAACCCCTTTAAATCTTGAAGTCTTATTTACTTGGCCTTTGTTATTTTGCTGGTTTTGTGAATAATTTACTTCACGTAGATTTTTTATTCTGTTGTCTCTTCGATCACCATTAATATGA
>ERZ869907.289-NODE-289-length-18485-cov-4.388063_pt1 | contig 18485 bp, 27 predicted proteins | sample MGYA00579309_ERZ869907 | MGnify/ENA primary metagenome ERZ869907 (study PRJEB32216, sample SAMN09231814) | wastewater metagenome | place: USA: Maryland | collected 2016-07-30 | study: EMG produced TPA metagenomics assembly of the PRJNA472060 data set (Reclaimed... | reverse complement strand
AAGTCCTTGACGAAAACGAAATCTATTGTTGCACGACCTGCTTAACCGAACACCCGAACCTGGTACGCATCGGAACACTGACCGCCGCTAGCGCTTCGGAAGTGTGCGAATTTTGCGGCAACGAATATTGGCGACTGTGTGTCGCCGTGGAAAAGGAGCAAACGCAATGACCATCGACACTAACGAACTCCGCGCCCTGTGCAATGCGGCCACGCCGTACAAACGAGTTGAACCAACCGAGGGAACCGTCCTGCAATTTGTTGGCGTATACGTCACACGGTGGCAACCCGAATGGGGCGAGCCCACGGTAGGCTTTGTGGGTGATGACGAATTGCAAGCCGCCGCCCGCGAGGCCGTGCCGCAGTTGCTGGACGAGTGCGAGCGGTTGCGGGCGGCGTTGTTGGAACACGCCAAATCTCGCTATGGTGTATCACGCGTGATGAGCGTAGAAACATTTTGCATCGAGGACAAACTATTTGCAGAATGGGAAAACACACAATGAGCATGGAATTGTTCAGGAAAGATGAACACACCTTCGTAGTCGGTTGGTACGGGCGGCCAGGTCACGTAGGCACATACACGCATGTCGTCGAACCTGGCGGAAAAGTTTTGTGCGGCTATAAGCCGGGCTTTGCCATGCAATTTCAGTGGTGCGCTTTCATCAGCGAACACGCTATCAAGTACATTGAGTGCCCGCAGTGCCGTAAACGTGTATTGAAACTGGTCAAGAAAGTTTCCAATAAAGGAGCCTAACATGCCTGACGAACCCAAACCTGAATGGCTGGCGCTGGCTGGCCGAGACGAACAGATAGCGCAACTCACCGCGCAGGTAGCCGCGCTCACCGCCGACAAGGCCCGGCTCATTACCAACCTGGACGCGTTGCAAGCGCAAATGTCGCTGCTCACCGCCGAACTCCTGGCCAGCACCGCCCGCGTCACAGCGCGGGCGCAGGAGTTGAACGCGCAACATGAGACGGTGCAAGCGTTGCAGTCGCAGATTGAGCAGTATCAGACGCAAATCAACGCTATCCAATTACAAAGCGGCCAGCGCAAAATTATGATTGACGAACTTCAAGCCGAAAAAGAAGCTGATCGTTGGGGGCCGTGGATGCCCGACCGTCAGGCGCTCACCGTTCAACTTGAACAGGCGCGGAGAACCATCTTGAAACTATGGCAGGATTATCGGCCATTCGTCAAAGGAAAACTTTCAGAAGCCGACATTGCTGCTATCAATGCCTCCACGCCAGTGCCAACACACAAGGAATGACCCATGCCACACGAAATGACCTTCTACGATCACATGCTCAGCCTGGCGAAAGACCATCAATTCACCATTGGCGTGATTGGCGATTTGTCCAAGGCGCTGCTCAACTCCGATGCGCGGATGCGGGCGGCTGAGTTTGTGCTGGACGAAAAGCATACTGAGTGCAACGCGCTCACCGCCGAACTTGAAGAATTGCGACCTTACAAACCCGCGTTTTTTGATGTGCGCAAGCGGGCGTGCGAATTGGAAAAGGATTACATCGCAACGAAGGCCGAGCGCGACGAATGGCGGCGTGTGGCTGGGGTGTGCGAGCGCCAGAACGCGGCGGAGATTGCCAAGCTCACCGCACAGGCCGAACGTTTTCAAGCCAGCCTGAAAGACAATATTGCGCTGTTGGGTAACGCTGGCAAGGCGGTGAATGATTTGTTGAACGAACGTGACGCGCTCACCGCCGAGCGCGACGCCCTGGCCGCGCAACTCGCGGCGGCGCGGGGGGAGCTGGGCAAAGTCAACGGACTAGCGGCCAGCGTGCTGTCTGCTTGGCAAGGAGCGCCGAAGTGGATCGCCGCCGAAGCTAAAGACGCAAACGACATTTGCGAAGCCGCCATGTCGGCGTGGAAAGAGCGCTAACCCATGCCTATCGAAGCAATTTGTGGACTGGCGTTTATTGTTTGCGCGGCGGCGGTTTGGCTTGCGCACCAGGTCGAAGAAGAAATATTGAGCACGCCAGATGATGGGCACATGGACTGGCCCTACTGAGTAGGAGTTTCAAAGGAGCGACAACCCATGAATGAATTGCAGCTTGTTCGACACCGCATCGCCTGCAACACCCCGCACCCCACCACGGTGCGTTGTCCGAATTTCGATTGCCGCCACATTTTCAAGGCCATAGCGCATACCAACGTAGAGAACTGGCGAGACGCCTGCTGCCCCGCCTGCGGACAGCGCGTCAGCGGCGGCGACCTGATGTGGGGCATGTACTCGCCCAGCCGGGAGAGCATGGACATTGACAGCTATCGCCTGCTCATCCGCACGCTGGTGTGCGCCCTGGTGCAGGCCGGAACTTGGGGTGATGTGGCGCTGGCGCCGCATGTGAAAGAGTCGCTGGAACGGGCGTGCGGGGAGTGGCCGGAAGTGGAGCAGCGGCGGGCTGAGCTGAAGGCGCAGGGAGAAAAGCCATGCTGAGTATCCACCTCGTCACCGCCCGCCTGTGCGACATCACCCCCATGCCCGCGCCCGACGGCCTGCTCGAATACGTGGTCGCCAGCAACGGCCTGTTCGTCCGCGCCGAGTCCAGCCGCCTGCGCGCCGTCGTGCCCATCGCCCCCGCCCAGTGCGCCGGTCTGTACCCGCTCGTCCCGTTCGTGCAGCTCAAGACGCCGCGGATCCCGGCCGCCTATCTCACCTCGGTCTGGCAGTCGGCCCTGAACGCCATGCCGAACGAAGCGGCCTATCAGTTTATCTACGACGACGTCGATCCGGTGCCCTGGCGCTGCCTCAAGCCGGACCAGACCGCCGGCGTGGGGTTCGTCAAATACGCCAACCACCCGGACGCGGTGATCGACCTGCACTCGCACGGCGCGCTGCCCGCCTATTTCAGCGACACCGACAATGGCGATGAGCAAGGCCTGCGCTTCTACGTGGTCATCGGCAACCTGGGCGAAGCGCACTCGGCCATCCGCTGCCGGGTGGGCGTCTACGGCCATCACTGGGACGTGCGCGCCAGTACCCTCTTTTCCGGGCCCGGCCCGTTCACGGAGATCTGCAATGAAACTGCCATCAACTAAGTCCGTCACCCTGCGCCTGCCAGCGTTCAATCGCGTCTTCATCACGCTCGTGGGCTGCGGCGGCACCGGCTCGCATCTGGCCAGCGGCCTGGCCGCCCTCGCCCTGGAGCTGCGCGGCCGCGACATCCGCCCGTTCCTCACCTTCATCGACCCGGACAAGGTCGAGGAGCGCAACGTCGGGCGGCAGTTGTTCGGTCAGGCGGAGTTCGGACTGGCCAAAGCGGGCACGCTGGCCATGCGCCTGGGCCAGGTCTACGGCCTGGGCATCGACGCGTCCATCCGCGCCATTGACGCCAAGGACACGTTTGTCAGCGACGATTCGCTCAGCCTCGTCATCGGCGCCGTCGACAATGCCCCCGCCCGGGCGCTCATCGCCAAGGCCGTCGAGCAAGCCGCCGGAAAGCTCTGGTGGCTGGACTGCGGCAACGAGAACCACTCCGGCCAGGTGGCCCTGGGCAACACCGTGCACCCTTTGCGCTGGCGGCCGGCGCTGGGCATGGTCGACAGCCTGCCCGCGCCGCATGCGCTCTATCCCGATCTCATCAAAGCGCCCAAGAAGGTCAAGCGGGCCAGCTGCGCCGACGCCGGCCCGGAGCAATCGCTGATGGTCAATCGCATGGTCTCCGCCTGGGCGCTCTCCCTGCTGCACGATCTGCTGCTGGGACAGCTCCACTACTTCGCCGTGGCCTTCGACCTGGCGCAGGGCGGGGCGCGGTCCTATGCGCTTGACGAGACAACCCTAAAGGAGGTCGCGAAATGACGACGCAAAGCAACGATGACGGGATTGAGATCTTTGTACCGCTGGCCGATGGAGTAATTCGCCCCTATATGGAGTTTTGCGGCGGCGGCTTGCCTGAGTGCGAGGGCCATTGTCCCGTACCGCCCATACTCACCGAAGCCTATTTCATCGTCGAACTTGGCGCCGATGACAAGGGCTGGTATCCGATCCACGGTGGCGGCGGCATTGCCCGGTACGCGCTCCCCGCCGCGCATCTGGAGGCCCAAGACGCCAAGTTGCAAACCGGACGCGGGGCGCGGATTGTGCGCGTTGTGGAAACCAAGCAAGTGGTTGAGACGATAGGAGAGTAGACCATGGCCCGTATAGACATAGACCCCATAGCAATGTGCATAGTTTGCGGTCAAGTTGTGCCGTCAAAATCGCCTCACGCTTGCCCTGGTCCTGCCAAGACGCCAGTTGAAAAGAAACTAGACGAAGTGCTGGATGAGCTGAAGAAGATCAATCGCAATCTTGAAGCGCTACTCGCCAAGGAGGCGCAATGAAAGCCCTTTCCATCCGTCAGCCGTGGGCCTGGCTCATCGCCAGCGGCCACAAGGACGTCGAAAATCGCACGTGGTACACGCGCTTTCGCGGGAAGTTTCTCATCCATGCGTCACTCAAATTCGACGACGCCGGACTCGTCTGGGTGCGCGGCAATTTTCCGCACATTCAGATCCCGACCGCGCTGCCAACGGGTTGTGTGGTTGGCTGGGCGACGCTGGAAGACTGCCTCGAGGGGCGGGCCGTCGTCAGCCCGTGGGCGTTCGGCCCGTTTTGCTTCATGCTCAAAGACGCCGAATTATGGGACACGCCCGAGCCAGGGCCGGGCGCGCTGCGGTGGTTCGAGTTTGAATTGCCGAGCTGGCGGGAGGCTCAGCCATGAGCGCGCCCAAGCCGCTGAAGCCACACTTTGTCCTCGGTCTGCTGAAAGCCCCGGCGCTCGACGACCCAGCGTTTGTCACGGCGCAGGAAGCCATCAACGTAGCCATGGACAATCAAGAAGAGTTTGACGTCATGTGCATTTGGGACGAGCGGGGAGAAACCTGCTACGTCGTTTATCAAGGCGAAGTTTTCAAGAGGGAAGGATAACCCATGTTGCGTCACGCCACCCGCGTCTCACCCTACTCCGGCCGCCGCTACTGTGTCAAGACCGTCCCCTGCCGCAAATGCGGCGCGCCCGTCGAATACACCACGTGCCCCAAGTGGTACTGCGCCACGTGCGTCCCGCCGCAGCACGGTGGCCGCTACTACGCCAAGTGCGCCCAAGCGCGCGCCGCCCAGCGCGAGGTTGCGCATGTGGTCGCTTACGACGCGGCGGTGCAAAACGCGCAGCCCACGCCGCCCGGGTTTTGCTGGCGGTGCAAGGTGATCAAGCTGAGCGTCGCGAGTGTGCGGGGGTTGTGTGATGGGTGCGAGGAGGAGGTTGGAAGGTGAACGCGCTCGACGTGGCCCGGTTTTGGAGCAAGGTCAACGCGTCCAGCCTGTTCGATTGCTGGCCATGGTCAGGCAAACTCGACCACGACGGCTACGGCCAGTATGCCGTGCGGGGACGCATGTTCACGGCCTCGCGCCTGGCCTGCGAGTTGGCGCACGGCCCGTCCGACCTGGAGGCCTGCCACACGTGCGACAACCCCGCGTGCTGCAATCCCGGCCATCTGTACTGGGGCACGCACGCGAGGAATATCGCGGACCGTCAAGCGCGGGGGCGGCAGGCCTGCGGCGAGCGCAACGGGCGCGCCAAGTTGACGGTGGCGCAGGTGCGGGAGATTCGGGCGCGGGCGGGCTCACGGCGCGCCCTGGCGCGGGAGTTTGGCGTGGACCCGGCGACGATCCGGGACATTATGAAGGGGAAGATTTGGAGGAGCGCATGATTACCTTAGACGACATTGACAGAAATGTGAAACCAATCATTTGGGGAGATAGTCATTCCCAACGCATCGCGGAATTGGAAGCGCAGGTAGTTGATTTATCTGTCAAACTTGGCAAGGCCTTGCACGCGCTCGATGAAGATATGACGCACACCCAGGCGCTTGAAAAGGCGCTGGGCGAGTGTATGGCCGAACGCGACGAGGCCCGCAAAGCCGCGTGCGAGCTGGCTTCACTCTCGAACAACTGGGATTTGCTTTCGCAATCCACCAAAGACCTGCTGATTGCGCTGAGCAAGGAAGTGCTCGAACAACAGCCCATCCCGACCACAGAAACCGTGCCCGTGTTTGGCCCGAAACCCGTCAAACTGTCGCCCAGGATGCAAGCCGCTTTCAACCACATGCAGCAGAACGGCGGAAAGCTGAAGCGCTTCCCCGGCGGCTATTGGGCGCGGGAAGGATGGAGTTGGAGCAATCGCGGCCCATCGTTCGGCACGTCCACCATTGAGGCGCTGGTTAGTCGCGATGTGGCCTATTACTCGGACTGGAAAGACGGGCGGGGCAGTCAATTCCCCATTGAGGTCAAGATTTGTGACAAGGCCAGCGCCCAGCCCTAGAGTCCCCACGCATCGACCGGACTTGCCCGGTGATGGGCGCTGGCGTCATCGGCGTGGCTCAGCTCCACATAGCGCTTAACCATGGCCAGCGAGCTGTGCCCTAGAAACCGCTGCAACGTAAAAACGTCACCCCCATTCCGCAGGTACTGAATCGCAAAAGTATGGCGAAAGCGATGGGGGTGGCATTTTTTCACGCCGGCCCGCACGCCCATGGCGTGCACTAGGTGCAAAATGCCGCTGGCATTCAGCCGCTTGTCGGTCTGCGTCTCAAACAGCGGCGCGTCCGGCTTGCGGCCCAGGCACAGCTTAAGCAGCAGCTTGCGCGTGCGCTCGCCCACGAACACCATCCGCCCCTTGGACTTCTTGCCTGACCCCCACCGGTCCACCGTGATCTCGCCCGTGCGCAGATCCACGTCGCCCACGTCCAGTCGCCCGACTTCCCCGGCCCGCATCCCGGTATCCAGCATGAGCAACAGCATGGCCGTGTCGCGTTTGGCCGTGTGGCGGTGCATGGTGAATTGCTTCCGGTTGTGGGTGTCGCTGGTAGCGGTGAAGGTGGCCGCGTGCAATAGCCGCTTGATGTCATCGGCGCTGAAAGGGTGGGGCTGATCATACGATACGTCCGGCCGCTCCACAAAATACCACTGCGGCTGACCGAGCTCCTTTTGCCGCCACGCGTCAAACGAACGGCAGGCAATCCAGATATTCTCAATGCTTTTATTCGTGAGGGGGGCTTGGCGGGCGGTGCGGTGGGCGCGCACAAAAACCATAAAGCGCTGGCCGTCGTCTTTGGCGAGGGTATCCACATTGCCCAGCGCTTCAAGCAGCAGGGCGAGCGCCCATTTGTACGTGGTCAGCGTGCCGGGAGCGAGACCTTCCGACTCTTTGAAAAGCAGAAACTGTTGGACATCGGTGACGAGAGACACATTGCCCTCCAGTTAAACAACAGACCTTTTAGTGTGCAAGCTGGCACAGCTAAAAGGTCCTGGAGTGCGGTTTACCCTCGGCCTTTTGGTCCGCAACCAAACGCTCTAATCCACTGAGCTATAGGCGCAATTAGCTGAGCGCTCCCCGCTCTAAAGCGGACTGGAGTGCCAGAGTGTTGCGCAGTTATACACTGACTCACGGTGATCCGTCAATTCTGCGGGACTTCATATTCTGTCATTTTGACGTACAATAGGGGCACCCATTCTCTGGCGCGGATCAAGAACGCGCTCACCCAAAGAGGTTCACCATGCCCCCCTATGCCGGCTTTTCGTCATTGTCGGACTATATCGACCAGCGCTGCGCCCGTGAGGGCATCGCGCGCTCGCGCCTCGGGCTCGCGCTCGGGCGCCATTCCAACTATGTGCACTGCATCTGTATTGGACAGTTTTCGCCGTCGCGCGCGATGGCCGACGCCATTGCCGGCTACTTCGGCGACGACGTGCACGTGGTGCGCGTGCTGGCCGGGCTGGAGGCTGCGCCGCCCAAGAGCGACCGGCAGGCGCGGGAACTGGCGGATTTGTTCAGCGCGCTGGAGCCCGACGACCGGGCCGAGGCGCTGAGGTATTTGGAGTATCTTAGGTGGCGGAGCAAGGGGCAGACAAAGCGATAGTTGACAAACTTTCACTTTAAAGTAAACTAAGGGTGCTCAGACGAACACAGCGGGGCTTTTTATTTAGCCATCGTTTGCACCACCCCATACAACTGTAGATTGCGCCTCCGCTGGGACTTGATCCCGCCTTCGTCTGAGCAACGATGGACAGCGGAGGCGTTTTCTATGGAACTCATATACAACCGCATCACAAATAAGAATTTTGACAAATCTAACATCGGAAAAGGTATTAATTGGATCGCCGCTTTAGATGAACTTAGATCTGCTCCAATCTTTCGAATTGACAATATTGCAGAATATTTCTGGGCGAGTGAGCAAGATTACTGGGAATACGAAAAAGACTTTCCAAATTTGGCTCCGCCTTTTAATGCATTTTGGATGGAGTATGTTACCCCGCTACGTGTTCATGTAGGTGGACGATATGTAGAGAACGACAAATATAAACAGTTTGGATTTTTGTTTGTTTCGAAAAAAAAAGAGTCTGAGCTAGGTAATTGGGAGTGGGCGCTCAATGCTATTTTTTTTTCATCCCAATCAGGGGTAACGGGTGGTGGCCATTTTAATCATTTTTTCGGAATAGACCAAACAGGGAAAATTATTCACGACAGCACGGGGAAAAGTCAAATTGGTTTTGCCGTTGACCCGGAAATACAAAAACAATATTCACCGTTGGAAATTCAGGAAATGGCGATGATCATTCATCCAGCGTTGCTTGCCATATCCTTCATGCACTGCAAAAACGTTGAACTCATTGAACACGGCGTCTCTCGCCACGGTCATCGCTCCCGCCACACTCACGGCATAAAATACCACACCCTTGAAATCGAGCCGATGAAGCGCATCCTGCGCACCGAAGGCCAGAGCGAATCGACCGGACTAAAGCAGGCGCTCCACATCTGCCGTGGTCACTTCAAAGACTTTTCAAAAGGCGCAGGGTTGTTTGGAAAATATAAAGGCCTGTACTGGTGGGATAGCCAGGTGCGGGGTAGCGCCGAACACGGCGAAGTTAGAAAGGATTACGATGTCAAACCACCGAAACCGGACGATCAAGACTGACGCGGGCGAGCACATCTTTGTTGAGATTGACGCTGACAAAGCGCCAGTCCAAAAATCTTCGCCCATCCCATTCAGCGGCCCAAAATGGATTATCGCAACGGCGGATGAACTCAAGCATATCTATGATTTGATTCTGAGTTGGCCTAAGCGCGGTGAGTAATCACGTTCCCTTGCGCCTCTGCCTCGGCCAGCACGCCTTGGCGCAACTCGGGCACTGCGTCGTCTTGTGCCGGCTGGTGGACTTCCACCGAAACTCGCACGCCTTGCACACGTACACGCGCCCGCGCCGGGTGGCCTGGCCGCGCTGGTAGAAGGTCACGCCTTCGAGTAGAACACCACATTTCCCGGCCGCCGGCGCTTCAGCTTGCCGGCCCGCACCAGACCCTCCAGCACATCCCGCGCCATGTTGAGCGTGATGCCCTGGCGGTTGGCTTCGTCGGCCGCGGTGGTTTCGCCGTCCCGCCGCTCGCGCTCGCTGAATACGCCGTCAAGCAGGGCGTGCAAGTCGCCGCCGATCTCATCCGACACGGTTACAGTTTTAGCGCCCGATGTGGACGCGGTTGCAGCAGATGGACGTGCCATGCGTAGTCTCCATTCGTCTCAATGTCGAAGTGGACAAAACCGAAGTTGACGATCCCCGAACACTTGCGCGCGCCGTACTTGCTTCCCATGCCCTGCAAGGCCGGCAGGGTGAAGCCCACATAGCGGCCGTCACCGACGAAGCCGAAGTAGTGGACGTGTGAGCGCAGAATGATGGTGGCCTTGGGGAAACTGGCGTCTTCCGCCCATAATTGGTTCCAGAGCTTCTCGCGGGTGAGTGACCCTTGTCGCCCAGTGGGCACGCCCGAAGATCCGATGAAGTGCTTGTAATCGAAGATTTGGCCGTTGCAGTCCAGCCAGTCGTGCCCGCCGATCTTGGCCGCGCCGATGCCGTCCGATACTTGATCTTCGAAATCTTCATTCGCGCCGGTGTGGTAGGGGGTGCCGTAGCTGAGATAGTAGGCCTTCGCCTTGCACACTTCCAGCGCGGCGACGGCCATTTTGCACTGCTCTTGCCTATCGGGCTCGATCAACTCCGTGCCGCCCGATTTCTCGCCCTTGCCTTCGATGGCGTCGCCGTTGAAAATCACCGCGTCGATGCGGCCCAGCGCCTTTATCTCTTTCGCGTACCAGTCCCAATAGGCGCGGCGCGCCCGGTCAATCTCGGCCAGTTTAGGGTTGTCGTGTCGAACGTCCCAGTCGGGGTGGGTGAGGCCCACAAGGTGGCCGCAGTGCATGTCACCCATCGCGACGACGCGCTTCATGCGTTCAGTGCCACGCAGTCTTCCGCCCGCACCCAGATCTCGGGCGCCGCCAGCACCTGAAACCACTCCCCCTGTTTTTGCAGCACCCCCAGTTCGCGCCGGTCCGCCGTGGTCCGGTAGGGCGCCGCGTCCGTGGGCGCATGGTACCAGCGCAGCGCGGGCCCGGCCCGGCAGGTGAACGGCGCGCTGGGCCAGCCCGCCTCCGGCCACTGGAACCCCCGCGGGCTGCCATTGTGTTCGGAGATCCAGCGGTGGAACGCGATGAACGCTTGGTGCGCTTCCGCACCGTCTGACTCGGCAATGAGGGTTGCAATATACACAGGCTCAGTCTCCTTGAGTTGAATATCGGCATCGGTGCGCAAGATGTTTTCTAACCCCGTGCCGCTCACGTCGAACGGCCTCCAGGCCTGCGCGTGCCCGTCGCCCCACGTGAACAGATGCGCCCCCAGAACGTAGGGCGATTGATTCACCCTTAGGGTGAATGGTTTGATCCACTCCGCAAAGTACCGGCCCATGTCACCGCCGTACAACTTGCGCCACGGTGGGTTGGGGGCGTCTTGCCCGCACTCGGTGAGCAGCATGGGCGGGTCAAACCCCAGCCCCAAGAATATCGCGTGGTCCTGCTCGAAGCGGTACGCGTTCCACACGTCCAGCGTCCCGTAGCAGTGCCGCGCATGGATGGCCCCATAGTCCCGGCAAGCCCGGAGCGCAGGAACGTAGTATTTCCACATCTCCAGTTCGGGGCAGCCCGTCGCAAACGAGCCGATGGCCGCCCGCTTGCCCATGAGATAGACTTGGCGCGCAAACTCAGCCAGGAATTGCGCATACCAGACCATCTCCGCGTAGCCAGCCGGGTTGCACTCGTTGGGGCCTTCCCACACATCCACGCGTGGAAACAGTTTGACGAGTGGCGCATAAATCGTGCGGGCGAACTCAGACCCCAGCGCGGTTGCGTCACCCGATCCCATGGGGTGCTGGCCGATGAAGTTTTCTTCGGGCCTACCCACCACGAGCGGCCCCGGTGGAATGACTGCGGCGGGTTGCAAGTCGTAGCACAGCTTGACCGTGGACGCGACGCCCAACCAGGGCCCGGGGTCGCAGTAAAGCGCGTGCGGGCCGAGTTTGACGGTCATCAATAGACTCCGTACAGCCGCGCCGTCGAATACTGCGCAAAGTTGCCCGCGCTGGGGGTGAGCGTCACGCGGCTGATCGCTGTTTTCGCCCGCCACCAACCTGCCGCCACCCCCCGATATAAATTACCCGTGGTGGTATTGTCCTTGTGGGTATACTCTGAGCTCATCACCTTTTGACCTGACGCGTTTGCATATTGTGGTATCTCAATGTTTGCCAAATCAAAGGTACCCGCCGGGGCGTTAGCCGCAGCGATGTAGACCGCCCGAATAGACGTGGCAGCCACCCCCTCGCCCGATGTCCACGTCGCCGTGTGTCGGGCGTTGGTAAAGAAATAATCGTAGTTTGCCCCACCGTCATTATTGATCGTCAGATTTAGGCCAACATTGACAGCCGCCGTGTCGCCCCGCGCGTACAGGTCAATGACGAGCTTGGCAAACGTCGCGGGGATGCCGGTGAAGTCGAATGTGGCTAGACCGCCGGCGCCGGCCGTCTGCGTCTCAATCAGCGTCAGCCCCTTGGGCATCGGCCCCGTCTCGATCACGGCGAGACGCTGCTTCAATTCACCAATCTGCCGCGCCAAGTCGAACAGATTATCACCGTCGCTCATAGGTAAGCCTCCGCCGTGGCCGCGATGTTTTCCGCTCCGCCGGCCGCCACGTCAATCGTCACCGACCGCACCAGCGCCTGGAACTGCATGTCGTCGTAATCCACCCGCACGCGGTCAAACTTGCCCCAGTCCCGGCCGTAGACGCTGCCCCGCTTCGACACCAGCTTGCCAGAGAATGCCTTGACCGGCCGCCCCTGCGTCACCTTGCTTTGCGCCGCCGCTTCGCCCCCCGTGGCGTAGTTGTGCTGGATGGTGGCCTCGCGCCGCGCGAAGAGCGTTGCCAGTCCGCGGCTGTCGCTGGCGGGGTCCACATCGCGGGCCGCGCCTTCGCCCAGGCCGAGCGCGTAGGCGTAGTTGTACTCTTCCATCCAGTTCTCGGAGTAGCGCGGCTGCTGCAGGTTGCCGTGGTTGACGCCGAACACCAGCTTATTGCCCACGGTGCGATCCGCGCCGGGTTGGCCGATGGCGGTGCGCAGCTGGAACGCGCCCACCCCCGGCTCGATCCAGAAGAACACCTCTTTGGTCGGGTCCGCCTGCCGCGCCGCGTCGACGATCTCCCGCATGACCGTGAGCAGGTTGCCGTAGGAGCACGTCTTTGTGAGTGACGGCCCCAGGCTCGCGTCACCCTGGACGGTAAAGTAAGCGGTTGAAAGGTTGCGCGCCGCGTCCGAGCCGGTGGACAACTCTTGCGCGGCGAAGGCCTTCAGCAAGTCGTCGGCCGCGTCCGTCTTGGCCGCCCCCGCCGATCCCGAGGCCGCGTAGACGATGCGCGATGACAGGATGTATTCCAGCGACGGCCCGCCGATGACGCGGGTCAGGTTGCCGCTGGCGTCAGTGGCGTAGTCCCACTTGCGAATGAGCCCTTCGAACTCGATCCTGGGCGCGCCGCCCACAGGCTTGCGCCAGAAGCGCACGCGCCGGTCGCGCTGGATGAGCGACTTGTCGAACGACGCCGGCAGGATCATAGAAAACGCGCCGTAGTTGTTGATCGCGTGCGTGATGCGGAACGCGCCCACCCGGCCCAGTGTGGCGATGCGCGTCCCGTCGTCGCGATGCAAGCCGATCTGCCAGCGAGGGCCGTTCTGCCAGGGAAGGATCATGCCGCGCCTCCGTCAATGGCGTTGTGGGTGACCGGCCAGGTCATCACCGCCGTGGCGTTGGCCGAGGCCCCGGTGTAGGGGTAGTAGCAGGCGATCACGTTGCTCCCCGGCTGCAGGTGGAAGTCAGACCAGTCGCTGCCTTCCAGCGGTTGGCTGGTGATCTCCCCGCGCCAGTCCGAAATCACGGTCTGGCTGGCGCAGTCAATCGTGACGATCTCTCCGCTCCGCAGCGTCAGCCCCAGGTACAGGCGCTCGCTCGTCGTCACGTTTTCCAGCCAGGCCACCGTGCAATAGGCGCTGGTGCCGGAGGTGAGATAAATCTTGGGTTTTGTTTCGGCTGTGCACGTGACAGCAAGGGTGGTTTGGCCGGCGCAGACCACGCCGCCCCAGGTCACGTCACCGGCGATGTAGAGCTCATCTTCGTAGGCCGTCGCCGCGTTGATCCATGCGCTGCCCGGCGCCGCGTCCATAGGCAAGAGTGAGTAGCCGTTCCAAAGTTGCAAAGGCACGGTGCCCGCGTCGGCCACCAGCACACACAAACCCTGCCACTCCGCGATGCACGTGATGGTTGACGCCGCCGCCACACCGAGAATGGCCGCCACCGCTGAACCACTGTACTGCGCCGCGTTGGGGCACGTCACCCCGCCTAACGTGGTAAACGCGCCCCCGACGATGTATGTCCCGTCCGCCCGAATGAGCAGGGCGCGCAGATTGCCGCTCGTGTCGGTGCTGGCCAGCAAGGACCACGCCGTCCCGCTCCAACGGCGGAGCGCCCCCGCCGTGCCTGCCGCCGAATACGACGCCACCACCAGTCGCCCGGCCGGGTCTATGCCCATGGATGGCCCGCCCACAAAGGGGTATTCATTGGCCGAAAATGGCGACGTGCCCAGCGCCGCCCAGGTGCCCGCGTCGGGGTCGTAGACAGTGATGTAGTCCTGCGCCGCGTCGCCGTTCCAGTTGACCATCGTTCCGCCGAGGTAGACCTTGCCCGCCGTGTCGATGGCCACCTGATACCACGCGCCGGTGCCGGACAGGTTGAACACGGTGAACGTGTCAGCGGCGACGTTGTAGCGGAAGACGCTCTTCGTCGCCGAGCCGCCTGCCTGCGTGAACGCCCCCACCCCCCACACGTCGCCGTTGGGGGCCAGGGCCAGATTGGACACATTGCCGTTGGTGCCCTTCGTCGCCCCGCCCACGGCCACGAACGTGTTAGCGCTGCCGTCGTAGTAGCCGAAGTAGTTGATCGTCACGCCGCCCGCCGTGGTGCCGTTCGTGCCGATGTAGATGCGGTGACGCTGTTTGTCCACCAGGATGCAGTTGGTATCCTGACTGAGCACGTTTGCGCCCATGGCCTGCCACACGCCGTCAACGCGCACCGCGCAGGTGGTGTCGGTTGTCACCGTCCGCTGTACCACTAAGGCCGCCGCCTCCGCGTTGTCCTCGTAATAGAACGGATCGCACGCCGTCAGCGTCACCTTCGTATCGGCATTCCCTTCCACGGCGCTGCCCCCCGCCTGCAAGGATTGCCCTTCCAGCCCGCCGGCGTAGCGGAACTTGCCGTAGACCGTGCGGCCGGTGTGCTGCGATTTGAACCCGAGCAGCACTTCCTGCGCCCCCGCGTAGGCGCCGGGGTATAGGAAGTTCATCAGCTTTTTGCGCTTGGATTGCAGCAGCGGGATGGTCGCGTCGTTCAGGTTGCACGTCAGCACAATCGTGCGCTGGCCAATGTGGTCGCTCTGAAACTCTGCCCCCGGCAGAAGCGAATAGGGCATGGTGTTGTTTTGGATCGGCGGCAGACCGTAGCCCGCCATTTGCCGCACGGTGATGGCGTAGGTGGTGAGCAGGTCTTGCTCGCGGCCGCCCAGCCGGTACTGCGCCGAACGCGTGGACACCCCCGCGTGCCGCAGCCCGCTCCACCGGCAGCCGTCCTGGTCGCCGTCGGTGTAGGACGTGTAGTAGGCCTTGGCCTCGGCCTGGAAGCCGTCCACCCAAATCGTGCCGTCGCTGGCGGTGTCGCGGAAGTCGGCCCGGGTCGAGCCGTTGGCCTGGGCCTGCGGAATGGAGACGCCGTAGCGCACCCAGCCGCCGGTGGAGCCGCCCACAATCGCGGCCGTGTTCCAGTTCGTGCCACCGTTCATGGAGATTTGAAGCGATCCGGTGACGGTGCCCCACACGTAAAACGTGTGATAGTGCCCCGCGTTCGTCGCCGCTTTCGTGGTCAGGTTCACGCCCTGGTTGGCGCCGCCCATCACGATCTTGTACGCGTTGCACCCAAAGCGCGAATGCGCTGTGTCCCGCGTCACCGTGGCGCCGGACGCGGCGTAGTTGCCGTCCGCCTCGGCGCTGGGGTTGAGGTAGATATTCTCGTTTGCTTCTGGAATGAAGATCGAAATCCAGCCCATTACCACGCTCCTGCCTGCGCCTGCATCTGCGCGAGACTGTCGGCGCCGTTGACGGCGTTGAGGTTGACGTTCCAGCTATAGGTGTTGTTGACGATGCTGCCGCTCGCGCCCGGAACGAACAGCTCCGGCCCGTGCTCGCCCACGATGTACGGCCGGCCCGCCACCACCGGCCCGCCGGCGGCCCGCGCTTCGGGCACGCCCATGCCGCCCGACACGGTGCTCTGCATGCTCAGCGCTGTTGTGATTTGCTTCATCGCATCCCGCGCCCACTCGATGATCTGCTGCCATTTGGACTTCAGCCCGTCCCACCACGCGGTGGTGATCTTTTGCCCGGCGGCGAACATATCCGGCACGCGCGCGCCAATGGCGCGGAATAGGTCGTCGAGGCCGTAGTTCCACACGAAGGTGAGCGTGTCCGAGATTTCCTGCTTGCGGCTGTCCATGCCGGTCTTGAAGCTGGTTACAAAGGCCAGGCTGATTTTGTCGGCCATACTGGGGGCGGAGCGCGGATCAGCGTCTCCGCCAATGGGGGTGAACAGCGCTTCGATGATGTTCCCGGCGATGGCGGACAGCATCTTCAGCCCGTCGGTCAGGAACCAGGCGGTGGCCTGGCCCACGAGCAAACCGAGTTGCGCGGCGAGAATGGGGATCTCAACGTTGATCCAGGCCAGTGCCGCCGGGCCCCACTCGTTCTTGATCTTGTCGAAGAGAATCGGCGCGTTCTGTTGCACCCAGGTGGAGATAGAGTTTATGAGCAAAAACAGGTTGGCGGCCAGCCGTGCCCAAATCGGCGCCACCCAGTCCACGAATGCGCCCACCCAACCCTGGAGCGTTTCCAGCCACCGGGGTATCTGCCCCTTCACCCACTCGAACGCGCTGGTGATGAATTGCGCCAAGACCGGCTGCACCGAGTCCCACAGGCCGCTGAAGGTGGCCGAGAAGGCCGCGAGCGGGTCGCCGGTGTTGGCCAGGGTAGTTTGAAAGGTAGTGATAAATGCGCCGACGGCTTGCACCGTCTCGTAAACCTTGTTCGACACCATTTGAAAGAAGTTACTCAGCGCCAAAAGTTGCGGGTTGCCGTCCGCAATGGCGTAGAACGCGGCGGAGAGTGCGCCGGTGATGGCCGTCAGCGGGTCGCGCCCGTTGTCTAGGAGTGTGCCGAAGGTGTAGCCGAACGCTTCGCCCATCTTCTCGACGTAGGGCAATGTGGGCATGACACCCGTTTGTATAAAACTCTGTAATTGCGGAAGCAATGATGTTCCGATAGACTCGGCTACATCGAGCAGCCGGTTTTTCAAGATAGCCAGCTGCCCGCCGAACGTCTTGCCCGCCGCTTCCGCGCTCCCGCCAAACTCGGTTTGCAATTCTTTCAGGATGAGCGTCTGTGCCCCGGCCACATTGCCCGCCGCCACCATATCCTTGACCTGTTGTTTCTGCGCTTCGGAGAACGTCACGCCCACGCGGGTGAGCGCCGTCAATCCATCCGCCGGAGCGTTGAGCGCTTTACCGAGTTGGATAGCCTGACTCTTCAGTTGTTCGGCGGATGGCGCCGCCCCGCTGTTCATGGCGGTGGCCATGTCCAGCAGCGTGCGGGTCGCATCGGGGAACACGTCCCGGCCAATCTGGGTGAACGTCATAAGCATGGCCTCGCCCGCCACGGTAGCATCCGCTGAAACGGGGGTTGTTTTCTGCAGCGCATCGGCCAGCCCCAGCAACTCATCTCGCGTCATCCGCGCCACAGGCGGCACGAGGCCCAGCGCCCCCGCCAACCCGACTTCGATGGTGCCCGAGCCGTCTGCAATTTGCTGTTGCAGGCTGGCCACGGTTGTGCGCGCTTTTTCAAGATTGCGCGTGGCGGTTTCCGTCTTGGTCTTGGCGCGGTCCCATGAGAATTGCAGATCGGCCAGACGAGCGGTGGCGCCTTCGAGCTTGTCTTGCAGCTCACCCAGCGCCTCGCCGCTCATCTTGTTGACCGCGATCGACTTACCCTGCGCCGCTGTCCACGCGTCGGCCTGTTGCGTCGCCGCCGCGCCCGTGCTTTTCAACACCGCATCCAGCTGCGCCAGCCCGGTCTGTGCATCCATCGCTTCGTTCAGCGCGATCCCCAACCCGGTGGCCAGCACCCCCGCGCCTGCCGCCGCCACGCCAAACGCCACGCCCAAGCCGGTCTTGAGCGCGCCGCCCAGCGCGTTGCCCGCGCCGAGCATGGTCGATGCGGCGCCGGTCATGGCGTTCTTTGCCGATCCGAGGCCGCTTATGAGGCCGGAGGTATCAGCTCCTATCCTTGCATAGAGCGCAGCGATTTCATTTCCCATGCGTTACTCCTTGTGCAGCTCGATAATGGTTTCGACCACTTTCAACGCCTCCGCCGCGCTCTTGCCGCTCTGCATTTCTTTTTGCAGCAGCGCATCGACCATGTAGAACGCCTCCCACTCCACAAACTGCGCCCAGCTCATCCGCGCCGCGAGCACCCCGACATCCGGCTCGCCCAGGTCCCGCGCCAGCGTCAGGAGGAAGCGCCGCTGCCCGTCACGAATGAGTTTTTTTGGGCCTCTTTCAGCGCCGCGTTTTCCAGCCCGCTCAGCCGCATGAACACTTGCGTCACCCGCGTGACCGCGCCGAGACTCTTCTGCCGCAGCCACTCCAGGTCATCGCGTGAGATGGGTGGCTCGACCACGCCGTAGGCGAACGCCAGCAGCGCCGCTTTCTCGGAGTCGATCTCGCCCTTCTCGCCCTGCATGTCCTTCAGCAGCCGCATGCCGTCGGCCACGCTCACGCCTTGCACCACCACGCTGCCGCCCCATTCGGGTACGTCCACTTCCTCGCGGGGCAGGTCGCTCGCGGCCTTGATCTGGTCCAGCGTCAAAATCTTGCTCATATCGTTTTCTCCCGGTGTTAGAGTGAGTGGGGCGGGGTTGCCCCCGCCCGGTGCTAGTTGGCCGTGTCGGTGACGACGCCTGAGAACTGGAACGCG
>ERZ869907.288-NODE-288-length-18488-cov-10.480009_pt1 | contig 18488 bp, 30 predicted proteins | sample MGYA00579309_ERZ869907 | MGnify/ENA primary metagenome ERZ869907 (study PRJEB32216, sample SAMN09231814) | wastewater metagenome | place: USA: Maryland | collected 2016-07-30 | study: EMG produced TPA metagenomics assembly of the PRJNA472060 data set (Reclaimed... | reverse complement strand
ACGTTGGGGGCTTTTCATTGGAACGGCTGCAGACCTTCGGGTTCGTCCGCGCAATTGACCCTGACGCCCGGCGTGTGACCTCGGTGGTGAGCACCGATGCGGTTGCGCGGGACGGGGCAATCATCGAGACAGCCGGGTGGAACCTGGAGCATTACCAGAAGAACCCGGTGGTGCTGTGGGCGCACGACGACCACAGCATGCCGATCGCGAAGACGGTTGAAACCATCCGCACTGAGCACGAGCTGATCCAGGTGCACGAGTTCGCGCAGCATCCGTTCGCGGACCAGGTGTTCGCGGGGATCCGCGGCGGGTTCGTGAATGCGACTTCCGTGCGCTGGCTGCCTGGCGAGACGGAGATGCGGAACGTCGGCGACGGGAAGAACCGCCAGCCGGTGCTGGTGTTCAAGAACGGGCACCAGCTGCTCGAGTCGAGCTATGTGCCGATCCCGGCGGACCCGGGCGCGGTGGTCCTGCGGGCTGACGGCTCGCCGATCGACAAGCGGGCGTACTACGCGCCCGGGGTTGACGACGTGATTCGCTGCCAGGCGCGTGAGTGCCGCAACGAAACGGATGGCGGGGCGCTGTGCGACGAGTGCGCCGCACTGCTCGATACGGCTCGCGCTGCTGCGGCAGCTCCTACCGAGGCCCGCGCAGCGCGGGCGGCGAAATGGGCGGAGAAGTTCCGCGCCACCACTCAGTCTCTCAAAGGAGAAGCTGCATGACCACGGAAACTCCGACCGCTGACCCGATGGAGGAGGTCCTCGGTGCAGCGACCGAACTCCTGACCACCACGCGCGACCTGGTCGCCAGTGTCCAGGAATCGCAGCGCGAGACGATCGAGACGCTGCGCCTGCTGCGCCCCGTTGCCGGTAGCGGCGACGACGGGCCCGAAGGCGAAGACGAGCAGACGCGGGCCGAGCGCCTGGCTGCCCGCAACCTCAACCCGACTGACACGATGAGCGACCGGTTCGACCAGCTCTGGCGGAACCCTTCGCTGAGCGACGAGCAGAACGCCCGCAACATGCGCGCGAACTTCGAACTCGTGGCGATGACCATCGACGGCGCTGGGCGGATTCGCGAGAAGCCGGTCGCGCTGACGATGCCGGACGACTTCAAGCGCGCATGGCAGCACCACGTGTTCGAACTCCCGAAGCGGGACCCGAACAAGTACGGCCAGCGCATCATGGTGGAAGAGGGCCCGGCGGATAAGCCTCGCTATCGCGCGATGGACACCGCCGAGACGGGCTACGGCCTGCAGCTCGTCGGCGCCCAGTACGAGACGGAGCTGTGGCGGGCGGCCCGCGCCGGCGACCCGCTGCTCGCGATGATTCGCGAGATCCCGATGCGGTTCCCGACGGACACCATCCCGGTGGACGGGGCGCTGCCGGAGCTGCGGCTCCTCGGTGAATCGACGACCAGCGGCGCCAGCGCGTACACCGAGAGCGACACGCCCTCGAGCAACGCCACGCTGACGGCGAAGAAGTTCGGCATCAACCAGCTGTGGTCGGGCGAGCTCGACGAAGACAGCATCATCCGCTACGCGGACTTCCTGCGTGAGCAGTTGAACCGCGCGGCGATGCACGGCCTGGGGAGCTCCATCTACAACGGCGACAACACGAACGCCGCGACCGGGAACATCAACCTGGACGATGCGGACCCGGCTGACACGAAGCACTACCTGGCCTACGACGGTATCCGTCACTACTGGCTGGTGACGGCGACGGGCCAGGGCAAGGACATGGCCGGCGCGCTGGACCCGAAGGAAATCGACCGGGCCCGGGGCAAGCTGAACGGCACGACCGACGACGTCGACGCCGACTTCAACAACATCAACTGGGGCGCGAACGCGGCCGACCTCGCGGTGGTCTGCGACTTCGACACCTACATGAACCTGCTCGACCTGGACGTGGTCGCGACGGTCGACAAGTACGGCCCGGCCGCCACAGTCATCACGGGCGAGCTCGGCCGCTACCGCGGCATGCGGGTGTTCAGCCCGGCGTACGCCTCCAAGACGGACAGTGACGGCAAGGCAGTGGACACCGAGGCCACGAACACGAAGGGCCAGATCACGGTGTTCAACCCGCAGGGGTTCATCCGTGGTTCGCTGCGGGGGCTGAGCCTCTACTTCGACCGGGTGCAGCGGACGGACCAGTTCCTGTTCGAGCTGTACATGCGGAAGGCGTTCACGCGTTTCGGCGGCAACGTCGCGGCCGGCATCTACGACATCACCGTCTAGTTCCAGGCGGCACCCTCACCCCCGGGCCGGGGGAGTCCCACCCCCGGCCCACCTCCTGAAGGAGCAATCGCATGGCAGCTGGTGATGTGACAATCGGCGGCTCGTACCTTGACTGGCACGGGTTCCTAGGGGAAGGGCGTGGTGGCGGGGACGGTGGTCCTGGACGGCAGCAACCCGACGCCCGTCGACCTGAGCGCGTACTTCACCTCGATCGAGGCGGCGGTGGTCTCGATGGACGGGTCAGTGGCGCCCGCGGACGACCCGTCGCTCATCACTCACACGATCAGCGGGGCCACGGTGAACGTGTACGCCTGGAAGAACACCGGCGGCACGGACCCGACGCTCGTCGCTTCGACCGACAACGCCCGGCTCGTGCACTTCATCGCGATCGGCGTCAAGAAGGCCGGCCTCTAAACGAGGGTCCCGGCAGGAGGTAGGCCGACATGGCTGCAGGCGACGTCACTATCGAGTTCGATTCCGGCCGAGGGGGCGGGATTCACCGTCAGCAGCGGCTGATCGCCGGCGTCCTCACGCTGGACGGCGGCAACCCGTCGCCCATCGCACTCGCCAGCTATTTCCGCGAGGTGAAGGGCGCGGTGGTCAGCTGGCGGACCAGTTCGGCCCAGGGCGTGGACCCGACGACGGTCACCTGCGTGGTGAGCGGGACCACGGTAAACGTGTACGCCTGGAAGGTGACGAGCTCGGGGAACCCAACGCTCATCGCGTCGACCGACAACGCCAACCGCGTCAGCTTCATCGCGTGGGGCATCCCGTGAGGCTGTTCTGCGTGAGCCGTTACCAGTCTTCGCTCGGGAAGTACCGGGCTGGCGACGAAATCGTCGTGGACGCCGAGGCCGGCGAGCTGCTCTTGCGGGACTCGCCAGGTTCGTTTTCCTTCTCCGCGCCAAGGGGCGAGAAGAAGGCGGCAGGGAAGGCCCCGGTGTTCGACCTGGAGGGTGCTTCGTTGGATGAACTGACCGCGTACGCGGCTGCCGAGGGCATCGCCATCGAAGACGGCGCGAGCGAGGACGACGTGCGCGCGGCCATCGCGCTGGAGCTCGAGGCCCGTGCGAAGGCGAAGCTCGAAACCGAGCATACCGCCGGCGCCACCACCACCGTGCGGCCGCAGCGAAAGGCAAGGACGCGATGAGCGACCGATACGACGAACTGGTGCTGAAGGGCACGACCGACGCCAGCGGTGACGCGGTGGTGGATAGCAACCGCCCGGTGACCGGCTACGTGGAGTTCGTCGACGTGGACGGGGCCGCGCTGACGGACAGCGCGAACCTGGTGCTGCAGCCCATCCTGTACGAGCTGGCGGACGGCGCGGTGGAGCTGGGCGAATCGATCATCAACAACGCCGACATCGGCAACGCGGCGCAGGACAAGTTCTACCCGCGCAAGTTCGTCCAGGACAACGCGGGCGCGGACCTTGCGGTAGCGACGGGGCAGAAGGTGGCGGTCGGCTACTTCGTGCCCGGTGCGAAGCTGCGGGCGACGGTAAGCGCGGGCGGGAACACAAAGGCGTTTCGCATTCGCGTGTTCGTGAGGTAGGCCATGCTGAACTGCTACGCCGGCCTCGATGACCTGACCAACGCAATGAAGGGCGGGAGTTCCGCGACCGACAAGGCCGTGGCGCTGCGCGTCATCGAAGCGGTGAGCCGGGCCTACGACCGCGGGCTGGAGTACCAGTTCTTCGATTCGACGGAGACGGCGTACTTCGACGGCAACGGCTACGGGACGATGCACCTGCGCAGCGCGGCGGTAGTCCGCGGCGGCCGCCACGCCGGCCTCATTAGCCTCACCTCGCTGAAGGTGGATGAGGACCAGGATGGCGTGTACGAGCGGACGCTGACGGTGAACCAGGATTTCATGCTGAGCAACCGGGACGGAGACGGACCGTACCGCTCGGTGCGGGTGCTGGCGAGGAGCTCGCAGATCACCTGCTGGGACCTCGCTCCATCGTCGGTGGAGATCGTCGGGGAGTTCGGCTGGAACGCGGAGACGGAAGCGGCGGGCACGCTGGGCGCGGCGATCACAGACGTGGCCGCGACGAGCATCACGATGACGGCCGGGCATACGGTGCAGGCCGGCAACACGCTGCTCATCGACACGGAGAAGATTTTCGTGAGCGCGGTCGCGGGCAATTCGCTGACCGTGGTGCGCGGGGTGAACGGCTCGACAGCTGCGACGCATCTCATCAACGCGGCGGTGAGCCGTCGACGCTACCCGCGGCCGATCGAGCTGGGCGTGTTGACGGAAAGCGCGCGGCTGATTCGCGACGGGCTGACGGGGTTCAGCGGCCAGGTGGCGAACGCGGAGTTCGCGGGGTTCGCGTTCCAGTCGATTTACCCGGCGATCGCGGAGCTGAAGCGGAGCTTCCACCCGACGGGTGGAATGGTGGCGGTGTAGCGATGGGCTTCGGGTCACCGCAGACGACGATCGTGACCAAGGGCGCGGAGGGCATCAAGCTCAGCCTGAAGTCCCTGGCCGACCCGCGGCTCCCGTTCCTCGAGGAGACGATGGGCGAAGCGGCGAAGATCCTCGGCGGAGAGATCCGGACGCGCGCGCCGGGCGGCATCAAGGCGAAGGTGAAGGCCGGCTACGCGCGGCACAAGGGCGCGCTGCTGCTGGCCACGGCCAGCGTCTCGCACCCTGGCGCGCGGCCAATGGAGCTGGGCCGGACCACGTACTACCGCGGGTTCAAGGGCAACAACCGCCCCGGCAGCAAGCGGACGAAGGGCTCGATGAAGCGGGGCACAGCCTTCGCATCCCGCGGCCAGAAGGAGCGCGTCTACATCGGCATCCGGCGCGGTGACGCGGCTGTCGGGGCCGCGGAGCCGCAGATCGAAGAGCTGTTCAACAACGCGATCCTGGCGGAGTGGGAGCGGAAGCACGGGGGTGGCGCGTGAGCCTGAACCAGGCTGCCGTGGTCGCCAAGATCCGTGACCTCGCCGCGACGGTGAGCGGCATCAACGCGGCCTACAGCGCGGCGGACAGCGACGACACGCGCATCCCGGCGGGAGTCAGCGCGACGCCGTCGGCGCTCGTCTTCCCGGGCCCGACCATCGCCTACGTGCTCACGAACGGCCAGCACCGGCACACGTACGAGGTGCACCTGCAGGTGCTCGAAAACGGCGGAGACGCCGGCGTGCGCGACGCGGTGGTCTCGGTGTTCCCGGACCGCGTGCTCGAGGTCATCCTCGCGAACGTCGCGCTGGGCGGGCTGTGCAACAGCTGCGTGTTCCGGCGCAGCGGCGGGCTGCAGGTTTTCGAATACGGCGGGTTCGACTACACGGGCTACGAGCTCGTCTTCGAAGTTTCAGAACAGGCGTCGGCGACCCCGGCGTACGGGAGTTGATGCGATGGCAAGGCGCGCAGTGACCACGACGTTGAAGTACATCGGCCCTGAACCGGCGGCGGTTGGCATCGTGCCGCTGCCAGAGGGCTGGCCGGCTGCAGACCACGACGAACCGAACACCGACCGCTACGCGGCGAAGTTGGCGAGCGGCAATTACGCGGCGGTCTACGCCCCGGAGAAGGAGTAACCGATGGCCACCTCAATCGTCCCGTTCCGCAAGATGCAGATCGGCATGGAAGCCACGAAGGGCACGCTGGTGGCGGCCACGCGCGTGCTGGTGGGGAACAACCACCTGGCCGAAGTCCTGAACACGTACCGTTCTCCGCACCCGCGTGGCGTCCGCGCGACCGTCGGCGGGGCCGGCGTGTTCACGCGCAAGGGCTCCGAGGTCACCGTCGACACCGAGCTGACGGCGGAGGAGATCCTCTGGTTCCTGCTCACGGGCATCAAGGGCGGCGTGACCGGGGTCAACAGCTCGAGCGACTACACCTGGACGTTCACGCCGCAGCTGACGACCGCGGCCATCACGATCGACGCCGCGACGGTGGAGTTCATCCAGGGCGACGGCACGACGAACCATTACTACGGCGAAGCCGGCTACGCGATGACCGAGTCGTTCAAGATCGACTGGTCCGCGGACAGCCCGAGCGACCCGGTGAAGCTGAGCGCGAAGATGTTCGCCCGGGCCCGGCAGACTGGCACGCCGACCGGGGCGCTGACGGTCTACAGCACGCGCGAACCGCTGGTGCCGGCGCTTTCGAAGCACTACATCGACACGGCCTGGTCGTCGCTCGGCGGCACGCAGATGACCGGAATCTGCCGCAGCGGCTCGATCGAAGTGATGACCGGGCTTTCGCCGGACTTCACCGGCGACGGCCGCAGCGACAAGGACTTCGTCGAGCACAACGTCGGCAGCCTCGGCGCGAAGCAGAGCATGGTGTGGGAGTTCGACGCCAACGGCGCGACCCGGTTCGCCAGCTACCGCGCGAACGACATCGTGTACATCCGGAACCAGTTCCTCGGGAGCACGGTCGCGGTGAACCCGCGCAAAGTGCAGATCGACGGCGCCTGGCGTTTCGTCGACACGCCGTCGTTCAGCGCCCAGGGCGAACAGGTGCTGATGAGCGCGAACCTCGAGGCGGTCTACGACGACACCGGCACAAAGATCCTGGAGTTCGTCGTCCTCAACGGCCTCTCGGCGGTGGCGTAATGGCCAAGCTCCGATTGACCAGCGACGCCGACCTGGTGCGCATCGAGGTGACCGACGGCGACTGGGTGGAAGTGAAGCGCGCGCTCGGCCGCGACGACGAGCGTCGCGTGGTCCAGGTCCTCCTCAACGGGGCGAAGCTCGACATGACGCTCGAGGTGCGGACGCAGCTGGGCGACATGCAGGACGGCATCGTGTTCGCCACGCTCGAGGTGGCGCTGAAGCGCTGGAGCCTGCGGGACCCGGAGACGAACCGTGTCGCCGATATCAACAGGCGGACCATCCGGGCCCTGGACGATGCGGATTTGGCCATCATCCGGGACAAGCTGGACGAGCTCTACCCGGGCCCGCGTTCGGATGATGAACGAAAAAACTCGAGCGGCGGTGGAGCGCCGCCGTCAGAGACAAAGGAAGCGTCCCTCCAGAACTCGGCTGGGTTGCCGTAATGGACCGCGTCGGCGGCTACCTGGCGTATCGCACGCTGTGCGAAGACGCCCGGGCGTATGACGACGTGCTGGCGGCGATGAACGGCGAAGCGGACGCCGCTCGGATCCTGAAGCTGGAGCGTGCCAGTGGCGGCCGGTAACAAGATTCTCGGGTTCGCGGTGCGCATCGCCAACGAGGCGGGCGACGTCCTGGACGAGGTGAAAGACGACCTCGGCGACGTCGAAGCCGCGGCGGTCGATGCCGGGCGCGAGGTGGGCAGTTTCGGCGGCAAGCTGTTCGAAACTGCGGAGGCCGGCGGCAACGCGGAGCAGGCGCTGCGCGGCGTGAGTGACATCACGGGGTTCCTCGGTGACCAGTTTGGGTTGCAGATCGGGCCGCTGGGAGAATGGTCCGGAGCCCTGGCGCAGGTGGGCGGCGGCGTGGAGGCGCTCCTGAAGGGTGGCCCGGCGCTGGTCGGGCAGCTGAAAAGCCTGCCCGGGGCGATCGTGCCGGCAGTGGCGGGCACGTGGAGCTACGTGACGGCGCTGCTCGCCCAGGCGGCCGCGTTCATCGTGGCCAATGCACCGATCATTCTCATCGTCGGCGGGATCGCTCTGCTCGTAGCCGGCATCATCCTGCTGGTCAAGAACTGGGACACCATCACGGAGAAGGTCCCGATCCTGGGGACGGCGTTCGAAGCGGTGAAGAACGTTGTTCTCGGCATCAAGGACAAGGTCCTGGGCGCCCTCCAGGCAATTCCCGATTTCCTTCGCGACCACTGGCCGGAGATCGCGGTGCTCATCTCCGGGCCCTTCGCGCCGATTGTCATCCTGGCGACCGACGGCTTCGGCATTCGAAGCGCGCTCATCGGCGCCTTCACCGATGTCCTCGAGTTCCTGCGCGGCCTGCCGGGTGACGTCCTGAACGCGGCCACCGAGATCGGCAAGGCCATGCTGAACGGCCTGAAGGAAGGCTTGTCGGGGACGGTGGGCTTTGTAAGCGAAGTGGGGACAGCGCTGCTCAACGCCCTGAAGAGCATGGTGAACCAGTTCATCATCGACCCGATCAACAGCGCCCTCGAGTTCCACATCGGCGGCTCGATCCTCGGCAAGAGCTGGGGCATCGACATCAACCCGCCGGACATCCCGCACCTGGCCGCCGGCGGCATCGTCACGCGGCCCACGCTGGCGCTCATCGGTGAGGCCGGCCCGGAGGCAGTGATCCCGCTGAGTAGCCGCAACGCCCGCGGCTTCGGCGCCAACATCACGATCGTGGCGATCGACGCGCAGTCGTTCGAGGAGTGGCTGAACCGGGGAGGCGGCGACGTCATCGCGGACCACCTCGAGCGGAGGATGTCGGCGTGAGCGATACGCTGCCGGTGACGTTCACGGTGGAGGCCGACTTCGACCGCGACGGTTCGTACGAGACGGACCTGACGGGCTACGTGACGGCGCTGCGCAGCGGCACGACCAGCATCATCCGCACCACGCCGAAGGCTTCGAAACTGGAGCCGAGCACGCTGACGCTGCGGCTGGACAACATCAGCGGCCTGTTCAGCCCGCTGAACGCGTCAGGCTCGCTGTACGGGCGCCTGGGGCCGCACGTGCCCGTGCGCATCACCGCGACCCACAACAGCATCGATTACACGCTCTGGACCGGCTACACGTGGCGCTGGAAGAACCAGGGCACGGGCCCCGGGCAGGTGGCCGTGCTGACCTGCCGCGATATCGCGGCGTACCTGTTCGACAGCGACCCGGTGAACGTGACCGCGGATACCTCGCGGGACACCGACGCGGCGCTGCAGGCGATCATCGAGGCGATCGGGCTGACGCTGGCCGACGACTGCGACTTCGACGACGGCGCGCAGGCGCTGCCGATGCACTTCGTGGTCGGGCAGGAGGCGGGCCCGGCGCTGGCGGACGTGGTGGACAGCGAGCTGGGCGGGCGGATGTTCGTGAGCGCTGCCGGCAAGCTGCGGTTCGAAGCGCGGACTGCGCGCCTGGGGGTAGTGACTTCGACCACCTGGGGCGACGGCACGAACGTGCAGTGCGAGGACCCTTCGCTCGAGCTGGACCCGGACGACCAGGTGACGCGCGTGCAGGCACGGTCGACGGTGTTCCGCAGCGGGCAGGCGGACACGAGGATCTTCGAATTCAGCCAGAACATGTTCACGAAGCCGACGGCGACGAGCATGGCGCTGGCCGCCGGCGAGATCTACCAGCGGACGTTCCAGGCGAACAGCGCGTACCTGGCGCTGACGACGCCCGACGACTACTACGACTACACCGCGAACACGGCGATCGACGGCACCGGGACCGACAAGACGAGCGCCCTGACCGTGACGGTGACGGACCACGGCGGCGGCCGCTTCACGCTGAAGCTGGTGAACACGGACGCTTCGACCATCTACGTGACGAAGCTGCAGCTGCGCGGGCAGCCGGTGGAGTTCTACGCGGACCGCGCGGAGGCGGAGTTCAGCCTGAGCGTGCCGGACATGAAGGCGGGGAAAACCATCTCGTTCGACGTGCCCTTCGCCGGCGACTCCGGCGGGAAGATGCGCGACTACGCGTACGGGTTGATGCGGACGTGGCGCTACCCGGTGCCGATCCCGACGCTGCCGTTCGCCTGGGACCACGACGACACGATCGTGGCGATGCTGGGCGCGGAGCTGGGCGACCTGCTGGCGTTCGCGGACCTCGCCCCGGGGCTGAATGCGGACTGGGCGCTGGGCGCGGACGACTGGTGGTACATCGAGAGCCTTCGGCACGACTTCACGCCGGGCGACGTGAGCCGGACCACGGCGGTGCTGGTGCCCTCCTACGTGTACCGGGACACCGACCACATCGTGTTCGACACGTTCGACCGGGCGAACGCGAGCGGCGACCTGGGGACCAGCTTCAGCGGGACGGCGTGGGCGAATGACACGGGGTTCGATATCGCGAGCAACGCGGCGCGTGCGAACAGCACGGGCCTCCAGACGCCCAACGTGGCGGTGACGGCGTGAGCCGGGGAGTGAAGAGATGACCGCAATCGGAACTCAAGGCACTGGTCTGAGACACGTACGCAAGACCATCACGTTTACGGGGGGAGCGGGTGCCGGTGCAGTCGGCACGGTAACGGCATTCACGATCACGGGGAAGGTAGTGGTGACTCGTGCGGTGGCTACGATTACCTCTTCCGTCACAGATGCGGGCGGGACTGCAACGGTTGGCTTTGGGCCGAACTCGGCGGGGTGGGAGGACGCAATACTCTCAGCGCATAACAAAACCACGCTGACGGCAGGCAGCCTGTGGGGTGGAAATTCCAACGGGGATTTGGTGGCTACCGTCGTCCCGTGGGCGGCGCCCGATGGGCTCGCAGTACAAAATAACCTCGTCTTCATCATTGCAAACGAGGCCGTCACTGGTGGCGTCATTATTGTGGATGTCTGGTATTACGCCATCACCGACAACGGTGCGCTCGCGGGCGATGACATCGACACCGAACTGGTGGCGGCAATCTGGGCGAATGCAACGCGGACGCTCACGGCCCTCGGATTCACACTGGGCGCCAGCGACCTCGCTGCCGACACGATCACCGCTTCGAAGATCGCCGCCGACGCCATCACCGCCGCGAAGATTGCCACCGGCGCGGTAGACGCCGACGCGCTGGCCACCGACGCAGTCACCGAAATCGTGACGGCGATGCTGACCACGGCAATGACGGAAAGCTACAACGCGGACGGCGCGGCGCCCACGCTGGCGCAGGCTCTCTTCCTGCTCATCGCGGCGCTCACCGAATTCTCCATCAGCGGGACGACCATCACAGCAAAGAAGCTGGACGGTTCGACCACCGCGGCAACCTTCACGCTGAACAGTTCGACAACGCCAACCAGCCGGACGCGGGCGACCTGAGATGGCGATCGCCGAAGTTGTGCGGCTGGGTTTCGGGTCCGCGCCGTGGTGGATTACCACGCTGGGCTTCGGCGCGCTCTCCTCGTACTCCGACATGGTGGTCGAAGTCCAGCTTTCGAACCTCAGCGGCGACACCGACGAGGAGTGCGGCGTCAGCTTCCGGCTGGTGGACACGAGCAACTTCCTCGCGGCCTACGTCGATGACGGCGACAACCTGGTGCACCTCTCGAAGTTCGAAGCGGGCGTGGAGACCAGCATCGCGACGGCCGCGTGGACGCCGGCCGACACGGCGGAGATCCGGGTCCTCGCCCAGGCGTCGCGGTTGCGGGTGTGGGTCGATTTCAAGCTCGTCATCGATGAGACCGACGCAACGTTCAACACGGCCACGCGTGCGGGGCTGTTCAGCCGAAGCACCACGGCGGTGCTCTTCGAAAACTTCTACGCGCAGGGGTTGTAGCGATGGTGCGAGGCGTTCGAGACAAGGCAACCCAGGCGCCCGGTTACGGGGCGTTCGGCAGCGTGGTGTTCAATCCCACGGCGGACCTGGCGATCCAGAAGATCTTCGACGTCAACCAGTTGTCCTCGTATGGCATCAAGTTCCCGTACAACAACGGCTCCACCAGCGTCCTCAACCAGACCACCAGCACGACCCTCAGCCCGACGCGCGGCGTGCTCTATTACGACGAGCTCAACATTTCGAACTCTTCGACGGTGGACGTTGGGGCCAGCCCGGCGTTCATCTTTGCCCGGAAGGTCAGCGTTGCGGCAGGCAGTTCGCTGCACGTCAACGGGCGCGGCGGGGCCGGGGGCACGGGGAAGGCCGGAGGCGCGGGGGGTGCGTCGGCGGACAGCGCGACAGCGAACGCGGGATCGAACTCGACCGCGGGCAACGCGGGCGCCCAGGGCCACGTGGCCGGGAGCACCACGGCCAGCGGCCTCACGACAGGCTCCGGGGCCGGGTCGGGTGGCGGGGGTGGCGGAGGCGGGCGGTCGAGCGTCCCATACAGCGGCGCGAACGGCGGCGGAACAGTCCCGGCCGGCGGCGCTGGTGGCGCAACAAACAGCACACTAACCGGCGCGGCAGGTGGTACGGCGAGCGGAACGGCGGGCGGAGGCGACACAACCGGCGCGGGCGGGACCGCCGGTGGCAACGGCACGGCAGGCAGCGCGGGCGCGAACTACCACACGCGCGACCTTCTCAGCACGATTACCGCCTTTTTCGATACACACGTCGGCGGCGCTGGGGGCGGCGGTGCATCCGGCGGTGGGGGCGGCGGCGGGGGTGGCGGCGGCAACCTGCCCGGGTCGGCAGGCACCGCGGGCGCGGCAAACGGCGGGAACGGCGGCGTTGGTGGAGATGGAACGGGCGGCGGCAACGGCGGCGGCGGCGGTGGCGGCGGTGGTGGCGGTGGTGGTGGGAACGGCGGCGCTGGCGGCGGGCTTCTGCTCATCTGCTGCGAACTGCTCGACAACAACGGGACCATCTCAGCCAACGGGGTCAACGGGACGAACGGCGGGAATGGCGGCAACGGTGGGCGCGCGACGAGCACAGCCGGCGGCTCGGGCGGCGGTGGCGGCGCGGGTTCCGGGGGGGCTGGGGGCAGCGGCGGGCTGATTCTGATCCTCGCGGTGTTCGTCATCGCCTCCGGGACAATGACGGCGACCGGTGGGACGGGCGGTTCGGCCGGGACGAAGGGTTCGGCCGGCACGAAGACGAGCACCGGGACGCTGGGCGCGGACGGCGGAAACGGGGCGGCGGGCGCTAACGGCGCGACGGGCATCGCGAAGATCTTCCAGGCGAACGCGTGATGAAGACGGTACGACTGGTCAACGGACTCCCGCCCGGCATTCGCGGACCGCACATCGACCGTGAAGGGCCGTGCAACGACCCCAAGTGCCACAAGTGCGACGAGACGCGCGATGCGCTGTTCGTCTGGGGAATGCGGCAGATGAAGAAACTCGCGCGGCGTGAGCTGGTGCGGGCAGGCAGGAGACAGCGATGACCGACCGCATCATCCGCAAGGCCGAACCCACCCCGAATGGCTGGGCCATCGCCGTCGAAGTGACGAACGCCTACACGGACGGCTCTTCGCGTTTCGACACGGTGTACGTCTCGCGCGACGACCTGCGCGGGCGGACACCGGAAGAGCGGCGCCAGGCGATCATCGACGCGCTCGACGACGACCCGCTCACCGGCATCGCAGACCAGCCGGCAACGGCGCCCACGGTCACGAAGGCGATCGAAACGCGGATGGTCGCGGTTTACGAGGACTGGCAGCGGTGGAAGAACACGAGGCAAGAAGCACAGAGCCGGGCACTGCCGGCGGCGGCGGTGAACGCGCTCACGAACCGCGAGGACGCGGCGTGGGGCCGGTACGTGACGGCAATCCAGGCGTGGAGGACTGCGCCATGAGGCGGGCGACGGTCCCGGGTTCGCGGAAGTGCGAGCGGGTGCCGCGGGTGGTCCGCCTGGAGGTGGCGCGGATGATGCCGTTCTACGTGTTGCGGCTGACGTGCGGGCATGTGTCGTTCGCGCGGATGGAGCGGTGCGTGGCGCTGGCGGCGCTGTTCGGCCAGGTGACGCAGTGCGCGGACTGCACGTTTGCGAGGGACGTATGAACGGGATGCATGCGGCGTACGAGAGCCTGAAAGCACCGGGCACTGAGCAACGAGCGATGGGCGTGATGATCGCGAGCGATGGAACGGGGCCGAGCTGGTCTGAGCGGTTCCTGGCGGCGCACAACTTCGAACGGGCGAAGGCGGGCGGGCTCGCGCCGTTGCGGCGGGCTTCGAAGCTGGACGAGGTGGCGCAGCTGCGGGTGAACGACATGGTGGCGGAGAAGTACTTCGGGCACGAGGACCCGAACCGGAACCCAGGCAAGTACAACGAGATCCTGGAGCGGATGGGGGTCACGACGTTCAGCTGGGCGGGCGAGAACTGCGCGATGAACAATTACCCGGACCCGCTGCCGGAGGCGATGCGGGGGCTGATGGCGAGCCCGGCGCACCGGGCGAACATCCTGTTCGACGGCTTCGACACGATGGGCGCGGCCGCGCAGATCCGGCCGGCGGACGGCGTGTTCGTGTTCGCATGCATCTTCACTGGGGGAGTCCAGCTATGAGCGAGGACCTGACGCTGGGAGACCTGCTGGCCCATATCGACCGCCGGTTCGACAAGGTGGACGTGCGGTTCGATACGGGCGAGAAGCGTTTCGACAAGATCGAGAACGCGCAGGAGCGCACGAACGAGCACCTGGCCCGGCTGAACGGCCAGGTGGCGAAGAACGTTGCGGCGCTCGGCGTCCATGGAGACCGCCTGGACGCGCTCGAGGCGGCCAATCAGCGGTCTGAGGATGTGGCCCGGGGGCGGCGCGAGCAGCGCGCGGACGACCTGGAGCGGATCAAGACGGTGCGCGACACGCTGACCGACTTCTGGCCGCTGGTCCTCGGCGCCATCCTGGGCGGCGTTGGCGTCGGTTCGTTCCTCTGGGGGGTGTTCCGGTGAGGCTGACGAGGGACGGGGAGGCGCTGTACGTGTGCACGCCGCTCGAGGCGTACACGGAGACGGGCGGGTTCGGCGACACGTACAGCGATGGGGCGGGGAACGTGTACCAGCACCGGGGCGTGGACCAGGCCCCGAAGGTATCGCGTTCGCCGGTGCGCGCGCCGGCGGCGGGGGTGGTGGTGGACTTCTACAACTCGTGGGTGGAGTTCAATGGGCAGCAGGTGCGGAGTTTCGGGAACGCGGTGTGCATCGACCACCAGGTGGGGAAGTACCGGTTCACGCTGCTGGCCCACAACAGCGTTGCCTATCCCAACGTGGGCGACACGGTGGAGGCTGGCCAGGTGGTGGGGTTGAGCGGGGCGACGGGCGTGGCGTATGGGGAGCACGTGCACTGGCAGCGGTGCTCGAGCTCGTGGTTCCCGGTGGACATCACGCTGAGCGTGGACCCGCGGGCGTACATGGCGACGGAGGAGGAGATCATGGAGCCATACCGGTTGTTGCTGATGCGGGCGGCTGACGCGCCGTTCACGGACATGGTGGGGGCGTTCGAAGCGCTGAAGCCGCAGGGGTTCTTCGACCCGTGGATCTCGCGGGACGGTGAGCCGGGGCCAATCGACCAGAAGGATGACGGCTGGGACGCGCAGGCGCGGCGGAGCTGCCTGCGGTGGCTGGCGACGACGGACCGGGCGGAAGAGGCGGTGAAGGCGCTGGGGTGGGCGGCGTAGGCAGAGGAAAGAGAAAAGAGAAGAGAGAAAAGAGAAGAGAGAAAAGCACCGAGCAACGAGCAACGAGCAACGAGCAACGAGCAACGAGGAGAGAGTGATGAATTCGAGACTGACGCCCGGAGTGATCTTGCTGGCGCTGCTGGTGGGCGCGGTGTACGGCCCTGCGCAGACGCTGGCGGGCGGGCTGACGCGCGATCAGCTGGTGAGCGCGAACTACTGGCTGGACCTTGCGGCCGCGGGCATTACGTCGTTCGCGCAGCAGTTCCTGGCGGTGGTGGCGATCGTGGCGGCCGCCCTGGGGCTTCCGCTGTACCAGGCGACGCGTGGCGGCGCAGGCGGGGCTTCGGCGCCTCCCAATGGCTAACGTCACGCTGAGCATTTCGGCGCCTTCCGAGCAGGCGGTGTTCGCGCTGTTGCAGGCGCAGGGGTGGGAGGCGAAGCGGGTGAAGCGGCTGCCCGAGGACAACATGGTGACGGGGCTGATCCTGCTGATGGTGTTCCTGCTGCTGCTGGTGTGCGTGTACGTGGTGGCGAGCCACTGGGCGAACGTGAGCGACACGTTCTTCGGGATCATCGGAGGGAGTGCTACGCAGGCGAGCACGGCGCACCAGGCGGCGAACGCGTACCGGGACAGCCGGGTGACGTATGCGCAGACGGGGAACTTCCCGGCGCCCGCGGTGACAGCGGCCGCGCCGCCGCCGCCTCCGGGCTAGCGGATCCCTGCTTTCGCGATCTTCTCGTCGGCTTTCTTCGCGACGGCCTCGAGGGGGCTGGGGATTGCGGCGGCGGGGCCGATGGCGGCCCAGGCGAGGCCGGTGAGGGCCGGTCCGCGGCGAATGTAGACGTAGTCGACCTGGGCGGTGCCGAAGAACGGGACGTTGTTGGCGGTCATGCGGACGGCGAAGGTTTCGTCACCGAGCCTGGGAAAGTTGAGGGCAGAGATGTTCCAGGTGGTCGGCGGCGTCTCGGTGTTGGACCAGGAAGCGCCGCATTTCTTGAACGAGTCACGGATGCCGTCGAGGACGGTGCCGGCGTCGGCGCGGCTGTTGAAGAGGTCGATGCGCTGGATGATGAAGGGGCCAAAGGTGCTCTGGCCGAAGGTGGCGTCGGCGCGGTTCTTCGGTTCCTTCAGGGCCTCGGAGACGCCGCAGATGTCGTCGTCGTCGCTGCTGTCTCCGGGTTCGGAAACGGTGTAGCCGGTGGGTATGTCATCGATGGTGAGGACGGCTTTCGCGAGGGCGCCCGGGTCGATGGGGGAATCGGTGGCCGTAGCGGCCACGGTAGCGGCGCCGGCGGGGGCAGTGGTGGCGGTGGAGGTTGCGGGCGGGGGGTTGTCGACGGTGTCAGCCTTGTCAGAGCCGCCGCAGCCGGCGAGGAGGAGGATGGGGAGGATGAGCAGGGCGCGTTTCATGGGGCCGCTCCTTTGGAGAACTTCGAGGCGATAGTAGCGGCTGGGATCAGCGTGGGGGGAAACTCGTCATGGTTTGTCACGATTCGCAGCCGATGCCGTCCTTGTCGCTGTCGAATTTGTGAGGGTCCGGTGCCAGAACCTTGAAGTTGCGGAACTGGATCTGCGAGCAGTCGAGGTCTGGAGGCGGCGGCGGGATGCAGACGGTCGGGTACGCCGGGCTGCAATTCGGGCCGGGCGTGAGGGTGGCTGTTGGGAGCGGTGGGATGAAGCCGCTGGGTGCCGTCGGTGGTGCGGGTGCGTCGCGAGCGAGCATAGGGACGCGGCCGCGGACGGGGTAGGTGATGGACTCGACCTGCTGTGAGTGCGCCAGGGCGGCCGCGAATGCAATCGCCGCCACACCGACGGTGCCCAGCCACCACGCTTTCACTGGCCTTCGCAGCCGATGCCGTTGCCGTCGTTGTCGAACTTGTGCGGGTCAGGAGGGAGGACTTTGAAGCCGCGGGCGGTGACGTCCTTGCAGTCGAGATCGGGTGGCGGTGGGGGGATGCATACGGTGGGGTACGCGGCGTCGCAATTTTCACCTGGTGTTGGCGGGGTGGTCGGGCTTTTCGCAACGGTGGGCGCGGCGGTGTTCGCGGGGACGTTCGCGACGCCGCTGGGCGAGCTGCTCGAGCACGACACGCACGCAAGGGCGACGAGGAGGAGGGTGGCGCTCTTCACGGGCCGCTCCTGGGAGTGATGCGCGGGAGCATACGCCGGCGGGCGTGGAGCTACTGTGAATTTTTCGCATTGGCGACGGGGATTGTCGCGTTCGAGCCATTGTGCGAACTCAGTTTCCGGAATTTGCTCGCGGTTTCGAGGACGGGCCATCGGGTAAAGCGTAATGAACGGCAGGGATACGGGGGAAAAAACTGTTGACAGGGATTCCACATCCCTGTACGTTCCCCGGAGATGGATACAACTTCCCCTGTTAGGGATGCTCTCAGCCGCGAACCTATCGTCGAAGACACGCCCGGGCGGCGGCTTTTTCAGCTCATTCGGCTGAAGGGGATGCGGCGCACCTGGGTGGCCGAGCAGCTCCAGATCACGCCGAACTACCTGAGCAAGTTGATGAACGGCGAACGGCGCATCACGCCGGAGCTCGCCGTGCGCATCGCCGACGTGCTCGGGGTGCCGGTGAACGAGGTGACGGGTGGATAGGCGCGAGGCGATAGGCGAGATTCACGATTTCGAGTTCGACTCAGAGATGAGCGACGAGTGCGCCCGCTGCGGCCGTGAACACATCGGCTGGGTGTCCGCATCACCTCAGTTGCCGCCCGCGCCCATTCGCCCCGCAGGGGCGCGACACGACGCCGCGACGCTTTCGGGATGCGCGGCGCTGCTGGCGGGGGCGGGGCTGTTCGTGGCCGGCATCGGGTTGGGCGCGCTGTACCTGATCGCGGCCATTCGGGAGGTTTTCTAAGTGTTCCGGCGGGGGAGTGAAACGGATCCACGCGGGGCTCATAACCCCGAGACAGCAGGTTCGACTCCTGCACCCGCAACCAGTCCATGCGAGTCGCCTACGGCGAGGCCGGGGGTCGAGAACGGGCGTGTCCGCTCCACGTTCGCGTCTCCTTCCGGCCTCGGCGGCGGCGACTCTGCTGCCGACCGCCAGGTGGAGGCGGGGATCCGTCCCCCCGCCTCCACGCCTATCGAGTTCCTGTCCGGCCGGCTGGCCGCGAACG
>ERZ869907.287-NODE-287-length-18506-cov-4.839250_pt1 | contig 18506 bp, 27 predicted proteins | sample MGYA00579309_ERZ869907 | MGnify/ENA primary metagenome ERZ869907 (study PRJEB32216, sample SAMN09231814) | wastewater metagenome | place: USA: Maryland | collected 2016-07-30 | study: EMG produced TPA metagenomics assembly of the PRJNA472060 data set (Reclaimed... | reverse complement strand
CCAGCACGACCACCTCGGCCAGCGCCAACTCCGGCGCGAGTTCGGTGGTGGTGACCTCGGCCAGCGGCATCAGCAACGGCGACTACATCGGCGTGGAGCTGTCCACCGGGGCGCTGCAGTGGACCACGGTCAACGGCGCGCCGGCAGGCTCCACGGTGACCCTTACGGCCACCCTGACCGCAGCGGTGGCCTCCGGCGCCCGGGTGTTCACCTACGCCAGCACCGCGCAGATTCGCCGGCCCATCGCCATTCTGGCGGCTGAGCTGCGCGACACCGACACGCGCGACACCCCGCTGCGGATGATGGACCTGCGCCAGTACGAGTCGCTGCCGGGCAAGATCGAGGACGGCACGCCCGGGGCGTGGTTCTACGAGGAGCAGCTCACCAACGGCGTGATGTACCTGGACGCAGCGCCCACGGACGTGACCGACGTGGTGCGGATCGTCTACCTGTCCAACATCGAGGACTTCGACGCCGCGAGCGACACGCCGGACTACCCGCAGGAAGCCTACATGGCGCTGGTGATGGAGCTGGCGAAGTACATCGCCCCGGTGTTTTTCCGGGAGTTCTCGCCGGGGATGATGCAGAACCGCAACGACGCGGTGGCGATCTTCAAGAACCTGAACCCCGACACCTCCAGCATCTACTTCGAGCCGGGGCGGGAGTAAGGCGCGATGGCGGGCATTCCCTTCCTCGGCGGGATCGGGCCGGGACGGTCGGTCGCGGCAGCCCCGCAGCGCCGGATCAACCTCTACCCGGAGATCATCCAGAGCGCCGACCTGCCGCCGAAGGTGATCCTGCACGGCACGCCGGGCCTCACGCTGTTCTGCAACAACGGCGCGAACCCGACGCGCGGCCAGCACACGCTCGGCGACTACACCTATCAGGTGACCGCCGGCACGTTCTACCAGATCAACAACGCCGGGACGGCGACGGCCAAGGGCACGCTGAACACCACCAGCGGCTACGTGTCGATGGCCGACAACGGCACGCAGATCATGCTGGTGGACGGCACCGACGGCTACGTGTACACGCCGGGGACGGATACCTGGAGCGGGGCGCTGGGCTCGCCGTTCAGCACCTACAACAGCGACACGGTGATCTTCGCCGACGGCTATTTCGCGGTGAACAACCCCGGCAGCGGGCGCTGGTACATCTCCGCGCTGTACGACGGCACCTCGTGGGACGTGCTGGACGTGGCGACGGCAGAGAGCCTGCCGGACAACCTCGCGACGCTGATCGCCGACAACGGCCAGGTCTGGCTGCTCGGGGACGGCAGCACCGAGGTCTGGTTCAACAGCGGCGACGCGGATTTCCCGTTCCGGCGGATCGCGGGCGCGAACATCGAGTGGGGCATTAAGGCCAAGCGCTCCATCGCCAAGGTCGACAACCGCATCGCGTGGCTGGCGAATCCGCCGGGCGGCGGCGGTGCGCAGGTGGTGATCAACGCGGGCTACAACGTCGATCGCATCAGCGACCACGCGCTGGAGAGTCGGATCGCGCAGTTCAGCACCGTCGGCGACGCGGTGGCCTACGGCTACGCGGAGGAGGGGCACTACTTCTACGTGCTGACCTTCCCGACCGGCAACGCGACGTTCGTGTGGGACGCGGCGACGAAGGAGTGGCACGAGCGTTCTAGCAGCCCGCTTGCGCAGGGCCGGCACCGTGGGCAGACCTACACCTACTTCAATGGCTACCACCTGGTGGGGGACTACGCCAGCGGCAAGATTTACCGGCTGGTGAACGGCGTCTATGACGAGAACGGCGAGACGCTGCGCGCCGAGGTGCGGGTGAAGGTGAACGGCATGCGCGGCCGGAAGGTGGCGCACAAGCGGCTGTCGGTGGACCTGGACACGGGCGTGGGGCTGGTGAGTGGGCAGGGCAGCGACCCGCAGGTAATGCTGTCGTGGTCGGACGATGGCGGCCGGACGTTCGGCAATGAGCACTGGAAGAAGCTCGGCGCGATCGGCGAGTTCGGGCGCCGGGTGCGCTGGAGCCGCCTCGGGTCGAGCCGGGACCGCGTCTACAAGATCGCGATCACTGACCCCGTGCAGCGCACCTTCAAGGGCGCGGAGCTGGATGCGGAGGAGCTGGCCGGGTGAACATCCGCGACGTGCCCGGCGATCACCCCATCAGCTTCGACGGTGACGAGCGCGCCTGCCGCACCGATCCGCTGTGGCTGATCTGGTTCACGCAGGTCTACAACGCGATCAAGGCGTTCCTGCAGTTCGCCTACTTCGTGCAGACCGCCAGCAAAACCGTGGCGAACAGCACCACGGAGACCACGCTGGTGTCCACCGGCGAGGGGCTGACGACGCTGCCGGCGGGGTTCCTGATGCCGGGCAAGTGCCTACGGGTGAGGGCCTGCGGGGTGATCAGCACCACCGGCACGCCGAACCTGACGCTGCGGCTCAAGATCGGCGGCGCGACCATCGCCAGCACGGGCGCGGTCGCCATGGCGGGCACGGTGTCCGGCAACGTCTGGAGTCTGGACGCGGAGATCACCTGCCGCACGCGCGGGGCGTCCGGGACGGTGATCGGGCAGGGCGAGTTCCAGTACGACGACAGCACGCACGCAGGCACGCGCTGGGGGATGGCGATGGCGGCGGCGGCGACGGTGGACACCACCACGCAGCAGGCGGTTGACCTGACCGCGCAGTGGGGAACGGGCTCGGCGTCCAACACCATCACCTGCACCAACCTGAACATCGAGGCATCGGGGTAAGCACATGGCGAACTTCTACAGGCTTCCGGACGGCCAGATCGTGCCGGCGTCGCAGGTGCAGCAGAGCCCGGAGACCGGGCAGTGGTACTACCTGGCGAACCCGACGAGCCCCGAGGGCGGCTGGGTGGCGATTCAGGACGGCGCGCCGACCGCGACCGACAGCGCCACCCCGGCGGAGCGACCGCTGGCGCAGCAACTAGGCATGAACTCGGTGCAGTACGAGCGCCTGCGCGCGCTGGGCCTGAGCGACCAGGAGATCGGCGCGCGGCTGCAGGCGTACATGCAGCGCACCGGGGCCACCCAGCAAGACCCGATGAACTGGGGCGACGACGCCACCAACCGCGTGATGGGGCTGGCGAGCGACCCCGCGCGGGAGCGCGCGCAGCAGAACCAGATCGCCGCCGACCAGCAGCGCATGCAGGCCGGGAACAGCTCGGGCATCAGCGCGTCGGACTGGGGTGACATCGCCAAAGGCGTCGGATTCGTGGCCGGCGCAGGCTCTCTCGGAAACTGGCTGCTTGGCAGCAACGCGCTGGCGCAGCAGGCGGCGATGAGTCTGGCCGACCAGAGCGGGAACGTGGCTGCGGCTTCGGGCGCGGGCGCTGGCGCCGGCGCGGGATCGGCCGGAAGCGGGATGACGCTCTCGGAAATTCTCGCCAACGGCCCGCGCAGCGCCGCGCAGATGCTTGCCGACGGAACGAAGCTCGCAGGCGGGACGGGCGGAACCGGACTGACAGGAGGCGTTGCAATGGATGAAATCGGAGGGATCGGCGCTGATCTGGCCGGCCTCACGCCGGCGGAAATGGCGAGCATCGGCACCACGGCGGGAGCCTACAACGGCGTCGGTGGCACGTCCCTGCTGTCTCAGATCACCAGCGCCGCCGGCGCGGCCAAGAACGTGCTCGGCGCGGCGTCCGCTGGCAACTCCCTGCTGACGAGCTTGCTTGGGCCGGCGGTGTCCGGCGTGGTCGGGCTGAACGCAGCGGGCCGCGCGGCAGACGCGCAACTGGCTGGCGTGGACCGCTCAAACGCCACCCTGCTGGCGATGTTCGACCAAAACCGGGCGGACATGGCGCCCTACCGCGAGGTCGGCACCAACGCGCTGCGGCTGATTGCTGACGGCATCCAGCCCGGGGCGGACTTCAACCGCGAGTTCGCAAGCAGCGACTTCACCACCGACCCCGGCTACGCCTTCCGGCTGGCCGAGGGCGAGAAGGCGCTGAACCGCGCCGCCGGCGCGCGCGGCATGTACGGCTCCGGCGCGACCATGAAGGCGCTGGGCGATTACAACCAGAACATCGCCAGCAACGAGTTCGACAAGGTCTACAACCGCTTCCAGAACAACAAGGCCACGCGCTTCAACCGGCTCGCGGCGGTGGCTGGCATCGGTCAGCAGGCCACCGGCAGCACCGCGGCGCTGGGCGCATCCACCGCCGGCCAGATTGCGGGCAACCAGTCCAGCGCGGGCGACGTCACCAGTTCCGGCATCGTCGCGGGCGCCAACGCGCTGAACAACGCCATCGGCGGGGCCTACCGCAACATCAACGACCAGAGCGTGCTGGAACTGCTCAAGGGGAGGACCTCCAGCTATGCCTAACGCCAACATCCTCGCGCAACTGGTCGCACCGACCTTCCAGAGCCCGGTGGAGACCTACAGCCGTGGCCTGCAACTGGACAACGCCGTCACGCAGAACCAGCTCGCGCGCTTCCAACTCGGCGCGGCGCAGCGCCAGGAGGCCGAGGGCGAGCAGCTCGCGGCAGCCTACAAGACCGCGCTGGACCCCACCTCCGGGCGGATCGACTACAACCGCGTCACGCAGGCGCTGGCGCAGTCCGGTGCCGGCCGGCAGATTCCGGGCGTGGTGAAGCAGGCCGGCGAGCAGCGCAGGGCAGACGCGGAACTGACCAAGATCGAAGCCGAAACGCGCGAGCGCAACCTGAAGTTGATCGGTGGGGCGCTCGGCGCGCTCGGGCCGAATCCGACGCGCCAGGGCGTGATGGGCGCAATGGGCATGCTGAAATCAGCCGGCGTAGACGTGAACCCGCTGATGGCGGAAATCCCGCAGGACGATGCCCAGCTTCCGGACGCGCTGCGCCGCATCGCGCTCACGACCGAGCACGGGCTGGCGATCATGAAGGCGGTCGCGCCGCAGCTCGACTGGCGCAACAACGGCCAGGTCGAGACGCCGTACCAGAGCAACCCGCTGGCGGCGGGCTTCGGCGCTCCTGTGCAGGGCGTGGCGCCGATCCAGCGCATGGCGACCCCCGGGGAGGTGATGACCGACGAGCGCACCCGCAGCGAGGGCGCGGCCAACCGCAACGTCACCCTGCGCGGCCAGAACCTGAGCGATGCCCGCGCGCGGGAGCAGCTCGCCGCCGGTGGTCGCCAGTTCGACAGCGAGCGCGGCGTGATCGTGAACACCCGCGAGGGCACGGCCAGTCCGGTGATGGTGGGCGGCGCTCCGCTGGGCGCAAAGATGAGCGAGTCGGCCAAGAAAGAAGTCCAAGGGATCGACGCTCAACTGAACACGGTCGCAGCGGCAATTGAAGCCGCAAAAGCCGCGCCCGACGCATTTGGAGTGACGCGCGGCCTGGCTACCATGGCCGGCACGCTGCCTGAAACTGCGGCAAACGCAATGAGCAGCGACAAGAACATCCAGGCTCGGTCGTTCGTGTTCAACATCGTTTCCAAGGTGATCAACGAGCGCGCAGGCGCCGCGCAGTCGGCTCAGGAATTGTCGCGCCTGCGTTCCTTCCTGCCTGCCGAGACCGACAACGCCAAGGTCATCGAGTCCAAGCTGAACGGCTTCCAGTCGTACCTTGCCGAGCAGCGGAAGGCCTACGCGCAGCCGGCGCGAATGGATCCGGGCGACGGCGGCGCGGCACCGAAGCCGAGGCAACCTGCGCCGGAGGTGATGGATGCGCTACCTGATCCTGCCAAGTACCTCGGCAGGGTGGCGAAGGGTGACGACGGAACGCTGTACAAGTCCGACGGCAAGAATTGGGTGAAGCAGTAATGGCGTTCACCCTGTTGCCGGAGGATGCGGGTACGGCGTCCACGCCACCCAAAGGCAAGTTCACGCTGTTGCCCGAGGACACGTTGAAGCCTGACCCGACCGGATCAACCATGGAAAACATGGCTGCTGGTGCAGGTAAGGCGCTGGTGGACACTGGTCGCGGACTTCGCCAGATTGGATCGTTTGTTCCCGGTCTGAACCGGCTCGACATGTTCAACCGGGACAAGGTCAATGCCGAGGTGGACGAGTCCAAGCGACTTGATACGCCGTTGATGGCAACCGGCGGCGGGATCGCGGGCAACCTTGCCGCCAACGTCGCCATGACCGTCGCCTTGCCTGTCGGCAACACCAAGCGCGCGGCGGGTGCGATCGGGGCCGGATTGGGATTTGTTCAGCCGGTGGCAGAGGGCGAATCCCGGATGGTCAACACTGGCGTTGGCGGTGCCGCTGGTGTCGCTGGCAAGGTGCTAGGCGACAAGGCAGCCGAGGTGTTCACCAGCCGTCTGCAATCAGCAGAGGCGGCGGCAGCAGCGAAGGCAGCGCAGAACCAGACCAAGGACGCCACGCTCGCCGCGTCACGCGAGGCAGGCTATGTGGTTCCCCCGACCTCGGCCAACCCCACCAAGGTCAACCAGTTGCTGGAAGGCGTCAGCGGCAAGATCAAGACCGCGCAGGTCGCCTCCGAGCGGAACCAGGGCGTGACTAACAACCTGGCGCGTCAGGCGCTCGGGATCGGGGAGGACGTGCCGCTGACCAGCGACACGCTGAACGCGCTCAGGCGGCAGGCAGGGCAGGCCTACGAGGTCGTGCGGGGCTCCGGCGAGGTCTGGCGCGACCCTAAGCTGACCGCGGCTCTGGACTCGCTCGCCGCCAAGTACACGGGGGCGGCCAAGGATTTTCCGGATGCGGTCTCGGCGGACGTGCCCAAGCTGCTGGACGCCCTGCGCGTATCCAAGTTTGACGCTGGCTCCGGCGTGGACATGATCGCGATCCTGCGCGACCAGGCGGACAAAGCTTACCGAGCCGGTGACAAGGCGCTTGGCAAAGCGGCCAAGGGTGCCGCGGACGCCATGGAAGGCCAACTGGAAAGGCATCTGGAACTGACGCAGGGTCAGACCGGCGCGCTGGACGCTTTCCGCGAGGCGCGCAAGCTGATTGCCAAGACCTATTCCGTGCAGGGCGCGCTGAACGAGGCGACGGGCAACGTGGACGCGCGCAAGCTCGCGGCGCAACTGAACAAGGGGCGCCCGCTGTCCGGTGAACTGCGTCAGGCGGGAGAGTTTGCGCAGGCCTTCCCGAAGGCGGCGCAGGAGATCCGCGACAGCGTTCCGGCCACGTCGCCGCTGGATTGGTGGGCGGGTGTCTCAGGGGCTGCTGCAAGCGGCAATCCTGCCGTGCTGGGGGTGGTCGCCGCGCGACCGATGGTGCGGAACATGCTGCTGTCGCAAGGCTACCAAGGCGCCATGACCACGCCGAGCTACGCGCCCGGAACCGCCAACCGCCTAGCCGCGCAAATAGCCGGAAATCCGACCTTCCGCGCGATGCTGCCCGGAGTCGCGGCTGCCGCGCCAGTCGTGTACGGATCGCAGTAGGAGCTGCTTCATGCGTCCCTCGGGAAACCACCAGATCACCGAGTACCGGACGCAGACGAGCGCGCTCAAGAACGCAAGCAGCGCTAGGGGACGCAGCAGCACAGCGATGGCCCAGGTCATAGCTGCAAACCATAGCACGAAAGGACGCTAAGCCATGCCCACCGTGTACCTGAGTCCCATCGGCAACCAGCAGTTTGTCGATACCAACGGCAACCCGCTGTCCGGCGGCAAGCTCTACAGCTACGCGGCCGGGAGCACCTCCGCGCGCACGACCTACACCGACAGCACCGGCGCGACGCCGCAGGCCAACCCGATCATCCTCAACAGCCTCGGGCGCCCGGCCAATCCGATCTGGCTGCAGTCGGGCCAGACGAAGCTGGTGCTCTACGACAGCGCGGACAACCTGGTGCAGACGTGGGACAACGTATCCGGGATCAACGACGTGTCGCTCGCGGCGTCGGAATGGACCTCGAGCGGGCTTACCCCGACCTACATCAGCGGGACCTCGTTCTCGTTTCCGGGCGACCAAACCGCGCAGGCGCTTGTCGGCCGACGCATCAACTCGTCCAACACCGCGGGCACGATCTACAGCCGCATCACCGTGGCGAGCTTCGGCGCTGGGATCACTACGATCACGGTCGCCAACGATTCCGGCACGCTGGATTCCGGTCTTTCCTCGGTGTCCTATGCGGTGCTGACGCCGACCAATCCCAGCGTTCCAGCGCTGATCGACTCGATCACGCGCTTCATGGACGATTCGGACAAGTCCAAGCTGCTGGCGCTGCAGCTCGCCAACATCACCACGGCCACCCTGCGCACGCTGACGGTTCCGGATGCGTCTGGGACGCTGGCGCTGGCTGGCAACGCGCAAAGCACGCTCGGCTCGGTGGCGGGCACCAACACCATCACCGCAGCCCTCACGCCTGTGGCGCTAGCGGCCTACGTGCCCGGGCAGCAGTTCACGTTCGTGCCTGCCAACACCAACACCGGGGCGACCACCATCAACGTGGATTCGCTTGGGGCCAAGAACCTGTTCTGCGGTGGCGCGGCCTGCGTGGGCGGCGAAATTCGCCAGAACGTGCCGGTCACGGTGGAGTACGACGGAACGCAGTTCAACATCATCGGGCCGTATGTCGGGGGCAACCTGCCCACCGGCCAGATCAAGTTCCCGTCCACGCAGAACGCCAGCAGCGATGCGAACACGCTGGACGACTACGAGGAGGGCACCTGGACGCCGAGCATCACGTCCTCGGGTGGCGGGGCGGCGACCTACTCCACGCAAACGGGGCGCTACATCAAGATCGGCAAGCAAGTGTTCTGCAGCGGCGTGATTGACCTTGCCACGGCAGGGACGCTTGGTGCTGGCACCATTTCCGTCAGCGGGTTCCCGTTCACGGTCAACAACTCGGTGGCTTCGCGTGCAACTGGTGCATGTAGTTGGGCCAACTTCGCGACCTCGTTCATCAACGTGTTGCTGCGGATGGCCGAGAACACGACCACGGCGGATGTGGTCGGCGCTACCGCCGCGACGGCCACCAACTCCAACGTGTCGGTGGCGAACTTTGGCGGGACGGGAGGCATCCGTTTCGGCGTGACATACGAAGCATCGGCATAAGGGGCGGAGCATGATCACCAAGCGCAGCATCGTGCAGCATATCGGCGTCACGCCTCCCGGCATCGTGGAGGTGAAACTGTCCTTGCAGTTGCTAGAGGACGGCAACCTCATGGCGGTGCCGCTGGTGCATCGCGTGTCCCTGCAGCCCGGCGCGGACACGGCAGCCGCGCTCGACGGCCTAAACGCCAATCTGACGGCCATGAAACACAACCCCGTGAGCGCCGAGGACTGGCAGCGCGTGGAGTCGGTGTGCGCGGCGACTTGGACGGCGGACACCCTGGCGAAATGGTCGGCTGCACAGGCGGCGCGGGCGGCGCAACTGGCCGCCGAATCCGGCGCGAACAAGGACCCGTGACCATGCACTGGCTGGAAGAACTCCTCGCCGCGGTCGGCCTGACGAAGGCCCCGTTCGTGGCCGGCTTCATCGGCGGGGTGATCAGCCTGCGCTTCGTGAAGGATCTGCAGGGACTGACCGGGAGCCTGATCGCCATCGCGGGCGGGGCGGCGACGGGCGGCTACGTGGCGCCTGCGGTGGTCGAATACTGGAAGCTGTCTGAGTCCGCCATCGGCACCCTCGGCTTCCTGCTCGGCATGTTCGGCCTGTCCTTTGCATCGGCGGTGTACGTGGTGATCACCACCACCGACTGGAAAGCTGTCCTTGCTTCGCTCCTCTCGCGCCGAGGCTGACATGCTCTGCACCGTCTACCTGATCGCGCTCTCAGTCCTTCTGGTGGTATCTCTTTTTCTGATCATGTGGCCGCACTACGAGGACGGATTGGTCGGCAAGCTGTTCCTCGGGGTGATGATGATCACCAGCGCCTCGGTGCTAGCCGGCGCATGGGACGGCGTGCAGTATCAGCCGATCCCCGAGACCGTCGCGGTGGCCGTGGGCGCCGCTGGGTTCATGAGCCGCCATTTGTACCGGTTCGTGCGGTTCGCCATCACCGGCCGCCATTCGTGGCGCAAGACTGACCCGCTGACGTGAGGATGATCTTGCTCGCGCTTCCGACCGCGCTGCTGCTCGGTGGCTGCGCGCCGACCTACACCGGCGTGTGTGCGGTGATCGGCATCGGCCAGTCCGATGGTGGCGTGCCCATGTTCGCAGTCCACTGCCAGAAGGAAGACCCGTAATGCTCACAACCCTGTTGACCCTGTTCGGCGGCGGCCTCGGTGGCCTGCTGCGCTTCGTGCCGGAGATCCTGAAGCTGTTCACCGAGCAGCGCGACCGCGACCACGAATACCGGATGACGCAGCTCCAGCTCAACATCGACAAGGCGCGCGCGGGGCAGGCCATCGACCTGGTGCACGCGCAGGGCGACATGGCGGCGGCGGCTGGCGAGATGCAGGCCTACATCGAGGCCTTGAAGGGCCAGAGCCAGATGTCCGGCGTGCCGCTGATCGACGCGCTCAACCAATCGGTGCGGCCGGTGATCACCTACTGGTGGATGCTGCTGTTCACCGTCTACAAGGTCGCCACCATCGTCGCGGCCTGCTATGCCTGGACCTCGCTGGAGGATTTCATCTCCAAGCTTTGGACGGTGCAGGACGCCGGGGTGCTGTCGATGATCCTTGGCTTCTGGTTTGTCGATCGCGCGATCCGCCGTCAGTCCGGGAAATGATCCCCGAGGCGTTGCCGCTGCTGATTCGCCGGTTCGAGGGCCTGCGTCTGACGGCCTACTTCTGCCCGGCGGGCGTGCTGACCTGCGGTTACGGCAGCACCGGCCCCGACATCAAGCCGGACACCACCTGGACGAAGGAGCAGGCCGAGGCGCGCATGCTCGAGGATGCCCAGCGGTTCGCCGTGGCCACCGACAAACTCTGCCCGGGCCTGCCTGAGCCGGCGCGCGCGGCCGCCGCGGACTTCGCCTACAACCTTGGGGCGACGCGCCTGGCGGGGTCTACTCTGCGGCGCAAGCTGAACGCGAAGGACTGGGATGGCGCGCGCACCGAGCTGGCAAAGTGGGTGAGGGGCGGCGGTCGCGTGCTGCCGGGGCTGGTGATTCGGCGAGCGGCCGAGGCGGCGCTGCTGCCGGAATTGTAGAAGGATTGTAGAAGTCAGCCAATGCGCAGCATGCGAAATCCGCGCTAAATGCTTGATTCCTTGGCTCCCCGACCAGGGCTCGAACCTGGGACCTGCGGATTAACAGTGAGTCGCAATCCGTAGGGCGATCAGCGAGTTAGGCGCTGCATGGTTCTACAATCCGCGCCGATTCTTCCCTACGGTGCGCGCCGAATTGTAGAACTACTTGCGGCCTGGGCTGACCCGAGCGGGGAGCGGCTGCACCATATCCCCCAGCCGGTCCCGGGTGTAGTGCTCGGTCATGTCCCGGGAGGCGTGGCCGAGCAGCCGCTGGGCGTGAGCCAGATCCCCCGCGTCGGACGCCGCCTTAGCCCGCAGGTCGCGAAACTGGAACGAGGCGAGGGCGGAGGCCAGCGCAGCGTTGCCGGCGTCCCGGGCGGCCTCCTGAGCGGTTTGGCGGGCCTTCCTGAATCGCTGGCTCATGGCCCCGTAGGTGATGTACTGCTCGTCCTCGTCGCGCACCAGGTGCAGGCTGACCACCCGGCCTCGGCTCGGGCGGGGCATTAGGGACTCGACCAGCCGCCCGAAGTCCCCGACCAGCGCGATCCGCAGGCGCTTGCCGGTTTTGCCCTGGGTGACGTGGAGCGCCCCATCCCGCACGTCTGCGGCGGTGGCCTTCATGGTGTCGGCCGGACGCTGGCCGGCGAGGTAGGCGAGGTCCATGGCGTTCCTGAGCGGCACGCACGCCTCGACGTATACCGACCGGTACTCGTCGCCCTCAATGTAGCGGTCTCGCCCCGGCTCGGAGAACCCGCGCACCCCAGCGCAGGGGTTCGGACTGTCGGTGTAGCCCCATTCCCGGGCCTTGTTGAAGATGTGCGACAGGAGCGCCTTTTCGCGGTTGGCGCGGGTCTTGGCCTTGGCGCCCCGTGCGTCCAGATACCCCCGGATGTGCGTGGGCTTGATGCCAGCCAGCGGGGCATCCCCGAACACCGCCAGCAGGTGGCGCAGCTCGACCTCGTTGTCGGCCTGAGTGCGCGGGGCCTTGGTCGGGATGACCTCGCGGCGGTAGCGCTCGGCCGCCATCCTGACGGTGGGCGCGGTGCTGGCGGTGAACCCGCGGCCCTCCAGTTCCGCCCACTTCACCAGCGCCTGGGCGTAGTCGGCCCCGAGCGGGATCCACTTGCGGGGCTTGGCCTGCGTGTCGTAGTAAAAGCGTCCCCCTTTGGCGCGGATGCGCGGGGGCAAGTGCTGATCCGTGGCGCGAGGGCGACCCATGGCGGCGGATTATGCGCCGGTCAGGCGGGAGAAGTCGGGGGACCAGCCGCCGGTAGGGGACGGGGCTCCCTGATCAACCGCGCTGGCCGGGACGATGATCTTGCCAGCGGCGTTGATCCAGTGCCGGATGCCGTTGGCCGCGAGCCAGCGTGCAGCCGCTTGCTTGTCGCTGGTGCCCGTGAGCCTGCGCACCTGTGCGTCGGACAGGAACACGGCTAGGCCGACACCCTCTTGAACTCGACCACCCACACCCAGGGATTGGCGTCCCATGATCCGGGGCCGTTGATGGATTCCCAAAGCCGCTTATAACCCCCAACGGAGTCAATCTTTTCATAGTAGGCAACTGCCATGCCGATGCGATCAGCCGCAATTTGCGCTTGCATGTTTTCTTCTGTTTGTCGGCGCGGACACGTTCTCCAATCTACACCTTCCGCCATCGCATCCTGCTCACTGATGTCCTGCAACCGCTCCACGCGCACGGCGGTTATCTCAAGCGTGATGCGGCTGGCCCAGCGGGGCATGCTGGTGGATGGACGCCATCTGGTTTCGCCTCTGGCGCGAGTTTGCTTAGGCTTATCACCTTCTACGCTGGTCTCTGCCTCAGTTCCGTCCGAGTATTCAACAACCACGTCCCACACGTCAGGACCGACAGCTCCGCCGTTTTCTGGTCCCAAGGGAAATTGAGAAAAAGCGGATTTTGCGACATCAAGGAAACAATGATTTTCCCGCACCCACAGCCGGTCGCCACGGTATCCGAAAGGACTGCTATATGGATGCTCGCACCCGTCGTCGCAGACATTGCTTTCCCCGTCGTCACTTTCGTAGGGCCACCAATCTCCGGGATTTTCTTCCACGACGACAAACGATTCCCGTTTGCGCGGAAATCTCACCACCCTCCGCGTCTGCGTCTTGGTTCCGTCCAGGATGGCGCGAACCATCGGGGCGGAAAACAGTATCGGGCGCTCTTTCATCCTTCCTCCTTCTCGGGCCGGTTCATCAAAACGCACCCGGCGCGACTTGGAAGCAGGCCACGCCACGGCTGCGCCACATAGACACCACCTTGTCTCGATCATCAAACACGGCGACAAGCCTTTCTTTGTGAGTTGGATGCAATGCGTCCAGCCACGCCGCCTTTAGCTTTTCATCGCGGGTGTGGTTACCGGCTGGACGCATCTTCAGGAAATTTAGGTACGGCATTGACCCCGGTGGGCGTGACGGGAATATCTGGTTCTTAACCAACCACTGCTCGGTCTGCTCGCGCACTTCGTCGCTGCGTCCTGACCACACCCAGCAGTCAGCACCAGAAGCGGCAAGACGAAGGTACGTTTGGATAACGGGCGTGTTGGGCGCGTCATCAACGCAAGCGGCGAAAAAAGCAGGCCAGTTCGGCTTGTCGCCTTCAACAAGATGCCTGCGGTGATCTATCAACGCCAGCGTCCCGTCGAGATCGAATATGTATAGCGGTGCCATGTCATTCCTTCTCGGGCTTGTTCCAGGTCAGCGTGGCGGGGGCGGCGTAGTAGCCCAACAATTTCATTACGTTGGGGTCTTCCCTCATAAACCGAGAAGAAAACCATGCGTGATGTTTGTTTATCCCGGCACCTTGAAATTCACCATCCGGCCCCGCCACCACCCACACCTGTGCGCTCTGCGCATTGCATTGTTGCTGCTCGGCTAGCGGTGGCTTGGTCACTTGTAAATCCCCAAATTCCTTATCAACAACCTTTGAAAAATCTCTGTCTAAGGACTTTGACTCACTGATCAAACGCTTTGCCACGTTTGTCATTGACGAGGAAACGTCTTTTTGCGCCTCGCGCCGTTGCGTCGGTTGCTGGGCGGGTTCCGTGCGCGGAAGGTACTTACGCCACCAAAAAGCAGGCGCATTGGGTTTCTTCTCTCCGAAGGAAACCCCCTCAAGCGTGCCCCACCCACTCAAGAAATCAACAACATCTTTTCGGATCGGGAAATATTCGTGTTTGCTCTGCGCCTCGCGCCGTTGCTGCTCGGCCTTGAGGGTGGCGAGGATGGCACCGAGAATCCGCCAGTCTCGCTGCTCAATGGGCATCAGCAACCGCGTACCGATCCATTCAATCAGTTCTTCCAGCGGCGGCTCGGCCAGCGTCGGCTCGCTCATGCGACCCCCCGATTTTGTTCAATCAGCGCCCACTCTCCCGGCCCGTGTCGCTGGTAGGTGCGACCAGACAGCGGACCATACAAACTGATCTGCCAGTCGTGGTCGGGGTCGGCTGCGGCGATCTGCTCGGCTTCTGCACCGGTCATGTACTTCTCGTTCTCTGCTTCGGCCTCGTCGTAGATCACTTCACCGTCGCGGGTCAGCGCCGCGCTACCAAACCCGACAGCGATCACTCCATCTGGCGGAAACACGCTTGGACGCGGGCCGCAGATCAGGCATCCGCCGACCGTCCCTTGGATTGCTGGTTGTTTCGTCCACTCGGTCATGTTGTGTCCTAGGGAAAAGGGTGGGGCCCGGTCGAGGGGAGGAAAGGGGAGGACAAGCCTCCTTGCGCGGTACCGCTACCGCGTCGCCGGGCCCCGTTGATCAGGTGCCCGGGTTCAGGTCGTGGCAGACCCAATCCTCAGCGAGAATGTCCGTCTGAGAGGCCACCCACGGCACGACGTCGCCCTGCGCGGTTTTCATGTCGATGTGCGAGCGGTAGCCCACGACGTGGCCCTCAGGGTAGAGGCCCAGGAGCGGCGGACGATTCACGGCGAAGCGGCTGCCGGGCACGAGGAACAGGAACATCCCCTTGCCGTTCCAACCTTCGCGCGCGACCTTGCCGCCATCCTTCAGGTGCTGCACTGCTTGTCCAAAATTCACGGCGATCCTTTCTTCTGTGGGGGATGAATCGGGTGGGCTGGCCGGCTGGCGCCCTTCTTGCCCAACTGCACCGGCCGCCCGTTGATCAGGGCTGGCGCAGTTCCTTCGACCGCGCCCGGTACGCCTTCATGAACCGCTCGTCCTGCTTGATCTCGTCGGGCAGCGTGTCGGCGTAGAGGGCCATCGTTTCCTCGCTCGTGGCCTTCGCCAGTTCTGCGATGGCATCGACCACGGTCACCTGCGCGGCAGCCGGCGGCACGGGAACGGCGTCGGTGGCGTCAGCAGCCGGCGGCACAGGCGGCGCACCCAAGTCGTCCAGCGTCACCGAGAACCGCCCGTCGCCGGTCTGCTCGGCGTCGTACACGTCCCCGATTTCCTCGGCGCTGTTCAGGCCCATGCTGATTTCGGGCGCGTGCGTGTTCACCAGCCACGCGGCGGCGCGGTAGGTCAGCATCAGCTCGGGGATCGTCTTCCACTTGCTGCCGGTCTTCGACTCCCAGCCCTCGGCCTTGGCCAGCGCGATGGTGATCAGCGGGCCTTCGATCCGTTCGCCGGTCGCACGCTCGGTTGCCCAGGCGCGGCAGCCCCAATCGTCCTTCCCGCGAGTTCCCGTCCACTCGAACCGCAGCGCCGAGAAGCGGCCGCACTGGTTGAAACTGGCGATCAGGAACTTGGCCGACCAGCCCGGGCGCCCGTGGACGATGTACAGGTTTTGGCAGACCATCAGCGGCGAGGCGCCGATGCGCTGCGCCATCTCCAGCGCGATCAGGCAGTTGGGGATGTTGCCTTGGAACTGCTGCGGAACGAGGGTAGACGAGGCGATGGCCTTGGCACCGCGTTGCATCAGTTCAAAACCCTGCAGATCGCCCCAGCCCATCTTGACCACCGGCATGCGGTCTTCGGCCATCCCAGCAGGGCGGCGCAGCGATTCCATTGTGGTGACTTTGCTATCGGGTACTGCGCTCATTTCTTCTCTCCTTGGTTGATGTGTTTCCAGTAATCGTGGTGCTTCATGCGCCAGTGCAACTCAATGTGATAGCCGTGCGTGCAGATCAGTAGGTTTTCGTTGCGGTTGTCGGTCTTGTCGCCGTTGATGTGGTGAACGTGCTCATTACGCTTCAACTTGCGGCCAAGGGCGCGTTCGGCAATCAGGACGTGCTCGCGCACCCGTTGCCCCTTGGCAACCCGAATAAACACATACCCGTTCGCCACCGTGCGGCTGCCGCGCTTGCGAATCGAAACCGCTTCGCTGATGCCCCGCATCTGAACGCCACGTCGCTTAAGTGCCATGTAGACCGTGTGCGGCGCAACGTCGAATGCCTGCGCGATTTGCACGGTGCTATGCCCTGCTGCGTACAAGCGCGCCGCTTCAAGGTGGTTTAGTTTCATTTACGGAACCGGCACCGCTGGTAGATGGGGCAGAACTTCTCCCCACAGAGCATCGAACGCGGGTTGCCGGGGAACGAACCGGAGTGGATCATTCGGGCGACCATCTCCAGCACGCCCGGGCTGTCGGCATCGCCCACCAAGACATCTCGCGCACCCTCCACCGGCAGGCTGGTGCCCACACGCTGGCCGCGCTCGGTCTTGGCGACCTGCAGGCCGACGATCTGGGCCCCGGCTGTGATCGGCAGGCCGCTGGCACGCTCGGCCAGCAGCTCGTACACGCCGAGTTGGTAGGCATGGCCCTTCGTTTCCACGGTGCCATCAGCCTTGACCGCAGACTTGCCGGATTTCAGGTCGCTTATCCCGTAGCCGCCCTCAACCTTGCGCACGCGGTCGGTGGTGCCGGTGAGGGCGATGCCGAGGTCGGTGATTTCCAGCCGCTCGCAGGCGACCTCCACCGCGGCGTAGTCCTGCGTCGGCGCGATCTTGGTGCAGTAGAGCTTGTGCAGCGCCACGGCCACGGCCTCGGCGTTCTGCTGGCTTTCCTCTTCCTCCCACACGACCTCGTCGCGGGGCTTGTAGATGGCATCCACGGCCGCGCCGGCGGTTTCCTCAACCGTGAGGCCCTGTCCGGTCAGCGTGGACTGGTCGTAGAGCGCGGTCGAGGCGTGGATGGCCGTCCCGAGGGCCGCAGCCCCGGACGAGGGCGTGCGCAGCCCCATCAGGTGCTTGGCCTCGGCGCGGGCCGGGCAGTCCAGGAAGTCGGACAGGGCGCTGGCGCGGATGGTGACCATGTTCACCGCGTCACCCCGCTGCAAGCCCGGTTAGCAAACCCGCTGACGATCAGGTAGCCGGGCAGTCCGAGGCCTGCAATCAGCGAGTACGCGGCGAGCGACTGGCAAGCCGGCTCGGCGTAGCTCGCTTGCTGGGTGCGCGGGCGGTCCTGATCGGACTCCGGCGCAGGCTTCGGGGCGCTGGCGCAGCCTTGCAGCATCAGCACCACCACCAGCAGCAAGGCCACGGCGGGCAGGATCCATTGACGGGCAGCCGGGGTCATGATTCGTCCTTCCCGTTGCGGGCGCCCAGCACGTACACCAGGGCCATCGTCGCCGCGCCCAGCGCGTAGCCGGCGAGGAACGTGAGAAGTGCGGACAGCGTCGGGTTCATAGGCCACCTTTCAGCCAAAAGTCGGCGTAGTGGATCGCGTTCTCCATGGCCTCCATGTCGTCGGAGTCGTGGGCCGCGATGATCGAGCGGAGGAACTGCTTGGCTTCGTCGCGCTGCTGCTCGGCTTGGCGCAGTTTCTCCAGCGTTTCGTGCGCGGCGCTCATGCGGCCCCCTTGCCAGCGTCATGGTTCGCCAGCCAATCCAGCAGCACCGGCGTCGTGCGCGGCTTCCAGTCGGTGCCGGGCTGGTGCGCGAAGGGCCGGCCAAACCGCTTGCGGGCGGCTTCCAGCTTCTGGCGGTGAACCAGCGTCAGGTTGCCGGCGGCGGTAGGCTCCGCGTCCATGCCGGTGTCACGCTTGACCTGCTCGGCTTGGGCTGCGGTCATGCTGGGCAGCAGGATGATCTTCAGCACGGTTGCGTCTCCTTGTTGGCGAGAACCAGATGCATGTACTTGGCCCCGGCACCGAACCCGGCTTGGAACATGGCTTTGTCGGATTCGTCCAGGTCGTGGCCCTTGGCAGCCATCGCGGCCTTGATCGCGGCGAAGGTAGCCACGCTCGCGGCCTCGAAGTCGGCAATGGCGACGGCGGCGATCACAGGTCGCTCGCGATCACCAGATCACCCTTGTCGTTCACGCGATACCAGGTGTCGGACTGCACGTTGTTTTCTCCGACGTAGCCCACCGTAATGCGCGGGCGGTTCCCGTCATGCCACGCGATCACCACAGCGCCATCCGCTCCAGCTTTCGCCGCGCCGTTTTGACCAAGGCACGCAGCCACCGCGCTTTTTCCCGTGGTCGCGGCGTTGGCCCTGTAGCCCGTGGTCGCGGCGTTGGCCCTGTAGCCCGTGGTCGCGGCGTTGGCCCCT
>ERZ869907.286-NODE-286-length-18553-cov-8.931344_pt1 | contig 18553 bp, 23 predicted proteins | sample MGYA00579309_ERZ869907 | MGnify/ENA primary metagenome ERZ869907 (study PRJEB32216, sample SAMN09231814) | wastewater metagenome | place: USA: Maryland | collected 2016-07-30 | study: EMG produced TPA metagenomics assembly of the PRJNA472060 data set (Reclaimed... | reverse complement strand
CCACGCCGACCACAACACCTCGCGCCCTTCTACGGCACATCAGGTGAACCAGTACACGATCTACCAGAACAAGGTGACGTTCGTTTGTGCCACGGATTTGAACGTTTACCAGTACGACTCGACCAGATACCAGGATGCTCTTGGCACATCCGAGGTTCCGATCTATTGCGAATACAATACGCGGTCTTTGGATTTTGGTGACCCTGTTCGTGAAAAAGGTGTAAGATATATCAAGGTAGCTGGGTTCATTTCAACTGGTTGCGAGCTCCTCGTGGAAGGGTTCTCGAACAACTCCATGATCTCCCCGATCTTTTCAAAGACGATCGACGGAGATGGCCCGTATGTCCAGAGCTCGATCAACTTCCCATGGGGAGCCGCGGCCTGGGCAACGCAGCCTTTCGCCGCGTATGGCGGAACTTCGAGCACGATCCAAGTCCGACCTTTCTGGGTAGCCATTCAAGTCTCGGCGACGAACTTCAACGACATCCGCCTGAAGTTCTCGAACTACCAAGCGGACGTGGACTTTATCATCACGGACATCAAGCCTCTCTACACACTCTTAGCCGAGGAGCGTATCCCGGTTGCAAACCAACTCTAACCCCTTATGTCTGTCGCCAAATTCACCAAAGTAGAGAGCTTGTTCCGCACGACACTCGCGGCCGGCGTTACATCAACGCAGACCACGATCGTGTTGAATACCGCGCCAGGTAACCTGACGCAGTTCCCGCAATGGCTCGTGATCGAGCCGCTTTCGAGTAACTATGAAATCATCTACGTTCCGGCAGATGACGGGTCGGCGACGCTCACCAACGTGGTACGCGGCATCAATCCAAACTCTGACTCAGACGTAGCTGATCCGGCTTATCAGAAGGCGCACGCCGCTAACGTTGACGTGATCCTCGCTCCGATGCACCGCCATTGGAACGAGGTTGTTGACGTAATGGATGGTAACGATGGGACTGGAGCTGCCGTCTTCCGTATCGGTCTTGATACCGATGTAGATATTACGATCTACGCAAACAACGCCGATGCAAACAAGCCGTACTTCCAGTACAACGCCACGCAAAACAAGTGGTTAATTTCTAATGACGGCGTTTCCACCTATGATATTACGTCTGGTGGCTCGGGCCTTACTCGTGGTCTTGGCGTCAACATTGTCGGTTCTGCTATTACCTTGGATGTAAGAACGAATGGCGGCCTTCGTAACAACCAAGGCACGGGAAGCCAGCAATCGGATGTTGATCCAGCGATCGTCGCGCGATTGGATACGGCAAATGCTTGGGCTGCGGTGCAGACAATTTCGGCAGATAACCTACAAATCAGCTCGGATGCTAATAGCGCGAACGACGCAGTTCGCAAAGCGTTGCTTGACGCGTATGGCTTTGGAGATGCTTCTGATGGGGATCTCTCAATCAGCTCTGGCACGACTACGCTGAATACAGCCGGTAAGTATGTATATCGTTACGGAAACGTATCCATCACAGGAACTGGCGTACTTGGTTTTGGCGCAAACTTAATTAACCGAGCAATTGTCATTATTGTAAATGGCGATCTGACGGTAACTTCTTCGGCCACTCCAGCTGTAGATGGTCGACTTATTGGTGGTGCCGCTGGGTCTGGTGGAGCCGGTGGTGCATCTGGTGGTTCTGCCGGTTCTGCCGGTTCTGGTGGCGCTACACGAGTCATTGCAACTACCCCAACAGGCGGAGGTGGATGCCCTGATGCTCAGAACGGAGCCGGTGGTGGTGGTGGTGGTGCTGGGTTAGGTAACGCTGGAGTTGATGGTGGAAGTGGTGGCGGTGGTGGTGGTGCTGCTGGTGTTGGGGCCACGGCAGAACGCTATGATGCAAGCATGACCCTTACGCGCCTCCTTTCTATTTGTCATATTGGCGGCGGCGGCGCAGGTGGCGGTGGCGGTGATGCGGCTGTTGGCGGGACGGGTGGCGTTGGGGGACGAGGAGGTGGGTGTATTATTTTTCTCGTGAAAGGTTCAATTAACATCACTAGCACATTTGATGTTTCGGGTGAGAACGGTGGCAATGGTGTAAACGGAACAGGTGGAGGTGGAAACATCGGTGGGGCTGGTGGCGGTGGCGGTGGCGGTGGCTTTATCGGTGTTTTCTACCTTGGGTCTGTCATTGCAAACACCGCAACGTTTACAGTTAGCGGAGGCACAGGTGGGTCTGCTGGCACAGGTGGTGGGAGTGGGGTTGGAGGTGCGGGTGGCGCAGGTCGGTCCCAGGTTGGAAAGATTCAAAGTCTGTTCGGTCTGTTTAGCGTCTAGTAACGGATTATATGGCTACATTTGCATCGGACTACGTAAACCCGACCGTTTCCAAGATTAGAAGCGGCGGTGGCGTTGTAGGCGCTTTACCGCCTGTCCCTCAAGTCTCTACTCCAACTGCTCCAGCAGCGCCTGGAATGGGCTCTCAGAGCTATCTGGCTGCCGCGATCAAGCCGAAGGCGCCAGCGCCCGCTCCGGCCCCTACAGCCACGCCAGCGCCTCAATACGACTTCAGCCAAGATGCCCAACGGGGGACGGAGGCTATGAGCCTGGCTCGTACATTGGCCGGCATGAGCCGTCAGGCTGAGATTAACTCTGGTTTCACAACCGGTCCGGCTGGAACTGGCGTTACGCCGACGACGTATGGCACGCCGAATGACGGATCGAATGTTAAACCGCTGACAAATGAAGAGCGTCTGGCGAACTACAACCCGGAGGTTGTTCAAGGCATGTACGGCGGGAACGAATACGCAGTTACGAGCGCCGGGCTTGAAGCTCCGGACCGATCTAAGTTCAGCTCGAATGAGGAGTATCTGAAGGCAGCTGATACGTACAACAAACTTGTTTTGATGGAGCAGGATACGGAGGCCAATAGCATGGCTCGTCAGTTCGCAGACGCGCGTAATGCTGAGCAAGAGGCTACGAATGAAATGCGTCGCCGTGTTCAGGCTGCCGATGCCGCACAAAAAGAAGTGGCGCAGCGTAACGCCAAAGAGCGTATCGCACTCGCTACCCGTCTTGCCGCTCGTGGTCTTGATCCAAAGACGGATACGTGGGCGTTTAATAAAGTTGAAGAGGCTGATCGTCTTGACCGTGAAGAGCAGCAAGCGGCCGCAGCAGTCGCTTCGATCGACGCAAGCACGCTTCAGTCACAAGCAAATGCGAACGCACGCAAGGCTCTCGTTGATCGCATCGCCGCAATTACGGCCGCGAAAAACAAACTGGTTGAGGCTACGGCTAAAGAGAACAAGATTCAAAACGATCTTCTCCTCGCTCAAGCGAAGGACGAGAACTACCAGTCACAGGTGGACTACCGCAAATCCGAAGCTGAACGTAAGGCTGCCGAGACCGATCTCAAGGCTGAACGTAACCCGGCTCTCATCGCTCTCGACCAGGCGCGTGCTCAGAAGCTTATCTCTGATAAGGAGTACCTCGATGGTGTGAAGACGTTGAACACGCAAGCGGATACCGAATTGAAGAAGGCGAATACGAATAAGATTAACACCCTTCTTCCAGACCAAGCCGCGAAACTCAAGGCTGAAGTGAACAAACTGTTACGTCCTGCTTCAGGTAAAGGTGGAAGTGCTGGTGGAGATGTGAGCGATGATGAGTTCAATAAAGCATATGATTCGCTCCTTCTTGCTGGTGTTCAGCCGAATAAAGCGAATATCGCCATGGCAGCTCGTCGCCTCCGCGGTGAACCAGAAGTAGATATCACGGCTTCATCGCTTGCTGGTAACACGGCAAAAACGAGGGCTGTTAGCGCTGGTAAGCCAAGCACATCGGCTGAGGATTTTAGCAAGGTATTTACCAGCCTCTAGGTAACCTATTATGGCAACCCCTATTGACCCGCGTCTGTACGGGGGAGCAACTCCCTCAGACCCGTATTCCAAAGCTACTGCAAACAGAACGGGTCCCGTTGAACCCGTTGCGCGTTTTCTTTGGAGTAATGTAGCGAAGCCGGTAGTACGTGGAACGGCAAAACCATTCTTTGGTTTTGCTTCCGGTATCACGGGTAAGGATTACAATGTGGTAATCCCTGGCACGCGTACCGAGATTGGTTCAGGCCATCAGATGCAGGATTATCGGGATGAACGGAGCGGGAAAATCACGGCAGCGGAATTGAAGGCTCGTCAGAAAAAACAGTTTGGGTCAGATATGGGTGACGCCCTTGCAATTGGAACAACCGCACTTCCTGGTGGGCGGCTTGTTTCTAGTCTTGGGGGTAAGGCCGCCGGTGCTGTCGGCAGAGCTGGAGGCAACAAAGTATTGCAAGCGCTTGCAAAAACTGGAGTGAACGCGACGAGTGATTACACGCTTGGCGCTGGATTCGGCGTAGCTTCGGCGCTTGCGGAGGGCGAAACAGATCCTCTTAAAATCCTTTCCCGTGCAAATACAACCGGCTTGTTCGGAGCTGCTCTCCCTATTGGATTTGCCGGCGCAGGTGCCGCTGTTCCGCTTGCACGAAAAGGTGCAGCTAAAGTTTTACTGGGCGACTCCAAGGCAAAATTTGGCGATGCGCTTGAGCAGGCGGAAAAGGGTTGGGCCGCGAAGCGTGCGGCTGTGGCAACCTCAGCTAAAAATGCAGAGCGTGGCATGGTGACGGTTAAGTCGCCAGACGGTAAAGAGCTTCAAATCCAGCAGCGCTTTGCTAAAGCAAACTTCACGGCCCCGAACGCGGACCGCGGTTTCGTGCGTAATAAACTTGTAGAAATCGCTGATAGTGTTAAGGGGGCGGCTGAAAGTACGGCAGCCGCTGGCGTGCGAACACTCCGTCGGCTTGATCAAAACTTCCTGAACTCCGAAGCTCCGATTGAAGCGCTGGCCGCGAAGATGGAAGCCCATGATCCGGAAGCGGCTGTGGCTATGCGCAAAGCGCAATCCGAATTCCAGGCGAAGACGGACATTGCGGCGGGTCGTGCTTTTACGACGCATGATGAGATCACGAATGGGATGTTGAAGGGCGACCCGCGTCTGAACTCGGCTTTCGATCAGATGAGCGACGTGCGCACCAAACTCGAGACGGTGCGCGATACGGCAACACCCGAAGCCCGTGCTGCTCTTCAGGCTGACTTGGATAAAACATTGAACCAACTCTCGCCTACAGAGCGTGCGGCAGTTGAGGAGGCGCATAAAGCGATGATCAAGGCAAATGAAGCCAACCTCGATCGACTGGTTGAGGGCGGCATCCTTTCAAAGGAAAAGGCGGCAATGCTTAAAGAAAAGCATCCAAACTATTCGAAGCTGCTTGTTAAAGAGTATACGGAAGGTGGATCGAATATGTTCGGTGGCCAGGCTTCGCAAAAGGCTTTGAAAGAAACTGGATTGAAGAGCCGTAAGACCGGTGCTGATTTTGATATTACAAACGTGGGAGCAAGCGAAGCTAACACTTTGAACCACGCCATGACCGAGGAACGCGTGATGACGAACTTGCGTAACCAGTCGATCGTGGATGCAGATATGAAGAATGGGACGGGTATGTTCAAGCCGCTTTGGACGGCCGATGATGAGAAAGCGAAACAGGCATTGATCGGAGAGATGACGCAGTATGCTGGTATTAAAGATGCGTTGAATGCGGAGGTCGGTAATGTAAAAGCGGCTGGAACTTTAGGCTTACTCAAGCAAAAGGCGGCCGACCGCAAACAGTCCATGCGTTTGTCGAATCAAGAGATTGGTGGTTCGACTGCTCGTAAGTCTTTCTTGAGCGAAGCCGAAGATGAGCGCTGGAACAAGATTCTCAATTCTACAGACGAGCAGCTCAAGCCGCTTGTCGATGAACTGGCAACCACAAACGAAGTAAAGAGCAAGCTCTATACGCAAATCAAGGCTCTGCGTGATAAGGCAAAACAGGCAACTCAGTCCGAGACGGCTGTTCCCGTATTCCGTAATGGTGTGAAAGAATTGCATGAACCGACGGACCCGCGTCTCGGTGAATACTTTAAGCGCCAAAATGAGGCCGGCATCGAAGCGCCAAAATTCGTTGAGGGTCTTTCGAACTTCACCAAGAAGTTTGCGACGCAGTTGAACCCCGTGTTCACGCTCAAGAACTTCATGCGCGACCAGCAAGACCGTCTTGCAAACATCGGTCTTGGTTTCAGCCCGAAACGTTTGGCACGTGCGACTACCGAAGCGTGGGAACACGTGAACGGTCGGCCAACAGAGCTTACGTTACGCGCCGCACGTCTTGGTGGTCCGCTCTCATCGGCCGGTTATGACATGAGTTCCGGCTTCCGTCGCCTCGCGGAAAAGGGTGGCAAGAAGGGTGTTGTCGGTACGGTGTCGAACCTCGCCGAAGCCTCGGAGCTTGCGACACGCATCAACATTCTTCAAGAGGCGGAAGCGGCTGGCATTACGGACCCACAACAGCTTCGCGACCTCATGCGTAATGGGACGCTTGATTTTAGTATTGGAGGTGACATGGCGAAGCAGGTCAATAAATGGATTCCGTTTACAACGGCAGCTATTAACGGTCTCCGTACACAGCTAAAGAGCCTTACGAAAGACCCGGCTGGTTACGCTCGTCGTCAGCAGATTCTCGCGGTGTACCCTCAACTCCTGCTTGATTCGCACAACAAGCAGTACGACTCAGCTTCAACCATCCCTCAAAACGACCGAAACCTTAACCATATCTTTGTATATGGTGAGGGTACAGATTCTGATGGTAAGAAGTTCCCGAAGTATTTCAAGATTCCGAAAGGCCAGGCGACACGCTTGTTTTCGAATATCACACGCATCATTACAAACGAAAACCTTGAGCCGGAGGAAATGAGTAGGTACATCGTAAAACAGTTTGGTACGATGATCCCGATCGTGAACAGCGAAAGCTCAACGCCAGTTCCGATGCCGTTTGGTTCGATTGGTCAGGCTATTTATGGTATCCAAACTAATAAAGATTACATGGGCCGCGACATCGTGTCGCAGGGCAACCTAAATAAATCAAGGCTCGGCCAAACAAATAAATTCACGAGTGACCTTGCTAAAGACTCGGCGAAGGCGCTAGCCGAAGTAACTGGTATCGAATTGTCGCCAGCGAAGATGGAGTATTTCTTTCGTACGGCAGGTTCTGGTGCTGGCTCGACTATCCTTTCAGCGGCTAACAATATCTATGACGTGGCCCGTGGCAAGAAACTGACTGGTACACAAGATGATTCGCTCTCAGCCAAGGCTGCCTCAGCCGCTATCACACAAGGATTTATTGGGACTGGCTCATCTGGTGTTGACCTTGGCGTAACCGCGAAAAACGCTGAGGCTCTAAAGGCAAAGCAAGATGCAGACTTCCAAACGAGCGAGCGGTACAAGGCGAACATGGATGAAATGAAGAACGCTAAAACGCAAGAAGAAAAGGAAGCTGTTCTCAAGAGTTTGCAGGAACGTGGTGAGCTCACGCCGGATTTCCAGAAGTACGTTATTGCGGAAAGTAAAAAGAAAACGGGAGTGTTTGCCGTCGATCCAACCGCCTCATCGAACATGAAGGCGATCCAGATGACGAACTATCTGAATACGCTCGACGGATCAGAGGCGCAGCAGGCGGCGATCAAAGACTTCGGTGCAAAGAACCTGCTTACCCCGGACGTGCAAGACTCGCTCGTGGCCTACAAGCTCTACAAGAAGCTGAACGGCGCAACTCCGGCCGACATCACCCAGATGGTCCAGAGTTTCGAAGAGAAGGGGCTGATGAACGACAACGTGAAAAAGAAAATCCTCGAGTACAAAAAAGGAAAAGCCCCCTGATGGGGGCCTTCTTTTATTTGCTGGGTGAACAGGCGATGATAGCCACGAAAACAAACAACACCAGCATCCCGAACGTGTTTGAGTCGAATGGCATAATACTTAAACTATGCACACATTCTCTGTATCTTGTCAAGAAGACGCCCCGTGAGGGGCGCTTTTGTTTGCCGCTTTAGTTATTGAACAATGGAAATGGACGGATACCATGGTCGATGCCGATACGTGGATTACGTGGGTCAAAGGCAGACGGGAAGTAAAAGCCATGGCTATTTGCCTCAGGGAGCTTCATCTTCTCAAGCAAAAGCTCCGGCTGTTTGACGATACGTGGGTCGCCGGACGCAACACGTAACATCTCCCAGAGTTTCGCGTTCTCAATCTCAAGGTTCTGCTTCACCTCAAAATCTGCGGCTGTAGTACCGTAACGTTCAATGAGTGACGCTACGCGATGGTAGAGATCGGTACGTGTTCTTGGTGTAAAACGTCCGTATTCCGAGCTATTAAACAAGCTCTTTAATGAGTCAATATAATCACTCAGAATTTTCAATTCTGAGGAACTGGTCTGAGCGCTCTTCTCTGCAATAGCGAGCTTCTCTTTCAGGTCGCGAATTTGTTTGGCTTTGGAGATTGGCATAGAGGTTATACCCAGTAGATAGTAATACCCCAGATGAGCAGGGCTTTGAATAAAGCGGTAAGCAAGTTAGCGATTACGCCGGCGGCGGCTTCGTCAGAACCTTGGTCTTTTGTCGCCTCAATACCAACACGGATTAGGTCTTTAACAATGGCCAACACCCAGATAATGATGAGAACATTCTTAAACCACATATTAAAATATAAGGCTTGATTTAATTTTTCGCCTTCGCCAGCAATAGAAACCTGAGTATACAGCGCTCTGAGAGTCGAACTCAGGACTCCGAGCCCTTGCGGGCGGGGCGGTTTACCGGCAAGCCTTAGCGCGTTTCAGTTTTATTGCTGGCGACGACGGCCGAGTGTACTCGGCAATCATTATGGCGAGAGCCCAAGGAATCGAACCCTGGTAAGCGGGTTTGGAATCCGCTGTCTTGCCACTAGACGAGACTCTCATGGTTCGAGAGGCGGGAATCGAACCCGCAACCTCCGCGTTATGGGCGCGGCGAGCTGCCGTTGCTCTACTCTCGGATGATGGCCCACCGAAGTGGGCCGGACATACCTATTCCTTCCAAGTCGCTGCCTTCACCGCCCACATCTGAGCGCCCTGCGCTTCTGTGATAGCGACCGAGAATAGACGAGACTTCTCGCTACGATCTTCACCGCGAGCTTCATTACAAACGTCGATGATCTGAGCGTACAACTCCTTGAGCTTTTGTACGGTCGAGTCATTCGACGGATTGAAAGAAAGTCCAACGGCCTTTTCACCAAACGTCATGGCGCGGTCTGCTGATTCCATATAGAAAAATGTTTTTACACGGTATTAAGTTACCGCCGTGAAGAGGTGATTTTTGGCGGCTTACGAGGATTACGGGCGTCCCCAACTCCGCGCTACTCCACCACCTCACGGCGGTAGCCGAGCTTGCGCTCAGCCACCGATCACGAATCTTTTATTGACAGCTCGAGGTAGTCCCGTCGAAGACGAGTGACTGACCAGCCGGGCAATACCAGAAGTTATCCATGCGAACCTTCACGAGCTGAGAAACCGTAGTGCGGTAGCGACCAGCGCTATCGACACCAGCGAAGAACGATCCGCCCAAGTCCATCCATGCCTGGTACATCGGGTTGAACGCGAGTACCTGGGACGGGAAAAGCGGGGAGACGCCAACAGCTCCACTCTGAGAGATGATGGCAGCCATGTAACGGGCTTCGGCCGCCTCATGGGTGATGCCGTTCAAGCGCATGACTTCACGGATGGAAGCCTCTTTGCGCTGGGCTCCCGTGTACTCCTGGTACTGGGCGCCGGCACGATAGTTAGCAATACGTTCCTGTTTGGCAAGCACGTCACTCTGGATGTGAGCGGCCATCGGGTCAACTGAAGCAGCCATGACAGGCGAGCCAGCGACCAAGGTGAGAGCGGTGATGAACACCGCGACAATTTTGTTCGACTTCATATAGTCATTTTAGGTCTGCTTAAATTGCAGAGTTGATACGGCTTGCGCCGCTCAGGAACCCCACTTAAGCGCATCTATTCCGAGGGTACGTTGCCCCCGTTTTCTATTGGCCTCAATGCGCGGGCCGTTGTGGGATTCCTGAGCGACGATGGATGGTAGCCTTACTGCCAGGCAATTGCCGAGCATGTGGGGACGATCCACAAGCCATCCATTGAACGCTCGCATCTCTTTCTTCGATATTTGCCTTGCGCGGGAACGGCGTTAGCCGTAGCACTCCGTCGAATACGCTTTAGATGCAGGGATCGTAGAACCGTTAGTGCGACGTATTGCTACGCCGCCGTGAAGAGAGGTGGACCGGGGAAAGAAGGCTACAGGACGCCTCCTCCGCCCCCAGCATCCCATTGTCCTCCACCCCTCACGGCGACGGGCGAGGGAATTCCTTGCCGTCCTACGTTGCCTTGTCAAAGTCACCTTTCCTACCAGTTGCAACGACTCTCTCGGACACCGGGTAGCGCGGCAATCCAGCTCTTGCGAGCCTCCGAGCGTTAGTACGGCTTGCGCCGCCGTGAAGATGGGTGTGGCCACCTCATCTAGTTGGTTGGTGACCGGAGGGTTTCTAGATCGCTCCTCCGCGCTTTCACTCCATCCTCACGGCGACGGACCATGCCGACCCGGAGGAAGACATGACCGCCACGCTTGTTGAAATAACACCCTTCGTCCAGCGCTTCGGTAGGAGCCGTGGCTCCACCAGACCGCCTTCAGGGAGCGGAGGCGAAGCCGTTCGACCGCCGCGTGAGCGACAGACGGAACGGTACTTCTTACCTACGCTTTCACTTCTTCGGCCGGAGCTGCCTGTGCAGCTTCAGCTTTCGGTTCTTCGTTTGAGAAGTCGATGGTCAACTTCCCGCTCATCACTTCGTCCAAGAAAGACATGAAGTTCTTGGTCTCCTTGAGCGCGTGACGCAGATCAGCGAACTGCTTCTCGATGCCCATGAGCTGATCTTCAACCTTCTTGTTCGCGCTCATGTCACCAAGCGTCTCGCTATGACGGCGCTGCCAGAAACGCTTATGCACGGTCAAGCGCTCCATGTTCATCTCGATACCTTCGACTTCTTGGCGGAACGAAACCATCATGTCAGCGAACATCGACGTGCGACGGAGGTTCAACTTCTCTTCCGGCGTGAGCTCCGGCTTCGGAGCTTCGACGATGGCTTCAAGCGTACCGTCCGCAACAAGCGGAGCAGCGAGCTCTTCCGCCAGCTCAACGGTCTGACCGACAGCTACGTCCGGGAGACCTTCGATCTTGAATTCTTTGAGCGCTTTGAAATTCGGCATAGGGGAGATGATTAGATTAAGGACGATTGCTTGTCTTCACCAACGCCGTCGAGCGGGAGAACCTCCTGCAAAATGACGCGACGGCTGCCGTCTTTCGCGCGACTCACGATCTGTGTGACATCGAAGTTGCTTCCGTAGAACTCGATGCGCTCACCGACTTGGGGCAAGTTCATAGAGGCTTACGTTCGTACCGGCAAGTAAGACGTGACAGATGAGAACTCTTTACCGGTCTTGCTCGTTTCAATCTGCGTTGAAACACGGAGCTTCGATCCGATCAGGGTGTTCATGAAGTCGCCGGTCAACTTCTCTCGGTCTTCGATCGTCCAGTCTTTCCCGGTAACAGCCTTCAAGAACTGTGCAAGACCAGGGCGCTTGCTCTTGGTGGAGACGCGGAGCGTCGTGTTTACCCAAGCGCGGAGCAAACGGTCTTTGAATTCCGGCGGGTCGAGAACCTTGAACTTAATGACGTACTGCTCGCGTTCAGGCTGAGTTCCGTCCGGGTTTGGCTTCTTGTACGTGTCTGGCTTGCGGTCGATCTCGAGGTCTTCGATCTCAACGGTATAAACTTCTGGCGGTAACGTAGGGAAGACTGGTTCCTCTGGCGGAACATGCTTCGGGTCGATCATAGTGGGCCAAGTATAAAGAAAGGAATGAGCTGAGAGATCGCGCTCTCAGGGAACCATCCCCGGGCAGATCGTCCCTAAAACGATGAGCCCTTTGGAGATGATTCCCCGAAAGCACGAGTGGCTTTACGGATAAGTAGCAACTACTTTATTGCGAATGTAGAAAGGTTCGTCTACTCGCGGGCCCTGGGGTTTGACGTTGCGCTTGTTCCAGTCGCGGCGCTTACACCGCGGACATGATACTGGGGTAGTCGGGTTGCCTGATAACCATACGTGGTCACAGCGAAGACAATGTAGTTTTTTGCGTTCCATATCAGTACCGGCACTATACACCACTTCAGAGTATCTTGTCAAGTTTTGAATCCTTCGATCCGTTTCTCCGGCGGAATGACCTTGTAACCCTGCCATGCCAGCAGATCGACTACATCCTCAACTGAGGTCGCCGCGCCCGCCACAGCCCCGTTTTTAGCCTCGAGCTGAAGCAATAAGCGCTGGGCTGGGGTAAGGGTAGCGAGTTTGCCGGGAGCTTTGACCTCAATGAAGTAAGCACGGCCACCGGGGAGCGTGCCAAACAGGTCGGGGAGGCCACGTTCCATGTACGCGCTTCCGTGCACCTTGTGACAAGTGGCCCTAACTTCATTAACCAAATATTCCCGGATGTCAGCCACGACCGCCTTCTCAAGTCTTTGTTTTTTTACTGGCATAAGTTGGTGCAAAGATTTTATAGAGTTTCTTCTCAGCTTTTTTACGAGCGGTAGCTGCTGACCTAAGATCGGGGAAGAGACCAAGACTGATTTGTTTTCCGTTCTTGTTGATATAAGCGAAGAACCGTTTCCCTTTTTTACATACCCCACGAACCCCGCACTTGTTATCCACGTGAGCCCCGCCATTCCATGAGTTCTCTCGCTTGGTAGCCAACCGAAGGTTCGCGCGGCGATTGTCCAAAGGATTTCTGTTGATGTGATCGACAACTTTTTCGCCCTTCAACTTAATGAGCAACCTGTAAAGTGGGAAGTTCTTCCCTGCGATCGTAACATGCGGATAACCCCCTCGTTTGTTCAACCACACCGAGATTCCAAGTTGGAGAATGGCATTACGATCTTTTGGGTCTAAGAATACCTTAATGCCACCAGCGGTTTTGATGAACGATTTTGTTGGCATAGAGGTCAACGCATTACTTTACTGAGCTGTTCTTCTTCAGCCACCATCTTCTCGATGAAGTCTTTGATCTTCTGGCTACGGATAGCTGAGTCTGAGAATACCACCATGTCGATACGTGACGTCTTCGGGTCTACGCGAAACGCTTGCTGATGGAAGTGAAACGTCCAAACGAAAACGGTGGTGACAAGACGGGGCCAAAACTTCAGCACGTTTTTGTTAGCGCTGAGATCATTCTTGAAGCGGAAGATGTTCTCAATGAATCTCATAGGGCGTATGCTGGATCGTTATTAGTTTCCTCCAACCATCTTACCCACTCGTCGTCACCGGCATACATATCCGTGACGTTCGGGAGGAAGTGGCGCTTCACGCCGGAGATGTCCTCGAGCATGAAGTTGATGAGACGAAGGATAGCACGGAACTCAATGCTTGACGGGTTGTTGGGGATAACGTGGGTGCGGATGGTCTCGGACAGGTCGGAAGATTGTGTCAGTTTAGGCTTGATCTCCACAAACGTGACCGACCGAACGAACTTGCCTGTCTGCTTCTCGAGCGGCTTCACGATGAAGTACGCTTGGATCCAATACACGGCCGGCGGTGTGTCGTTGAAGGCCGAGACTTTCTTCCAGTCGTAGGCGTCGAGGCCCACCTTCTTCTCAATCACGAGGTCCGGAATAACCTTGAGCGGAATGTGGGCGCCGCAGAGCGCGGTCATCGCCGTCTCAACCAGCACGATCTTGTCGTCTTGTTTCGGAATCTTCCGCTTCGGGATGGCACGGCGAAGGTCACGGATGCCAGCCAGCGCTTCGTTCCAAGACTTCTCGGGTGAGCCTGTCTTCTTCCAGTCGGTGACGAGACGCACGTTTTCCTTGAAGAAGGACTCCGTAATTTCGAGCGACTTTTCCCACGTGAGCTGTTTGTAGAACGACTCCATCTGTTTGTGGATGGTGCGGCCCACGAGTGCGGCGGGCGAGAGGTCATTGTCGTATTGCTTCAGCACGTACTGACGGTAGAAGCCAGCGGGGTTGGAGAGGTAGGTCTTGAGCGCCGAGAAGCTGAGGTGCTGGATCGGCGAGTGGATGATCTTGCTCTCCGGCACGGGGGTGCTATGACCAGGCTGATAGGCTTCAGGCGTGTTGAGGTCTACCGGTTTGGTGGTGATGATTGGTGGGGTGTCGGACATATTTATTCTTTAGTTGAACTACCAACACCGATTAGCATGGGGTAGTGGTTCATTAAGATTCCATCTTTGTGAAGTTTAATATCAGCAACTGCCGCACGCTCTCCCAAGCGAATAAAAGCAGAAAAAACGACTGTTATTTGAGACCAAACATCCTCTTCACAATGTCCCACGAATTTTACTGTAACCCCTTCCGTCTCCACATGAACTTGGGTTGCGCGGATAGGATCAAGCCTTGCAAGTAACCAGACTAATACTTTAATAACAGACAATTTCATAAGAGGATGGTTGGCATATCAGTAGACCCGTTTGATTGGGGTCTCGTAATGAATTGTTACGTCCGCTTTTTGCTTGCCGAACGCGAGCGCTTCTTTGTAAGAGTCAACGTGAATGTCGAACCTTCCATCGAAGCGAATTGCTGTTCGGTCATCACATACGGAGCGTCGAGAACCAAATACCACTCGCGTTCCCAGCTTGATTCGCCTGGGACATGCAATTGAATAGCCAGCATCCGGCGTCCGCCCGAAAGCGTTAATACACGGGCGGTCAGGACAGGTTTCTGCTTTTGAGTAAGCGGTGATCGTCGCTTCTTCAATGGTTTCGATTTCGACATACCAAGTTTGATGCTTAGGAATAAAAAGGTTTGGATCGGTGAGGTTCACTTCCGGCAGCTCAATCGCCTTGGCCTGACCTGCGTAGCAAAAGGTGGCGATGAGAGCTGCCGCAACGATGATGGCAACGAAGGTACGCAGGTTTTTCATATCACCAAATCTTCGCCAAGAAATGAGCGATCACGTACAGGGCCAAGACGATGAGCGTGAGAGGTACACCGAAGACGATGCCAAAGAAGACGACGGCCACCCACCAGGGGTCTTTGCGAGGAGCGGACATACTATTTGATCTCAATATCAGGGATGATGGCTGCCGGTTTGAATACGACTTTGTAGTGGTACTCGCTCACGTTCGAACCGTCCATCTGCTCCACGAAATACGTTACGTTATCCGAAAGGCCGAGGAAATGTTTCTTGAAGCTGGCAGGGCCGGTCTTGCAGGTGACGGTGAGCTGTCCCGCCGAGTCGTTGTTACCAAGGGAGCAGAGACCCTCGATGGTAAGCATGTACTCACCCGTGATGCCGTTATAGAACACGATGCGGCGATCAACCTTGAAGTAGTCGGCGTCTTTTGAAATGTTGTACGAAACGGTGTCCGCGTCGGAGCAACCTTGGCCCATCAGAACGAGGATGAGAAGCGGGAGAAAGAAGAATTTTTTCATAGGGGTTTAGTCGTGAATGAGGAAAGCGTAGATAAAGAACAGCAGAACCACCGTACCACACACCAACTCTGCAACTTCGAGTAAGCCAGCATCGGTCATAGGGAATGAGTCATTGTTTAAGCACCGCCCAAATATCCTCACGTGTTACTCCGGCAAACTCGTCGGCTGTCTCCATCTTGCGACCCAATACTTCAGCCACCTTTTCATCCACCGTACCTTGTGCCAGAAAGTTCCAAACGGTGACGGGATTTGTCTGTCCCAACCGCCAAGCCCGCGCAATTCTCTGTTCGTATTTCGCATAGCTCCATGGAAGATCAAGGTTGATAACGTAGGACGCGGCTTGCAGGTTGAGGCCGGTCGCCATGGCGTCCGTGCCAACGAGCACCTGGCAATTAGGGAGCTCTTTGAACTCTCGCACAATTTCGTCACGATCCTCCGGCTTCGTCGCCCCTGTGATTTTTAAGGCGTAAGGTGATGAGGCTGTGTGTTTGAAAGCGCGGTTCAATTCCTCGAACACTTTGTCCGCCGTCGTCGAGAATGAAGTGAAGATGACAACCTTATTTCCACTCTGTATTACCGGCGTGATCCACTCGATAAGCGCATCAATTTTGGAACCACGTTCCGTACTTTCTCCGAACACGTGAAGCCCATTACATACCTGGCGCAGTCGCATGAGTTCCGTCAGCACGTTCGCAATAGGTTCGTCTATCTTGTCGGGCAGTTTCAACAAGAGTTCTTTCTTGATGCCATTGTAAACGGTTTGTTCTTTAGATGAAAGCGGGAAGCGGATTGGGGTTTCGGTCATGGGCGGTAGATCAGGCAGACACTCGGCTTTCGTCTTCCTAATATAATATGGTTCCACTTTTTTCTTGATCGCGTCCGTGTTCCGCCAGCCGACGATCATGCCTTGAACATGCGGGTTCATCACGGCATGAACCGAGCGGAACGCGTACCAGTTACCGTATAACGAGGTCGGTTCAAGCCAAGTGAACGTGGCCCAAATGTCGCTCCACGCGTTCGAGATAGGCGTACCGTTCAGAGCAATACGGACGGGAGCGGTCAACAGCATGATTGCTTTCGTGGTCTTGGAAGTTGGCGTCTGGATTTTGAGTGTCTCGTCGAGCACGATGGCGTCCCATTGGATCGTGCGTAATTTCAAAACGTCCCCGCGTGCCGTTTCATACGAAACGCAGATACGGTTTGAAACGTTTTTCTTCACGATGTCATAAACCGCCGCCCGTTTCGCGGGCGTACCACGCACGGCTACGAAATGTTTGGTCGGATCAGCCAACCATTTCTTTGACTCATCTTCCCATACACCGAGTACCGATGCGGGCGCGATAACGAGGACGCGTTTACAGTCCAGCCGTTCGAGCGCACAGAGAGTTGTTAGGGACTTACCTAGTCCTGCCTCGAGCCACAACAAACCACGCTTGTTCTTTACAATGAAGTCAACAGCTTCTTGTTGATAAGGCTTGAGCAAAGCCTCGATGCTACCCGCGTTTGGTTGTGAGGCTTGCATATCAGAGTTAATGATACAGAAAATCCCCGCCTTTGTCAAGCAGGGATTTTTCTACGGAATTTGCTTTTAGCGTGTTACCGCCATGACAACAACGAACATAAAGAATAGCAGAGCAATTTCTTTCCATTCCATGAAGACACAGAGAACCGCAAACGCGCCGAGTAGGGTAAGGGCGAGGATCATACAATGATCCGATAGTAAGCAGACTTCCCGCGTATTGCGAGATAATACGCGTCGTACCCTTGGCGACGTGCGCGGGGAGGAAGAAAGAACGCGTGCGTTTGTGGCTCGCTGTCTTTTGTTAGACGGAACGTGTTGCCAATTAAACGACAGACTTTCACATTTATCCCGCCAAACATATCGTCAGAGTTGTCTAAGCGGAGTTCAGCGCGGCCCGTCGTCGGAACGTCGGCCCAAGTTTGCAGATTTATTTCAATCCATCCGTCAGCGATCAAACCTTTTTTCGTTTCTTCCGTGCGCTGTCTCGCGTATTCTTGCGAGGCGAGATAGGTTTGATGGTGTAGAGCTTCAGCGCAAGTCGTAGGAAGACTATGCTTTTCTACGATGAACGCATCAACTTTAGACAAATACGGATATCCCCCCGTTGCAACGTACTCTTTATACGCGGTGAGGATTTCGGGGAGCGGGGGAACGTTGAACGTGTGCAAGTCCGTTGCCAGCAGTTTCTCGGTGAGGGTAGGCATAGAGGTTAGGCGATCCGTTCGCCGTGCTCATTGAAGCGCCATGTAGAGGTTAGATAACGCATCAAGTCTTCGCGTGTCGTGGTAGCCAGCGCGTCGTCAAAGTGTCTCATTGTGGCGGCTTGTTGCCCGCGTTCGTCCAGCTCGTCAAAGGTAAACGTTTGCATATTACGCGTTCAGTTCTTCGATGAATAAGCGTTCGGCTTCGGCCAAGTCGTCGAGCAAACCAGCTTTGAGGTTCGCGCGTGCCGTCTCGACCAGTTCGAGCGCCCACGCTTTCGACGGCTTGCGCTTCGAGTCATCGCCGTCCGTCATGAGATAAGCGATATCGTGAGCAAAGTCCGCGGTGATGTTGGTTAACGTATGGCCGTCTTCTTGCTGACGGCTCTCGATGTCTTCCAGCTTTTGAATGATAGAGGGCATAGGGTTTAGCGATTAAGCACGTCCGTCAGGTTCTCGCCGTAGTCGTCGCACAATTCCACGAGTAGTTTACGGGTAAGGTCGGACGATCCTTTAAGCGCAGTCAAAAAGATTTCTACGCGGTCGTCAGCCGTCAGCTCGTCGTTGATCTCGTCGGATCGCCAGACGGCCATAAAGTCAGCACGGTTCATATGGATATTAGATTATAGGCGCATGATTTAGGGGTTCATGCGTCCATGGTCGCGGCCTACTCGCCTCAGAGATGCCAGAGCGATCAAGAGGGGGAGCAGTAGGCCGCACGGGATGGACGTATCAACGGTTATTTTACAAGGAAGATGTCAAACTGTTCACATTGGGCCTTTTGCCAGTCGGTCGAGTACCATTTGACGATCTCGTTTTGTTGTTTCTCCCAGCGCACACACTCGGCATATTCCGCGCGAGACATGCCGATGGAGGTGATACCGAGTAAGGAGCCGAGGACGAACGCGCCAACTACGAACATCAGGACAGTGTCGTGGCGCGAGCTATATT
>ERZ869907.285-NODE-285-length-18617-cov-16.510711_pt1 | contig 18617 bp, 21 predicted proteins | sample MGYA00579309_ERZ869907 | MGnify/ENA primary metagenome ERZ869907 (study PRJEB32216, sample SAMN09231814) | wastewater metagenome | place: USA: Maryland | collected 2016-07-30 | study: EMG produced TPA metagenomics assembly of the PRJNA472060 data set (Reclaimed... | reverse complement strand
GCAGCTCCTCGAAGGCTCGGAGGTACTCGTCGCGCCAGCGGTCCCACGTGGCGAGGTGGAGCTGGCTGTTCACTTGTGCGTCGGCGACGCGACGGCGGTCGTGCGACAGGCCGTCAATGAACGCGCCGAGGTCCATGTGGTTCGTGTCGGCCGTCAACACGGGGCCACACGACAGCGGGAACTCCAGGCGCCCCCGCGCGTCGAAGAACAGCGATGCCAGCTCGTGGTTCGGCGAGAAGTCCGGCATGGCCACCGCCAGCCCGCACGCCGCCGCCTCCAGCGCCGGCAGGCACAGGCCGCCGTAGCGCCGCGGCATGACGAGCACGTCGTGGCCGGCGTACATCTCCCACCGGTCACGCACACCGTCGGGGTACACGTTCAGCTTCACGTTCGGCCGCAGCTCGGTCGTCGGCGCCTCGCCCTGCAGGCCGTAGATGGTTGCCTCCACGTCGGTGTGGCAGGCGCGCAGCGCATCGGCGAACACCTGCGATCCGTTGCGGTCGAGCCACGCCTTCTTGCCCTGCACGTGGAGGAGGCGCAGCGGACGGTTCTCGAGCGGGTCGCCAGCGATGTTCGGGCGCGTCGGCATCGGGACCGGCATGAGCCGACCTGCGGGCAGGTGCTGGGTGCGCCAGCTCGTCGGCCACCACCACTCGGTCGGGTGCTCCTGCCACGAATGGGTGGGCAGGTCGTGCCGGTAGAACTCGGGGTTGCCCTGGATCACCGTCTTCACGCCCATCTCGCGTGCCCAGCGGGGGAGGTGCCAGTCGTACGGCGTCTCCACGGTGAACACGACGTCGAGCCCGTCGAGGAACTGGCGGACGAGGTTCTCGTTGAGCGTGTGGTTCAGGTCGTCGTACTCGATCGGCCACGCCCCCGGGTACCAGGACGGGTCGACCTCGCAGTCGGGGTGCGCCATCTTGACGAGCAGCACGCGCTCGACCGGCATGTGGTCGAAGAAGCCCTTGGACTGGATGGCGAGCCCTCGGGCGACCTCCGCTCGTGCGATGAGGCCAAGGCGCATCAGTGGCTCCGCTTTCCGCACCCGTCGACCGAACAGGTCATCACTCGAACCTCATGTCGAACTTCGGCTGGTCGCCCCGACCGTCCAAATGATAGCTGCGCTTGATGTTGCCGCCGGACGGGTGGTAGATCGCCAGCCGGTTCCGGTCGTACGGTTCGACCTGGCACACCGAGTGCATCTTGTCCTCGATCATGGTGAGCGCCGACGGCGGGAAGTGGTCGTGCAGGATGCGACGGTAGTACGACGTCGAGGCCAGGTGGGGGCGCTGGCTCCACTGCCGGGTGCGCCGCAACGGCACGCCGTCCCAGTCGCTCTCCGGGCCGTACATCAGGTGCTCGTGCTCGGGATGGACGTGGGCTTCGTGGGCGAAGCGGATCACGTCGAAGTGGCCGGCGCGCACCAGGGCCTCGCAGCCCTCGAAGTCGACCGGTTCGTCGCGGACGAGGGGCGTGTCGTGTTCGAGGAACAGCATCGTCGAGTGCGGGGGGAGCGTGCCGGCATCGAGGATGTACCGGACCATCGTCGCCTGGTGGCGGTGGTGCTGATGGACGACGAACGCCATGCCCGGCCGGGTGACGAGCACGTCCATCGCCTCGCGCATGTTGGCCTGGTACGCCTCGGCCAGGTGTGCCTGTTCGGCACGGACGCCGTCGAACAGCACGACCGCCGGCCAGCCCCCCGGCGCCGAGTCGAGCGTCTCGATGAGCATCCCGACCGGATCGGGGTGGTTCGTGGGCGACGAGGTGACGACGACCATCGGGGGCAGCTCGGGGATGAACCCGTTGGCCGAGAGATCCTCGACGAGCCGAGCCGCGAGTGTCGCCTTCGATTCGGTCCACCACGCTGTGGACCGGTTGGCCAGCTGCGGCCATTCAGCCAGCGCCAGTTCGATCACGCCGTCGATCGTCGACCAGTCCTCGATGATCGGGAACGGCGGGCAGCCGGACATCAGGCTCATCAGGTTCCAGTAGCCGGAGGTGCCATCGGCCGCCGCGTTGTCGGCGAGCGGGATGCAGCCCGCTTCGAGGGCCTCGAACAGCCGGAACGTGTCGGCGGTGAACGGACCACCCGGGCAGGGGGCGACCTTGGTACGCCGCAGCATCCCGAGGTACTCCTGGCGGGGCATCCCCAGCGTGAACCCCTCCGTCCGGTTCATCACCGCCGTCGGGTGCTGTCGCAGTGCTTGCGTCAGCCCGTTTACGGCCTGTAGACGACGAGCGTTGGTCACCTGGCCAGAGAAGGACCAGGGAATGTCCCGCTGGCCGATGGGGGCGTCCTTGAGGCGCAGGTCAGTGGTGACGTGGTAGCCGTCGCCGTAGAACGTCGCCGTGCCCCCCAGGTCGGCGTGGCGCACCGGGTGGGGCAGCTGAATCCAGAACCGCATGTTCGGGTGCTGCAGCTCCCGCCAGGGGAACACGGCCTCCTCGTCGCCAGCCAACATCAGCACGACGGCCGACAGCTTGCCCAACTCGTAGTTCAGCGTGGCGATGTCGTCGGCGTGGTGACGTGCCGGCAGGACGACGATCGCCTTGTCGATCCCGTCCGGGACGTGGTCGGTCACGTGGTCGACGAACAGGAAGCCGGTCGACCACAGCTCGTCGGCGAACAGCTGCTCGAGGATGCCGGTGTCCCACGGGCCACGCGCGTCGATCCCCTCGTGGAGCGACAGCCAGATGACGTCAACGGTTTGCACTCTCAAGTCCTGCTCTCTCGTGTCCCGGCCAGTAGCCCTGCGGCTTGCCGGAGTTGAACGGGGTCGACCACGCCTTCACGTCGGAATGGCCGGGGTGGCGGCCCCACTTGGCGGTGAAGTAGTCGATCTGCGCCTCGACATCGGCCCGCACACCCTCCTCCTTGACCGACAGGCCCATGCCGCGATCGGCGATCTCGATGACCGCCTTCGTCCACAGTGGCTCGCGCCCTGCCATCTCGCAGGCGTTCTGGATGCGGATCATCATGTCGATGTCGTCGAAGCCGTACGGGGTGAACGTCTCGTCCCAGTAGCCGACCTCGGTGATGATCTGGCGCGAGAACGCGATCAGGTGCCAGCCGAACACGCCGGCCGCCTCCACCACGTCGTGATCGGTGTGCTCGTCGAGCGCGTCGAGGAAGTCGAAGCCCATGCGAGGCCCGAACGTGACCGCCGACGACATCACGATCAGCCACTGCGCCTCCGCGTCGGCGTGCATCGTGCGGACCGCTCGGTTGTGGGCCCACATGATGCCGCGGTTGATCTCGGAGTTGTTGGTGGTCACCAGGCCACGACGGAGCTCCGGGCACAGCGAGCCGATCGTTTCCTCCGCATAGTCCCGGTTCATGTACGGCAGCGCGACGACGTACTTCATGGTCGCCGCCTGCGATAGAACTCGACCGGACCATCGGGGCCCAGCGCGTACGCCTCGCCGGTCACCCCCCACGTCGGCAGGTGTCCGAACGCCCTCCACTCGGCGGACGACACCGAGTCGCGCCACGAGAGGGGCATGTGGAGGCCGATGTCGGGGTTGCCGCGCCATCGGGCCATCAGCCACGCCGCGATCTTCTCGTCGGTCCACCGCGCGGGGAACACGACCTCGACGGCGTCGGGCGTCACGACTTCGACCCCGGCACCTCGCCGAGCGGGACGTACGAGCCCAGCTCCTCGATCGGCCAGAACAGGTGATGCTGCTCGTGGTCGGTGCCGAGGTAGATGCGCTTGTAGCCGTGGGACTCGACCCACGCGAAGAACTCCTCGATCCTGAACTCCTCGCCGTCGGGGCGGGGGTTGAAGTTCTCCAGCATCAGGTCGGGGTGCACCGACACCCACAGCTTCGCCCGGTGCTGAACCATCGTGTTCAGGGCGCCGCGCAGCACCTCCCACTCGGCACCCTCGACGTCGATCGTCAGCGCGGTCGGGATGATGCCGGTCTCCTCGACGATGCGGTCCACCGTCGTGATCGGCACCTCGGTGTGCTTGCCCATGATCCGGTACGCCATCGCGCCCGACTCGGGCCCGTCGAGGTGGGCGCACTCCGGCCACTCGAACTGGACGACTTCCTTGTTGCGGACCTTCTTCACCTTGACGGGCGGGTTGTCCATCACCTTCGCACCCAGGAACCCGACGAACGCGAACCGCGGGTCGGGGAAGTTGTTGGCCGCCCAGGTCTTGCGGATGTCGGTCCACATTTCCGGCGACGGCTCGACGAGCACCACGTTCTCGTGACCCACGAAGCTGCCGTAGACGGCGGTGAGCCAGCCGTGCTCGGCGCCGATGTCGAACAGCACGTCGCCGTGCCGGAGGTTGTCCTGCATCGAGGCGAGGCGCTCGCGCTCCCAGTGCGTGATGGCATCCCAGTCAGCGATGGAGTCCGGCAGGACGAAGGTCCACTCCGGGTGGTAGTTGATCATTGCGCGCTTCATGCGACGACTTCTTTCCATGTCTTGTGGCGGACGATGTTCGAGATGCTGCGATCGTTCACCGGGAACGCCTCCGCGATCTCCAAGTTGGTCATGCCGAGGCTGGCCATCCGCCGGATTCGACGAACGTCATCCTCGGTCAGTTTGGCCGTCGACGCGCTGGCCCCAGCGTTGCGCGCCGAACGGCCCTTACGAACGCGATCGGCGACGTTGTCATCGTTCGATCCGAGGAACAGATGGTCCGGGTTGACGCATGGCGGGTTGTCGCAGCGGTGCAGCACGTGCATTCCCTCGGGGATCGGGCCTCGCCGGAGCAGAAACGCCTGTCGGTGAGTGGCGACCATTCGGCCGTCAGCCTTGATCTGGCCGTAGCCCTTGCGGTTCCGATAGCCGGTCCACTCCCAGCATCCGTCGTCAAGCACTGCCGCCCGGTCGAACAGCTGAGCATCTCGATCGGTCTCGCGCCGCCAACCGCGGGGCTTCATGCCGCGTCCGTCGACTTGATGGTCCGGCGCGACTCGGCGAGCTGCTTCGCCCAGGTGCGCTTGTTGGCCTTGCGGCGGCGCGCCTTCGGGAGGCCGCGCGAGTGGCCGTGCCACACGCCGCCGATCGAGTCGATCCGACCACGCCAGTGCTTGCCGTTCGGCGGGAAGTGGTCGGCGTGGCCGCGGCGGCGCAGCACCGTCGGCGGGATCAGCCCGCCGCCCAGCTGGGCCTCTCGTGTTGCTCGGTTGCTCATGGTGCCCCTTCGATGTCGTTGAGGCGCAGGAGGTTGCGCCGCAGGTTGGTCCGATGCGTCACTGGCTCAAGGTGCGCTGGGTTGCAGCAGCGACGGTGCGGGCACGAGGGGCCGCCGGGGCAGGCCGTGTCGGCGTTGTGGCAGCGATGGTCGACAACCAGACCTGCCGGGACGGGCCCATTCACCACCTCCCATGCCGCTCGGTGCGCATACATTCGCTTGCCCATGAACGAGACCTGGCCATAGCCAGAGGGGAGCGTGGCGGCGTTCCACGGCCAGCATTCGCCCGCTTCCCGTCGGGTGACGAGAATCGCCAGACGATCAGCGAGGGTTGCCCCCGTTGCGGGCTGGCGGCGGCCACCCCTGACATCCCCATGACGTTCCGCCCGCTTCACGTGAACGGCGCAGAGGCCGTGGGCGTGGGCCGGAGAGGCGCACTCGGGGACGGAGCATGTTGGGCGGGTGTAGCCATCCCAGCGGCCCGGCTTCACGCCAAGCGGATCGCCCGTCTTGAGGAGCCGCTGATAGTGCCTGCCGCAGAGCCCCCGCTTGGTTGCCGTCGCTCCGCAGTTACTCACGGAGCAGGCCGCGCTCAACGAGGACCTCGACGAGCTGTCGGGCCCTGACCTCGTAGGTGTGATGTTTGACGGTGTGGGCTCTCCCGGCGTGGGCGATTTCGCGTCGATCCTGCGGGTTCGAGAGCGCCCAGTCGATCCGGTCAGCAAGGGCGTCCCAGTCGCCCGCTGGCCAAGTGAGGAGATGCTCGCCAGACCTCCAAACTGCGCTCCCGGGTCTCCACTCACTTCCATCCGTCATGCCCTCCACGTCGGGATGAAGCAGCAGTCCACCCCGTCCCATTGTTTCCGGCAGCCTATCAGAGGCGTACCTGGCGAGGCCCGACCCGGCGAAGCAGCTGTCGCCCAGCACCACATCGACCGACGCGTACAGATCCTGCAGGTCGGCGCCGCGCACCGCGGGCATCCCGCGCTCGGGGAAGAAGGCGCACGTCGAGCGGAAGTTGGTGCGCAGCCAGTTGATCAGCTGGTGCCGGTGCTGGTGCTCCTGGTGGTACCCGCCGTCATGCGAGCCGACGAACGCCAGCGGCGACCGGTAGCGGTCGATCGCCAGGCCCTCGACGGCCTCGACGGCGGACACGGCAGGCGGGAACCACACGTGGTTGACGCCAGCGGCCTCCCACTGCTCGTCGTGGCCGCCGTCGGCGGTGATCAGCAGCCTGCAGCGGAAGAACGGCTCGGTGAACACCTGTCGCTCCCGCTGTAGGCCCCACCAGATGTCGAGGTGGTAGCCGATCACCGGGATGTCGGCGCGCTCGGCGGCGAGCAGGAAGTCGAACTGCGCGATCTGCATCGCCTCCGGGCTCGACCCGAGCACCGCCCAGTCCCAGCCGGTGCGGGTCCACAGGATGAAGTCGGGCCGGGCGCCGGCGCGCAACGATGCGGCCATCTTACCCCAGCACGTCGGGTCGTTCTCCTGCACCTCCTCGACCATCGCGATCGTCGAGCGGATCGCTCGGGCGATGTGGTTCTCTGAACTGTGGGGCGGCTCGAAGTTGCCGATGTACCACACGAACAGCCCCTCGCGGGGCTGCTCGTCCGGCTGTCGCTTCGGTGCCGCCGCCTTCTTCGCCGGGGCCTTCTTGGCCGCCGGCTTCGTGGCTGCTGCTGGCATGGCGGCATATTAGGTTCTGTCGGCTTACTCCGCAAGAACCCCCGTCGCGAGCGGGCCGATCTCCGAAGTAGTTGGTACGGATCGTTCCAGCCGGAACGAGTTATGCGTCGCGGCGACGCGGGCGCCCCAGTGTGATCGGGCCGGGGGTGGCCATGACCTGATCGAGCACACGCTGCTGCCACGACTCGAGCGGGCAGCCGATTTGGTGTAGTGCTCGGGGGCTGGGATCGGTCCGACGCCCACGCGTCAGCCCTCCTTTGCGTACGAGACGAGCACGGCCGCGACGGGTGCCGGGTCGAAGATCAGGATGCCGTAGCTGTCGAGCCAGCGCTTCACCTTGTCGCTGGTGATGTCGGTCGACTGCCAGCTGTCGCCGAGCAGCTGGGGGTCGTGGGCGGCGTACCACACCGGACCCGAGCAGTACGCCCAGTCGGTGCCCGCCGGCACGGCGCCTGCCGCCGTCGGCTTGAGCGGGTCGACGTAGCCGCCGTCGGCCACCACCAGGTTGCCGAGCGGCGTGTACCAGTTCCCGCCCTCGCGGATGAGGGCGTAGCTGTCGACCGCCTGGGCGAGCAGGCCGGGGGCGATATGGAGGATGCCCTGGCCGTTCTGGATCTTGCGCGCCAGGTGCGACTCGAGGATCGCGAGAGCGTTCCAGATCGGGGTGGCCGCCGAACCGAACGGGACGCCACCGGGCGCTGCGGCGGTGCTGGCGAGCGTCCGGGCATTCGTGACGGTCGCGGTGCCCATGAGGGCCCGGGCGAACGCCCACGAGCGCCACAGGTCGAACCGACCCATCAGGATCTCGTCGAACAACGACGCGGCGTCCGGCCCGTAGTCCATGAGCGTGTCATCGAACGCGTCGAACATCTGGAACGCGACCTGACTGATCGCCGCCTGGCAGCCGCGACCGTCGGCACCTGTGCCGAAGTTGGCCGGCGAGCACGTGTCGATGTCGGCCACGATCGGGTCGCGGGTCGGCTGCGGGTTCCAGCTGACGCCGTGCATCCAGCGGTCGCCGCCCATCTGCTCCAGCTCGGGGGACGTCGAGATCGCATTGAGGAGCAGGCCCGACGTGCGGACCGGCCCGATCGTCGTGTTGATCGCCAGCTTCGGGTATGCCATCTTCGGGGGTCCCTTCTAGGCCGTACGCCCGGGATGATAGACGACCGCCACACGATAGGTCACCCCGGCGGGACCACGGTGTACCCAAGGACGGTCAGGTGGTCGATCGCTCGCTGGGTGAAGTCCCGTATCGGGCGACGGTTCAGCTGCTGCTGTGACCGCGTCGCCCACCGCACGTTGCCCGGCTCGTAGTTGCCGTCGTTGTCGATCCGATCGAGCGAGTACGACCCATCCGGCGGAGGCCCGACATCCTCGAGGAAGGCATCGAACCCGTCGGCCCATCGTTGGCAGACCGTGATGCCGCGACCGCCGTACCTCTCGTACGCTGTGTCCTTCGGGTTGAGACACCTCTGCTTCATGTTCACCCAGCAGCGGTAGACCTTCTCATTCCGCTGGCCGTGGGTGCGCCGCAGGACCTCGTCGGCGCGACTCCTGGCGCAACCGCATGACGACGTCGTCCCGGAACGAAGTCTGGTGCCAAGAACGGCCTTCTCGTTTCCGCAATCGCACCTGCACCACCAGATTGCCCTGTTGGCCCCGTTGCTCCCCCTGCGTTCGATCACCATCAACGACCCGAAGCGCCGTCCGACGAGGTCCTCGACCGAGGCTGGGGCTCTCCTGCCGCATCCACACGAACCGATCACCCCTTGGCGAAGGTTGCCAGAACGGACGTGCGTCTCGTTCCCACACTCGCATAGGCAGCGCCACAGGATGCCACCAGCCGTCGACCCTGCCCGGTCGACGACTACCAACTTGCCGAACACCTGTCCGGCGAGATCAATGGGCCTACCCACAACGGCTCCTCCTGAGAACGGGAAATGGGGCCGGGTTGCCCCGACCCCATTGTGCCCTACCGTTGTCGACGTGTCAACTAGACCTACGACTGGTACCCCATCTCGTCTCCCCCTTGGCAGTTGATCACGATGTCGTCGATCTGGACACCGTTCCAGCAGACCGGGATGTCGAGGATGTGCGCCGGCAGGGTGTTCGTGTTCACGATCCCCTCGAAGTTCTCGAAGAAGAAGGTGAACTGGTTGCGGGCGTTGCTCGTGGTGTCCCGGTACATGCCGTTGCCGGTCACGCCGATCGACAGCTCGCCGCGGTCCATGAGGGCGAACTTGCCCGGAGGAGCGATGAGGATCTGCACGGACTGCGGGATCAGGTTGAGCACCGAGGCACCGACCGCCGGGATGGCCACCGCGTACGACGGGGTGTCCATGAACCAGTGGATGTTGATGCCGGCGTTGGCGAACAGCGCCTCGACCTGCGCATCGGAGGCGACCGACGGCATGCCCGAGTTGATCTGGCGGCGACGGAACAGGTCCATCTTGATGCCCCACAGCACCCAGCGGGGGGCCCACGCCTCCATGTTGCCGGTGATGTCCCACCGCTGCGTCTCCTGGTACAGGGCCAGGTAGTTCAGGATGGTCGACAGGATCGACGTGGTGCCGCCGTAGCCGAGGCGGGGCGCCGAGATGTTGGTGCAGCCCGAGGCCATCGCGTTGAGCAGGGTCTGCTCGGCGAGGCGGGCGTGGGCGGCGGCGAGGCGGTTCAGCCACGCCTCGACCAGCTCGGGGTAGCTCATCGCGAGCAGGTTCTTCACGGTGAGGCAGCGCCACACGCCGTACATCTTGTACGTGGTGGGCGAGCCGCAGGTGATCGTTGCGCACGCCTTCACCTTGTTGGCGTTGTCGTCGTCGGTGTCCGACCAGATGCCGTAGCCCGAGGTGATGTCGCTGAGCGACGGGCTGGGCATGATCGACACCTGCATGCGCTGGGTGTTCTGGAACTGCGGCAGCGAGCCGAACACCGGGCGGCGGGTCGCGTTCAGGCCGACGATGCCGTAGTACGGCGTCGCAGGGGCGCAGAACGCAGCCTGGATCTCGTCGGGCTCGAACTTGGCCGCGTTGAGCATCAGGTTGTCACCCAGCTGACGCTCGGCCGGGTAGTTGGCGAGGATCGAGGCGACCTGGAACTTCTCGACCGTGTTGCCGCGGATCGAGTCGGCCCGCTTGATCATCGCGGTGGCGAGATCGCCCCACGTGTCGAACGTGTCGCCGGCCTTCTTGCCCTCGACGCCGTCCTTGGCCGTGAGGTACGGCAGGATCGACTTGTCGCTGGCGGGCGGCACCACCGGGGTGCTCGACGGGCCGAAGGTGGTGCGGACGACCTTGCCGGCGGCGCCGACGGCGGCCAGCTCCTTCGCCTCGGCCTCGGCGGCCTCGGCGGCCGCAGCAGCGGCGGCCTCGTCGGCTGCGGCAGCGGCGGCGGCCTGGTCGGCAGCTGCCTGCTCGGCTGCGGCCTCGTCAGCCGCCTCGCTGTCGGCCAGCTCCTGCGCCGCTCGCGCCTTGGCGAGAGCGACGATCTCGAGACGCTTGGCCGACCAGGTGTTGATGTCGGCGGCGGTCTCGGCGGTCAGCTGCTTGCCGGCTTCGGAGATCGCACTGCGGATCGCCTTCGCCAGGTCGTTGAGCTGCGCTGCGGAGAGCGAGTTGAGGTCTTCGGGGATCTGAGGCCACATGGTGGGCACCGCCTCCTGAGCGAGATCGGGGGAACGGCGCACACTGTGTCAGCACCCGCGTCGATTCCTCAACTCTCGTCGTCGAGCTCTGCCAGCAGGACGTGCGCACGGGCGATCGTGAGCTGCTGGTGCTCGTCCGCGTTGGCGTCATCGGCGGCGACCGAGGGCTCCTCGACGACGAGGCCGAGGCGGCGCTTGAGCTCGGCCACCTGGGCGTCGGTGAAGGTCTCCTCGCGGGGGTCGAACGACTCCACGTCGCCCGGGAACCCGGCGACCAGTTCGAGCACGCCGCCCTGGGTCGAGAACGCGAACGAGGCGGCGATGTCGAGGCGCTCGTCATCGGGGTGGCCGGGGACGTCGAAGCCTTCGGCGTTGACGCTGACGATGGCCTTCAACTTGCCGGCGAGCCAGTGGCCGGAGATGCGCGAGGCGCGGGCCGCGTATACGGTCTCGTCCGCGACGCCAGGACGGACGACGCCGGAGATCCACGGGCCCAGCTTGCCCTCGGTGATCCGCACGTCGGCCCACGAGTTCTCCACGCCGCCGTACGCCTTGCCGAGATCGTCCACGCCGCGACCGGGGCGGTGGCCGCCGAGAGCGAAGATCGGCCCGGTGTTCACGATGCCGCGATCGGTGAGGACGCCGGGCTTGTTGAACGACGCGTAGCCGTCGTCGGGACGCGGGATGCGGATGCCGGGAGCGCCATCGTGGGTGGAATCCCACAGCCCGAGGTGCCCGTACACGTGGCCGCCCTCGTCGACGATGATCTTCTGCGGGCGCTCGGCCTCGGCGTGGAAGAACAGCTCGTACGGCTGGACGATGCCCGACGCGAGCAGCTCCGGCGGGACCTCCACCGTCATCTCGGTGTCGAGGATGTTCAGCTTGATCTCGACCGGCTCGGGCGCGATGAGGATGCCGTCGCCGCTCACCGCGCTCGCGATGAGCTCCTCGAGCTCCGGGGTCATCGACGCGACGATCTCGGCGCGTGCATCGGCGAACGCGGGCGTGCCGACACCGGTGGTGGCCGCGATGTTCCACTTCGTGAAGCGGATGCGGTACGACCAGTCGTCGCCCTCGGACATGTTCTCCTCGTAGCGCGCCTGCACCTCGGCAAGGTCGACGGAGTTGCCGCGCTGCGCCTGGGTGGCGATCAGCATGGCGTGGTACTCGCCGTCGTCGTTGGCGAGCAGCCATCCGTCGCCGGAGACAATGCCGGTCTCGTCGTCGAACGTCGCCTCGAACAGCGTGCCGGTCGGGACAGCGCCCTCGTGGCCGTAGGTGGCGGCCGGCTGGTTGCGGACGCTGAGGGGCATGTCGCGAGTGCCGCCACCCGACGAGTCGAGGAGGCGATGGTCGCCGGTCTCAACGTCCATGCGGGCGAGCACGGGGAAGTGCACGCGAGCGCCGAACCCGGCGGGCTTCGTGGCGGGCATGCGGCCGTACGTGTGGATCACTGGAGCCTCCTCAGGCTGCGGGTCGCGCTGCGCGCGGGGTATCGGACTCGGACTTCTTGCCGCGAGCGCCGGTCTTCACGCCGGGGCCCGCCTGTGGAGTGTCGGCTGGCGAGTCGGCCGACGGGCCAGTCTGCGCCTTGCCCTTGCCGACCTTCTCCCAGTCGATCTTCTCGGACTCGCTCATCTTGTAGGTCATCAGGTACGGGTCGCCGTGCTTGAAGCCGAACATGCGGATCGCCTCGATCTCGGTCGGGGCCTCGGACTCGGGGATGTTCTGCATCCGCCGCGCGCCGGCTGGCCCGACGAGGATGCGGTCGACGGCCTGGCGGGCATCCTCGGCCTGGTTCGCCGAGGTGTTCGCTGCTGCCAGGTCGTACCACAGGGTCGTCTTGAGGATGCGGCCCGGCTTCGCGTTCTGCAGCTGCATCTCGGCGTGGAGGATCATCCGGGTCAGTGCCCAGCACATCGTCTCCAGGTCGGGCTGGATGTTGACGCGCCGCTCGTCGTCCTCGGCGGCCCAGGCGCCCCAGTGGTTCGCGTCGCCGTTGCCACGCACGGCCGACGGGGTCACGTCGAGGCCCTGCAACAGGCGCCCGATCAGCTCCTCGCGCAGGCGCATGTCGGTCTCGTACAGCTGCGAGTCCTGGGTGATCCAGCGGATCGCCTCGCCCATCGCCCCTGGGCCCGACACGACGATCGGCACTGCCGATTCGGCCGACGCGTAGTTGAGCACGTTGTACGTGGCCGCCTTGATGATCTTGTCGGTGAGCCGCGACTGGATCGTTCGCTGGTCGCCCGCCTCGGCCTGCAGCACGCCGGACGCCTGGATCTCCTGCATCTCGGACGGGATGAACAGGATGCCGTTCAACGACAGGCGGCTGAGCAGCTTGCCGCGCAGGCCGATGGTCAGCAGGTGGAGCAGCTCGCACGTCGTCGACAGCGCGAACATCGGGGCATCGGAGACCTGGACGTAGCGCGCCGACGGCCGCCAGACACGCCCGATCAGGTCGGACGCGTCGAACTCCTCGGTGGTCACGGCCTTGCCGCCGGAGCTGGACGCCGGGAGCACCACGCGGGCCAGCTTGAGCCCGGCGGGGAGCGTCTCGCTGCCGGCCAGGAAGTCGGACTTGCCTTCGAGGCCCGACACGACCAGCTCGTCGGACGAGAGGAAGTCGTAGCCCTCGATCCGGCCCGCCGAGTCGCGACAGCGCACCAGGTACGTGTCGCCGGGGACCTTCATGCAGGTGAAGTACCGCTCGATCAGCCCGCGGAGCCCGCCGTAGGGCGAGCCGATCATCGAGCAGATGTCGGCCTCCATGCCGCCCGTGATCTCGGCGCCGAGCGAGCCGTTCGATTCGACCTTGTGCGGGACCAGCTTCGCGTACCCGGCGACGCGCGCCGAGCGGGAGATCGCGTAGTGGACCTCGCCGATGTCGCCGTACCAGCGCCACGCGTCCTGGGCCTTGCTCTTGCCGCTCGCGAGCACCGCCTGGAGCAGCTGGGCATCGTGGGCCCGCGACATGTCGATCGCCGCGGACGCGACAAGTTCACCCTCCCGTGGCTGGTGGGTCTTCTTGAGCGGGTTGAGGTTCATCGACGGCGGGCCCTCCGGTGCTGGCGGCAGAGTAGCCGTGCTCGGCCTGATATGTCTCGACCGCCTTCGCGAGGTCGACGCCGTTGTACTGCAGCGGCAGCCCGCGGGCGATGCGCGCCTGGGCCAGCAGCACCTCGAACATGTCGGGGTACAGGTGTGCCAGCCCCCGGAGCGCCTCCAGGCGCGCCTTCCTGCCCAGCTCTGATCGGTCGGCTCGGCCGGGCACCTTCTTCGTCGGCTTCGGCGGCCAGCGCTTGTGGCGATGGTTCTCATCGCGCACCACCGTCTTCCGGGCCTTGTTCATCAGCGCCACTTCGCGCACGGGGGCGAAGGCGCCCCTCTCGAAGCAGTCCTTGCACTGTTTGCCGAGCATGTTGAACTCGTAGGCCACCACGAGGTTGCCGCACGCGCAATACTCGTAGCCGAGCACCTTCGGTCTCAGCTCCACGCGACACCTCGGTGCAACTCTGCGCCGTTCATCGGGTGATCCTCGGGTCGAGGTTGGCGCAGCATCCTGCAGGCACGTCGGCGCCGTCGGTGTGCTCCACCGTCCACGATGCGCCGCCCTGGTTGGCGACGAGCGATCCGACGACCCACGAGGCGTACTCAGGGGCGGAGCCGTCGTCGTTGAGCAACATGCTCACGTTGCGAAGGTCGACGTCGTCGATCACGGCGCCGCACCAGGCGCACCGCTGACGGTGGTGGGACCCGATCAGTACGGGCAGTCCGGCGATGTGGATCTCGATCGGCAGCGCAGGCATCTCGGCATTTCGCGTCGTGTCAGCCATCAGATCATCCTCAGTGCAGCGGTCCGACCGTAGGCGAAGTGAGGGGTCCACGCGTAGTGGGCCGACTTGCCTCGGAACAGCTTCTGTGGCCAGTCTGCCACCTCTCGATCGCGGCGGAAGCGCGACACCTCGATCTCGTACTCTGTGGCATCCATCGTCGCGCCGCCGACCACGTCGAGGCTGATGCCGAACTCCGGCCAGCGCAGGAACACCGATGAGCCCGCCGGGGACATCTCGCGGTAGCCACCGCCGGACGCCTTCGGGGCGTGCGCTTCGAGCACGATCGCGAAGTTGTAGCGGACGCGGAGATCGTCGATGATCTCGGTGAACTCGAGCGCGGCTTCCTCGTGGTCCTCCCGCGGCTTGCGTCGGAACAGCTTGTAGAGCGGCCCGGCGAACACGACCTCGGGGCGCGTCCGCTGCAGGACGGCCTCGAACTCGGCGCGGGTGCGGCGGTCGCGCAGGTTCATGCCGCCCTCGCGGTGCCAGATGTTCAGGTGTTCGGCCGCCTCGCGCGGCACATCGCTGCCCGGGTAGCGGTTGGCGATGCGGAACTGGTGGAGCATCGACGACGCCGAGTTCTCCACGTCGACGTAGGTGCACCGCACCGGGTCGATGCGCGCCTGCGGGTCCCATGGGTCACGCCCGGCCGCGGCGTGGAGGGCGAGGAAGCGCATCAGGGTCGCTTTGCCGACGCCCTCGCCGGCCACGATCATCGCTCGCCAGCGGGCCTTGATGATGTGCGGGATCAGGAACGGCTTGTTGTCGACCTCGCGCACCGCCGAGTCGATGAACTCGGTGATCGTGAACAGCCCGGACACGTCGACGTTGCGAGGCGCCACCAGCCGGTTCACCGAGGCCGGGTCCGACTCGCCGATGATGTCCTCGATGTTCGAGCCGTGCTGGTACGTGCGGTTGATCAGCTCGGCGTAGTGATGGATCATCAGCCGCCGCCGCGACGTCTCGATGATCCGTTCCGAGTAGCGCTTCCAGCTCGACACCGACGGGGTGATCGCGATCAGTTCGGCGAGGTCCTCGTGCGAGCACCCGGCGCCCATGTAGCCCTTCACGGTGACGTGGTCGATCGCCACGCCGCCCTCGTGCATGTCACACATCGCCGCGTAGAGGTTCCCGTGCAGTGGCTTCATGAAGTCACCCGCGTCGAGCGTGCCGATCAGGTCGAGCATCAGTGATGGCCGGAGCAGGATCGCCCCGAGGAGGGACGCTTCGGCGTCGAGGTCCGACGGGACCGGAGGTGTCACGCCGCTCATCGCTGCACCCAGCGCTGGTTCTTGTACGCGCGGCGCATCGCGTCCAGCAGGTCCGGCTCGTCGCCCTCGAACGCCGGGCTCGGATCGCCCTGGAAGCGATCGAAGTGCGGCATGTTCGCGGTCTCGATCGGGGTGATCTCCATGACCTTCCGGCGACGCAACATCGCCGCCACGCGGACCGCGATCTCCCCTCCCCCGAACCCCCAGCGGTGCAACGCCATGGCCACGTCGGCGAGGTGGCGGGACTGCTCGCGAGTGGCGTCGCCGAGCGTGTCGAACACGAACGCAGTGATCGTCATGGCGATGACGGGGTCGAGCAGCGCCGAGACGTTCACCTGCGCCGGGGCGTTCGTCCAGCGCTCGCCGTTCAGCCAGGTCGACGCGTGGGGGATGAACTTGCGCTCAGTGCCCTCGGCTTCCCAGCGCGCGATCCACGGCTTCAAGCCTTCGACGATGACCTCGGCCGTCGCCTTGCGCGCAGCGGTCCTCCATGCCTTGAGGGCGTGCGGCTTCGACACCTTGTTCGGATAGATGCTCCAGAACGCATCGAACGCATCATCGACGCCAGTCGATGCGCGGTCTTCTCTCTGTTCTTCTTCTTGAGCACCCTTAGTGCTGGTCACCTGGTGACCGGGGGGTGGGCATGTGGTGACCGGGGCCCGGTCATGTGGTGACCGGGGTCCAGCGTCTTCCCACACGTCCCAGTTGAACGCGATCTGGAAGCGATGACCGCCCGCGGACTGCTCGATCTCGATGTCGGCGACCATGATGATCCCCTCGTCGGCGAGGGTCTTCAACGCACCCGAGACCTTCCCGGCACTGATCCCCGTGCGCCTCGCGATCTCATTGCGCGTCACGTAGTCGCGCCGGTAGTCGTCGGCGTGGCTCGCGATCCAACCGGCCACGCGCAGCTCGTACGGGTCGAGGTCCGGGTCTTCCCAGCGCCAGTTGGGAACAGAGACGCTGCCGCGTCTGCCGGTGGAGATGATGCCGCTCATAGAGCCTTCCTTTCGGGTGGCCGAGCGGCTATCATGTCGCTCGGTGCGCTTTCGTCGGCTGCCATGATGTCAGAGCCCCGGGGTTTCCGCAAGGACCCCGGGGCTCTTTCGTATTCCGTCAACAACCCGTAGACATCGTGTCTCCGGTGTGTCTACAATCGTGATATGGAATCACCGACCATCAAGGTCCCACCGGGTCACACGCTCGTCGAGAACGGAGACGGCAGCTACGAGGTCGTCCGCAACGACGAGCGGAGGGACAAGACGTGCTCGTTCCGGCTCACCGCCACCGAGTTCGGGCCCCTCCTGCCGTACTTCTCGACGTTCCCCAACAGCTCGATGAGCGCCGGGATGCGCGAGCTGCTCACCGACCCGCGGGTGCTCGAGGTGATGGCCGAGCGGGTCGCGAGGACGACGAAGCCCCGGAAGCCACGGCCATGAGGCACGCTTCCTTCGCCAGAGCCGACCGCGTCACCCCGCGCTCGGCCGCCATCGCGTCCATGCTCTGGATGAGCGAGTCGGGGAACCAGAACGAGATCACGCGGCCGGCCATGCCCCGGCATATTAGGTTCGCCCTGGTCCTTTCCTCCACTGCGCTCGTGCTGGCGGCCTGCGGACCCTTGCGTCAGGTGAAGCACGAGACCATCGTGGTCGACGGGCACACGTTCCTGTGCTCGTACACCGAGAACAACTTGAACGGCAACGAGTCCGACCCGCAGTGCGTCGAGGTGGGACCGTGACCGAGTGGACGTTGATCTGCCCTGAATGCTGGCGCTCCCGGGACGTGCGGGTGGCTGGAACCGAGCGCACCGTCCTGCCGGAGCACGCTGTCCGCTGGGTGACTTGCCCGGACTGCAGCACCACCCTGCTCTACGCCGACAACCGGGGCGCATTGGATATCGGCATCGTTCGTGCCGATTCGTCGAACGTGGGCGCAAGGAACAAGGTGGATTTCTTCTTTGAGGAGCGCATCTCGCTCGTCGCGACCCTGCGCGCCCTTGCCATCGCCCAGGAACGTCGAGCTCTCACCGCCTGGGCCGATGATTGGGACGTCCCAATCACGGCCCTGTACTCCGTGGCATCCGAGTCGCAAACGATGCCTGGCCTCAAGGATGTGATTGGATGATCAGCTGCTGGTGCCCGCAGATCGACGACGTCGCCGTCCCTCGCGGCAAGGCCGGCTACCACGTGGTGGTGGTCGCATCCGAGGACGACGTCGTGCTGTTCTACCAAGTCGAAGGGGGCAAGGCCGGGCCCCGCATCACCAACCGGCTGTCCACGTTCATCGAGCGCTTCGAGCTGCTCTACCGCGCCGAGGAGGCCGCACCGTCATGACCAACGAGATCACGTCCATCAACGAGATGCCCGACAACTCGGGCCTGATCGGGCTCGGGTTCCTGCGCCGCAGCGGCCTGCTGTTCAAGATCAACGAGCAGCTGCTGCACCCCCTCGGCCTGGCGCTCGCCGTCGTCGGCGAGAAGGACTCGCTGGCGCCCGTTCCCGACTTCAATGCCGACACGAAGCCCGTGCAGCTGATACTGATCCCGACCGAGGGTGGCCCGTGGACGTTCTCGCCCGACATCGTCGAGATGATGGAGGCGATGTGGGCGCAGTTCCTGGACAACGCCGAGGCGATCCGCGAGCGGATCTACACCCGCTCGGCGCGCAGCGAAGTGAAGATCAGCACGGTCATCTGTTCCGTCTGTCGGGAGCCGATCTACATGGTCGACGGCCTGTGGTGCGATGGGACGATCGCCAACCCGATCGCCAGCGCCTCGTTCGCCGCGATGTGCGAGGACGGCGGGGTGCATCGGCCATGAACTACGTCGACACAATCGCAGGAGTCGCCCTCACCACGTGGTGCCGGCGCGGCGACCGCCAGGTCTGGCGCGTCCGTCAGGCTGGCCAGGCCGACCACGTCGCCGAGTTCAGCGCCGGTCCCGGCGCCAGCATGGCCGACCTGTTCGATCTGGCGCGGGCCGCCATGGAGGGCGCCGAGTTCGCCCGGGGGGCGGCCGCAT
>ERZ869907.283-NODE-283-length-18912-cov-6.933181_pt1 | contig 18912 bp, 27 predicted proteins | sample MGYA00579309_ERZ869907 | MGnify/ENA primary metagenome ERZ869907 (study PRJEB32216, sample SAMN09231814) | wastewater metagenome | place: USA: Maryland | collected 2016-07-30 | study: EMG produced TPA metagenomics assembly of the PRJNA472060 data set (Reclaimed... | reverse complement strand
GAGCGCGAGGAAGATCAAGATCGAGCAAACGATCGCGGATTTGATGTCGAGAAGCATGAAGGCAACGCCGCCGAATCCGACCGTATACAAAAGGACGGTCAAAATTTCGCGGCGCGCCTCGGTCACATCACCACTTTCGCGGGCGACGGACGGCTGCGCAGATCGTCGAGCTGGACCTCAGCGTCGTCGGGCGCCGGTGGCGGGCCATCTCCCGTAAGCAGCCAAGCGAAGCTGACACGCAATTTCGACCGCAGTATCGGGAGTTTGTCGACCTCTGGAACTGTTTCGTTCCGCTCCCAGGACGACACGGCCTTATCCGAGATTCCAAAGACAGCCCCGAGAGCGCCCTGCGTCATCTTTGGACGTAGGCGCTCTCTTGCGAGTTTGATGCGATCCCCGAGCAGCATGCCGACATGATAAAGCCCGCCTTTAGTGAGGCAATGAAGCGTCGCTTGACTTTTCTGTAAAGCTATGCTTGAGATTTTAGGCATGAGCGACAGAACCGAAGCACTGGATCGCGCCATCAAAGCCGTCGGCGGACTGGCTGGGCTGGCAAAACCCCTCGGCATTTCCGAACAGGCCGTCTCGCAATGGGATGAAGTCCCCCCGCTGCGTGTGTTGGCCGTGGAGCAGATTTCCGGTGTGCCTCGCCACGAATTGCGGCCCGACCTGTACCCTGAGCCGGCTGCAGAGGCGCGCGCATGACGCCGCGCCCGCGGAAAGCGGATGATGTCGCCCATGGTGTCCTCCCGACGCGAGTTTTTTGCCGCTCACGGAGCAGCAGCGTGATTGTGTTGGTTTTACCTCTGCCTCCGAGTGTCAACAACCTGTTCGTGAACGGCAAGCGCGGGCGCTTCAAGAGCCAGAAATACAAGGATTGGGAAGCGGACGCCGGCATGTACCTCATGCAGCAGCGCTTCCCGAAAGGCGAGATCACCGGGCCGTACGTCATGGAGATCAAACTGCCGATGAAGGTCAAAGGCGACATCTCGAACCGCATCAAGGCGGCCGAGGACTGTCTCGTCGGCATCGGCGTCATCCCCGACGACCGGCACGCGCACCGCATCACGGTCATGCGCGACGACCAAGTGCCGGCCGAGGACTGTTACATCAGCGTGGAGCAAGCATGAGCCTAGCAGTATGCGAGTCCGCCGAGGACGTGCGCCGGCTGGCGCGAGAGCGCGCTGAATGGCGCCGAAAGCAGTTTGCGAAGAAGCGAGCGCCGGCGCCATTCGTCACCGCTCCCGTCATTGAGGCTGTTGAGCCTGCGCCCGAGCCGATCCCCGCTGAGGTCGTCGACCGCGCGCTCGACCGGATCGAGTCGACGGCCGTCATGCGCCCGCCGCCGACGACCGCATCGCGCATCATGCAACTCGTCTGCGTGCGCTTCAACATGCCGGGCTACCTGCTCACGTCCGATCGCCGAACGCCGATGATCGTGCGGCCGCGGCAGATCGCAATGTGGCTCTGCCACATGCACACGAACCTTTCCTATCCGCAGATCGGCAGGAAGTTCGGCGGCAAGGACCACACCACCGTCATTCACGCCGTTCGCCGGATCGAGGAGATGCGCCGCACGCACCCCGACATCGCGACCATCATCGCCGAACTGGAAGCGGAGATACTCGCATGAAGATCCTGAGTTGGACCGACGAGCAGGTCGAGCGGCTCAAGACGCTGTGGGCGCAGGGACTGTCGGCCTCGCAGATCGCGAAGGAATTAAGCGCGCCATCCCGCAACGCCATCCTGGGGAAAATCAACAGGCTTGGGCTATCCGGAAGCCGCCCGAGGATTTCAGCGCCGCGCACGCCGCGCTCAAAGCGGACCACACCATTCCGTCCGAAGCCGGACCTCAACCGGGACGCTGGGCTAGCCCCCGCGCCGACGGTCAGCCGCAGCACGAGCATGAACGGCCTCAACTTGGCCGGCGCGAAGGAGCGCAATCAAATGCCGCTCGAAGACCTGCCGCCCGAGGTCGCCGCGAACCCCGTCGCATTGTTCGACCTGCAGGACCACCACTGCCGCTGGCCGCTCGGCGATCCACATCACGAGATGCTCCACTGCGGCGCCCAGGTGGCGCTCGACCGCCCTTACTGCCCGGCGCACTGCCGAATGGCCTACCAGCCGTCTCCGGGCCGGCAGCGCCCGCCTTACGGCGCCAGCCTCCCGCGCTCGAAGCAGGAGGCGGCATGAGGGACGACGGCTACCGCGGCTCCGAGGAGATCGAAGGCGAGTTCCGGCCGATCAGCTTGGGCGAAGCTATGCACGGCTTTGTCGAGTCGATCAGGAACTATGGCCGTCTCGAGAAGCAGTGTGAAAGCCCTATCGAAGCGCAACTCGCAGCGCGGCTACTCGTCGACCTCAAGCCGCCATTCACGCTCGAGCCTCAGTTTCGCTTTCGCCGCTATCGGATCGATTTTGCCGTTCTGCGCGATGGCATCCCCTGCCTATTCATTGAGTGCGACGGCAAAGAGTTCCATTCGACGCCGGAGCAGCGCGCAAACGATCTCGATAAGAACCAGGCGGCGGCGCAGATCGGCGTCCCGATGCTGCGTTTCACGGGCTCGCACATTTTCCGCCGGCCGGACGAGTGCTCGAGGAAAATCGTCGCCCTGCTCGAGGGGCTGGCATGAGCGAGCGGGGCGTCTTTGCGGTCGACCGTGGCATCTGGGAGCACGATCTGTTCGTGAGCAACGAGCCGTTGTCCAAGCTCGAGGCTTGGATGTGGCTGATCTCGGAAGCTGCATGGAAGCCGCATCGGCGCCGCATCGGCGGCCGCGTCATCGAGCTTGATCGCGGTCAATACGTCGGATCGCTCCGGTTCATCGCGAGCAAGTGGCGGTGGTCCGAACCGAAAGTGCGCCGGTTTCTGAAGACGCTCGTCGATGAAAAGATGGTTGACGCAAATACCGACGCAGGAATGACAGTCATAACAATCAGAAACTACAACAGTTTTCAGCGCACAAGTCTACCGACAGACGCGATGCACGAAAGCAACACTGACGCAGCAGCGACGCAGCAGCGACGCAAAGTAGAAGACAAGGAAAACAAGGAAGTAATTACGGAAGCTAACGCTTCCGCCGCCAGCGCGGCGCCGATCTACGCGGATTCAACGCATGAGCTTTGGCACGAAGGCGTTGCCATCCTCGTGCAGCTTGGCCTGGCCGACAAGCCGGCGCGATCGAACATCGGCAGATGGCTTCGTGATGCGAAGTCGGACGCCGCCAAGGTGCTCGGAGCGATCCAGCGCGCTCGAGACGCTCGAACTCGAGACCCGGTCGCGTTCATCACCGGTGCCCTCAAGACGAACATCAAGCCACGCGGCGGCGGCGGCTTCCTAGAATTGGCCCTCGAGATCGGCGAACATGAGCAGCAGCACAGCGATCACACAGCACCGCGCCTCATTGGCTCCGGCAATTGACAGCCGCTCGAGCGGTGCCCTGGCCGCAGCCAGAAACCTGCTCTCGAGGGATTATCCGGCGCAGCCGGAATTTCTGCTGCAGCCGCTGCCGGTCGGCGACCGGCAAGTGCTCGAGCAGCGAAGATCCATGCTCGAGGGTTGGCTGAGGCCGGCTCATCGGGACGACTACCCGCGCCTGACCAAGGCCATTGCGGAAATGCTTGGCGCATTCCCGGCCGGCTCCAGCGGCTCGGAAAAGGCCGTGGTTGCGAAATGGCTGCAGGTCGTGAGCGATCTGCCGGCGTGGGCAATCCTGCAGGCATGCGCGACGATCGAGAAGGGCGAGGCCGACGGCGTGAGCCTCGACTATCGGCCAAGCGCACCGCGCCTGCGCTCTGTGGCTCGCGCCTGCATGGTGCCATGGCTCGAGGAGGCTGCGCAGGTTCGCAAGGTGCTGACAGCCGAGGCTCTCGAGCCGGAGGACGCGGCGATGCGCAAGCGCGTCGGAGCGCTGCTGCGCGACCTAGCGTCCGACCTTCGTGGCACGGCTCGAGCAAAGCCGCCCCAGCACCCAGAGGCGGCCGCGGAATGATGATGGATCGCTCGTTCTCCGGCCCGCTGTGGCACGTCGCGGTGACAGCGCCGCGGCACGAACTCAAGGCACGCGATGCGATCCTCGCCGACCTCAAGCTCGACGCCTACGTGCCGATCGAGCGGGTGCGGGGCAAGCGGAGCCATGAACCAATCTCCCGGCCGCTGATGCCGCGCTACCTGTTCGTGGCCGTCGACCCGTACCGCCAGAGCTGGGGCGATGTGCTGGCCGTGAAGGGCGTCACGGACATTCTCAAGACCTCGCACGACGTACCCGGGTATGTATCGCCGGCCATCATCGAGGCGATGCGTAAGGCCGAGATGGTCGGCAATTTCGACTACACCAGGCGCGACTCGAACGCTTTCAAGGTCGACGAGGAGGTCCGCGTCTCGGATGGTCCGTTCGCCGGCCACAACGCGCTGATCCGCGAGTTCGTCGCCAAGATGCGCAGCTCCACCGCCCGCAAGCGCGCCAAGCTTCTGGTCAAGCTGATGGGGCGCATGTGCAGCGTCGAGATGGACCTGACCGCCCTCGAAAAGCTCTAAGCACACAGCCGAATTTGACAGCGCTGGCAAATCGGCATAAGTGCAACACCAGCCGATGCGTTCGGTGACCCGCGGGCACCGGGACATCTGCCGCTCCGAACCAGGAGCCGCGCAGGAGCCGATTCGGCCTGCACTGCCGCCGCAATGGCAACAATCCAGCTCAATCCTCCGCTCCCGCTTGAGACATCCAAAGGTCCAGGATGGGCGCATTTCCTCATCGACTACGGACAGGAATCGGCCCTGCTCTGGGTCGTGTTCCTCGACGTCGACGGTGCATGCTGGACCGTGCCGAACCACGAAGTGCGCATGTGCTTCAACTGGACGATCGGGCGCCGACCATCGCATGCACGTCATTCGCCGGCCATCGCCCGAGGTCGTGGCCGCACGAAAGCGTGAGGTCGCCCGCCGCTACGCCGAGCAGAAGCGCAAGAAACTCGGCCCCGTTACTCTTGCCGCCATCCGCGCCTCAGAACTCACCCGCCTCTACCAGGCGCGCTATCCAAACCAGATCCTGCCAGCCGATGACGACGGCGAGATGCTCGCCCGCATCATGGCTAACCATTTGGCAAAACTACGAGACGCGCCGCGCAGGGTGTCACGTTTCCTCGATCGCTGGGCGCCGTGGCTCACACTCGCCGAGCACGAGCGCCTCCTGTCCGATGCGATCGATCATCCGCTGCGCTACCGCGCCGACAAGCTTGCCTGGAAACTCCGAGTGACTGCGGTAGAGCGCGACAGCCTGGGCATTCGCACGATCGGCGCCTACGACCAGAGCGCAGAAGAACGGGCGGCCGCAGCCAAGGAGCGCCGGCGGCTACGAGCACAAGAGCGCCGCCGCGCCAAGGGCGCCAAGCCACGCGCCGAGTACGAGGCGAATTCGACCAGCCGCAGCAAGCCATGGGATGCCGCCGGCATGAGCCGCGCCGCATGGTACCGAGCCAACAAGCCAACCTGAGACAAGTCCAGTCCCCATATATCTATATATATATATGAGGTTCGCACTTGTCTCACGGAGAACCCGTGATGCCACGCCGCCAGATCACCGACGTGCCGACCGGCGCCGACGAACTCCCCGACCTCACGCCCAACCAGCGCGAGTTCGTGCGCCTGCGCCTCGCCGGCAAGACCGGGGCCGACGCCTACCGCGGCGCATACGACGTCTCCGGAATGAACGACCGGACCATTTGGGTCGAGGCGTCCCGCGTGTCCGCAAACCCAAAAGTCTCCCTCTGGCTGTCGGCAGCACGCCAAGCCCATCTCGGCACCGCAGTCCTCACGCGCGACGCGCACATCGCCGAGCTCGATCGCCTCAAGGAAATCGCACTGGCCTCCGGAAACGTCGGCGCAGCCGTCAAAGCCGAAGAACTCCGCGGCAAGGTCGCAGGCCATCAAGTCGAGCGCGTCCAGGAAGTGCCGCACGACCCGGCCGACACGCTCCGCCATATCGCAGAGCACCAGCCAGACCTCGCCGCCCAACTCGCTCAAGCCCACGGCATCCCAGGGGACAGCGGCCAGGGCGGAACGAAGCATTGACCGCGTGCCTTATTTGTCGATGAGGATGCTGAGCGGACCGCGCGGCGCCTTTGTGTGTGGTGGGTGAAACGGTCGAAGGCGGCAACGGTGCGCCGGACGGGCGCTGTGGCGAATAACCCTGCAATATCAACGCTCGGCACTCCCTTGGTCAGGGAGTTCTGACGCCAGGTCGATGGCGCTGTCGGCCTCGATGACTTACGACCTTCCTGCAACATCAATGACTTAGCTGCGGTTTGTCGTATTTGGGCAGTATGCGACGGGCAGGGGCCACCCGGCACCACCCCTGACGGGGCGCGATCTAGTTCCCAGGCCCCCTTCTGACATCCGGCGATTTTGAAACGCGTCTGACATCCGGCCAAATCCAAACGCCCTCTGAGGCTCGGCCGGATTGAAACGGGAGGCTTTGCGATGACCGCAGAGGTGCACGTGCTTCCGGGCGTGTTTCGGGCTGATCTTGAGGGTCCTCTTGAGCCTGCGGCTGTGCTGGCAGCGGCGGCCGACATTGGCTTGCGGGACGTTGTGGTGGTCGGCCGGACGATTGCGGGCGACGTGGTGGTGTGCTCGTCGCAGGTGGATGCTGACGCGGTTGTAGGGCTTCTGGCGCGCGGGCAGCATTATCTCGTTGCCTCGGCCCAGGCGCACGAGGATGAGGCGGGCGCCGCGGGATGACGACCGTCGTCACCTCCCGACGTGCGGACACGGGTTTGCCGGATGTGGCGAACGACTGGGCGTATTCGGACGACACGTATTTTGATGACGGGTTCACGTGGACGGACCATGCGGGCTCGGTGCTGGCTGGGACGGCGCCGCTTTATGAGCGGTACGGGCGGATTTACGAGCCGGGGCGGGGGCAGGGGTATGAGCGGCCTGGGATGCGTGGTTATGGGGCTGGTCGGCTTGGTGGCAATCGGCTGAGCGGGCGCGCGATGCGTCATGCGTTTGGTGAATGATGGCGATCGATCCTGCCCCGCATGTGATTGGCCGGCACTCGTCGAAGACGGCGCTGAATGCGAATTGGGCGCAGGTCGCGGCGCTGGAAGATCGTGTTGAGGTTCTTGAGGCATCTCCGGGCAGTTCGGCGTTCACCGATCTTACGGACACGCCATCGGCGTACACGGGTAGCGCGCTAAAGGTCGTCCGCGTCAACGCTGCCGAAACGGCGCTGGAATTTGCTACGTCCGCCGGTGGCGGCGACATGCTCGCCGCGAACAATCTGAGCGATCTAGCCGACAAAGCAACAGCCCGCACGAACCTCGGCGTTGAGATCGGCAGCGATGTGCAGGCCTACGACGCAGACCTGACGACCTGGGCTGGAGTCACCAGAGCAGCGGGATTCGACACGTTCGTCGCTACGCCATCGTCCGCAAACCTTGCATCTTTGGTCACCGGAGAAACCGGCAGCGGCGCTCTCGTATTCGGTACGTCTCCTGGCTTTACCACGGCAGCCAATCCCGTTAGCAATGACGGAGCCGCGCTCGGAACCACTGCGCTTAAATGGAGTGATTTGTTTCTCGCTGATGGCGGCGTCATCAATTGGAATAATGGCGACGTTGCGATTGTCCATAGCACGGACGCGTTGACGTTCTCTGGCGCCGGCAGTGGCTATCTGTTTGACAATTTCGTCGCGCCGTCTGTGAACGACGGTGCGGTGCTTGGTTCAACCTCGCTGAAGTGGAGCGATCTGTTCCTGGCCTCGGGGGCGGTCATCAACTTCAATGCCGGTGACGTTCTAATCACTCACAGCTCGAACTTGCTGGCGTTCACAGGCGCGTCGAGCGGCTACACGTTCGACGCCACTATTTCGGTCGGCAGCAATACGACGCTTAGCTCTGGCGCCCTGCTGCTCAACTTGGCGAACTCGGGCATCGAGCTTGGCAGCAATACCTCGAACACGCCATTCATTGACTTCCATTCGTCTGCCAACACCATCGACTACGACGTCCGCCTGATCGCGTCGGGTGGTTCGGCCTCGATCGGCACGGGCACCCTCACCGTCAACGCTTCGGGTGGCGTCGCCTTTACCGGCGCGCCGTTACCGAGTTCTAGTGACGGCGCGGCGCTTGGCAGCGCGTCGTTGATGTGGAGCGACCTGTTCCTTGCTTCTGGCGCCGTGTTGAATTTCAACAACGGCAACTACACGCTGACGCACTCCGCCGGTTTGCTGACGGCCAGCGGCGCGCTTTCGATCGGCACCGCCAACGCGTTTACGTGCGGCACGATCGAGCTGGGCGCTGCGTCCGACACCACCCTGTCTCGATCGTCGGCTGGCGTGCTTGCCGTCGAAGGCGTCACCGTCTCGATGAACAGCACGGCCGCGACGCATACTGCGGGCACTATCGAGCTTGGCAACGCGTCCGACACCACGATCGCACGCTCTGCCGCTGGCACCGTGACGATCGAGGGCGGCCAGGTGCTGCTTAACAACCAGACCGCCACGATCTCGAAGGGCTTCAATTTGACGCCCTACAGCATCGGGACGTTTGCCGCGACGTTCACGCCGGATCCGGCGAACGGCAACTATCAGTATGGCACGCACGATTCGACGAACATTACGTCGTTCAACGTGCCAGGTAGCGACTGCGCCATCGACATCCTGATCACGAACTCGGGAACGGCCGGCTCGATCGCGTTCAGCGGCAGCTACTCGGTCAGTTCGAATACTGGCGATACGTTTACTACGACGACCGGGCACAAGTTCATCGTCAGCATTCGTAGGATCAACGGCGTCTCTACGTACTTCGTCAAGGCGCTACAGTAACTCAGTGAGTAACGATGTTCGTCGGCGAGCGAAAACTTGAGATCAAGACGCGCGGCCTGGTTTGCGGCCCGACGCTGATCGCCCCGCCCATGTCGTCGTCGGTTACTCCGGTGAAGGATCGACGCGGTAGCGGCTGGCATCTGTCGGACCCGCGTGAGCTTGAGCGGCTCGACCGTCCCGTCATTGTCTCATGGAAGGTGGTCGTAGCTTCGCGGGAAACGCGCGAGGAGCTGTGGGTGCGGCCGTTCGCGTCGCACGCTGAAGCCAAGCTCTGCTACCTGCAGCTCACCGGCCTCGAGCCACGCTACCACGATCGCACGTTCTCACTGCCGAGCGTGTGGCACGATGGCGAGTTTTCCTACTACATCGCCACCGTTACCACCTACAACGCGACCACCAACAACTCGGGTTTGGATTGGGCCGGCGGCGGCACAGCCTGCCCTGCAGGCGTCACCGCGGTTGATTGGCTGCTGATCGGCGGCGCTGCCAGCGGCGGCGCGCGGTACGGTGGTGGCGGCGGCGGCGCCGGCGGCTATCAGGACGGCACAGCTCTCGCGGTCACACCGACCACGAACTACCCGGTCACGATCGGCGCCGGCGGCGCGTCGCGCAATACCGCTGGCCTCGGCAACGACGGCAACGACTCGACGTGGAATAGCAACACCGCCCTGAAGGGCGGTGGGGGCGGCTATAACGCATCCGGCAACGGCACGGGCGGCTCGGGTACCTACGGCTGCGGCGGCGGCGCAGCGTATGACGGCGTCGCCTCAAGGACCGGCGGCGCGGGCACGGCCGGACAAGGCTTCGCCGGCGGCAACTGCCCGAACGTCAACGGCACGGGTGGCGGCGGCGGATCATCCGCGGCCGGCACCGCGGGCATCACCAATAAAGCTGGCGACGGTGGCGCCGGCACCAGCAGCTCTATCTCGGGCTCGGCCCTGTTCTATGCAGGCGGCGGCGGCGGCGGCGGCATCGCGACCACGCTGGGCGCCGGCGGATCGTCCGTCGGCGGGGCAGGCACCAACGGCGGCACGGCCGGATCCGGCACTGCAAACCGCGGCGCAGGCGGAGGCGGCGCAGGCGGAACCGGCACCAGCGGCGCCGGCTCCGATGGCATTCTGATCCTGTCGTACACGGCGTCGACCACCACCATTTATCCGAGCAACTTACCGATGTTGGGAATGTGATCGTGCAGCAGCTAGTAGGGTACAAACTCGTCAACGACGTTACTCAGGAAGTAATTAGGTCCTGGGGTGGCGCATTGAACACTACCCCAGACCTCCCAAACCCGATCGACGTGCCGGATGTTGGGCGTGTCTACTGCCCGTCGCTGAACACCAGCTACGGCGGTTACACGCTGGTCGAATGGCTGATGGACGAGCCACCGCCACCTGACCCGATCCCACCCAGCGTGATTTCGGACCGCCAGTTCTTCCAGCAACTCGCGATCGCTGGCGTCATCACGCAGGACGAAGCCCTGGCTGCGGTGTGCACCGGCACGATCCCGGCCGCGCTCCTCACCATCATCGACAGCTTCGAGGACCCAGGGCAGAAGTTCGCCGCCAAGATGCTGGTGTCCGGTGCTGTGGCGTTCGAGAGGACGCACCCTATGACGTTGGCGCTCGCGTCTGCCATGGGGTGGTCGGAGCAGCAAATTAACGATTTGTGGTCCGCCGCGTCGCAACTTTGACCACGAAGAAACCCTGGGTGTGTAAGTAAAACGAAGAGGTGCACAGATGAAAGTAGAAGAGAAGATCCAAGCGCTCGTCGGCCGGCTAGTCACCGAGAACCTTGTACTTGGTTCGAGGGTCGAAGAGCTGGAGAAGCAGGTAGAGGAACTCAAGAAGTCGGCCGAAAAGCCGAAGTAACTCAGTAAGTAACCCCGATGGCGATTTCGGTAAAACACGCTTTCACGTCGGCCAAGTCGGACGGTGCTGACGCCACCCAGGTGCAGCCGTCCAACTGGAACGCCGAGCACAACATCACCCTGGCAGCTGACAAGCTGCTGGGGCGTGACTCGTCCGGCGCTGGCGCGGTGCAGGAGATCTCCTGCACGTCGTTCGGGCGCGGGCTGATCGCGTCTGCCGATATCGCGCTTTTCGCGACCGACGACAATAACGTCATCCGCCCGGCGCGGTATGGCACGCTTTACAATCTTGGTTCCGGTAATACGGTGTCGGCGACATAAGCCGCATGATACTTTTCTGCACCCCTATGTATGGCGGGCAGTGCACCGAGCCTTTCTTTCACTCGGCGATGCGGGCGACGCAGGAATTGCAGCGGGCCGGAATCGGGTTCGACTGGCTGACCGAGCGCAACGAGAGCCTGGTGCATCGGGCGCGGATGGAGATGACGGCGACGTTCCTGCGGCGGCCGGAGTTCTCGCACCTGTTCTGGATCGATGCGGACATCGAGTTCGAGCCGGAGCACGTCGCGGCGCTTTGGAACATGGACGCGGACGTCGCGGTCGGCGTCTACGCGATGAAGAAGCCGGACAAGCAGTGGTTCGCGGCCTGGAAGGACGGGCAGCTCGTCAAGGATCTGAGCCAGTTCGCGGGGCCGGTCGAGGTCGACTATGCCGGCACGGGCTTCATGCTCATTCGGCGCGAGGTCATCGAGACCTTGGCGGCCGCGGCGCCGAAGTGGTTGGGCGCGAACGGGCCGGTGCCGGCGCTGTTCATGACGCCGATCACCGACGGGTGCCTTGAGAGCGAGGACTACTTCTTCTGCCGGATCGCGCGCGAGGCCGGCTTCAAGGTGATGATGGACCCGAGCGTGCGGCTCGGCCATTGGGGCAGCTACCGCTACGGCGAGAGGGCACCATGACACAGACGATGTCGTTCAAGGATGGTCGGGACGAGCCCGCGGTTTCGGCCGATCGGCCGCTGCCGGTGGCACTCGGCACCGATTACGAGACCGTCGCGGCCTCGCAGACCGATCAGGTGATGGGCGCGACCGGAGCCGTCGGCGACATGCTGTCCGGCGTGCTGATCGTGCCGGCGACCACCTCTCCGGGAGCGGTGCAGATCAAGGACGGCAACGGCTCGGCGATCACGATTTTCACGGGTGGCGCGTCGAGCGTCAGCAACCTCACCCCGTTCTTCATTCCGCTCGGCATCAAGGCTCTCGCCGCGACGACGCCTGGCTGGAAGATCACGACCGGTGCCAACGTCTCGGCCATCGGCGTCGGCAACTTCACCTAACAGGAGGGCATCCCATGCCGGTAATCGAACAACCGTCTCCGCTGACGCTCGACCGCCTTGAGCAGGTCCTGCGGGCGCATCCGCAGTTCAACAACCCGATGATCGATCTCGCGGCAGCCACCGTCGTGCTCAACCGCGATGTGCACGACGGCCGCATCCTGACGTTCAACCGCCTGGCTGGCGTCGCCGCGACCCTGCCGGCGGCGATCGGCTCGGGCGCAAGGATCCGATTTGTGGTGAAGCTGCTGGCTACTTCGGTTAGCTACAAGGTGCAGGTCGCGAACGCGAACGACATCCTGCAGGGCGTTATCTTCGGCGCCCGCGTCGACAGCGGCAACGCGGTGCTTGGCTTCGCGGCGAACGGCACGGACCACGACACCGTGACGCTCAACCGCACCACCACCGGCTCGGTTTCGCTCGGCGAGTGGCTGGAATTCCAGGACATCGCCGTCAACAAGTGGCACGTCACTGGCATGCTGACCGCGACCGGCGGCGCCTTCGCCACGCCGTTCTCGTCCGCGGTCTAAGTGCTGCTCACGGGCGGCACGAAAGGCCTGCCGGCGCTGCTGGCGGCCTACGGCATCACGCCACCGCGGCTGCCGTGGATCGCCGGCAAGTATCGCGGCAAGGGCCTCGTGGTCTGCGGCGATGCGGCGGGCGTCTGGGACGACCTGGAAGCCTTCGGCTGCCGCTCCGAGACGCGCGGCGGCAGCATCGACAAGCCCGGCTTCGATTTCATGACCGTGAACAAGCTGGTCGAGACGTTCCCGGGCGACGTCGAGCACTGCTTCTCGAACAACGCGGCCCTGCTGCGGAAATGGCGGGATGCGCGACGGACGGAATACGGCGAGTTCGTCGTCACCCACACCCACGCGCTGCAATCGGGCGTGGACTGGCTGTGGCCCTGGGCGGGCGGCGGAACCTCGGGGTGCGGCGCGGTGATGAGCGGCCTTGCGATGGGATACCGGCCGGTGGTGCTGTGCGGCCTGCCGCTCGACGATGGCCCGCACAACGGCGAGCCGCCGTGGCGGCGCACCAAGTTCGCGAGTTCGGAGGCCGCGGGGAGCGATGGCGGGCCTGATCTGCACTGGCGTCGCCTCATCGACTGCCTCGGGGACGCGATATTCTCGATGAGCGGCCGCACGCGGGAATGGTTCGGCGCGCCGCATGGCTGAAGTCGACATCACGCCGCTGGTCCGGCGGTTTCTCTACCAGGTCGCCGGCCAGAAGATCACGACCTACAAGCCGTATCCCTGGCAGAAGGAATTTCACGAGGCCGGCGCGAAGAACCCCGAGCGCATGCTCATGGCGGCGAACCGCGTGGGCAAGACGGTGAGCGCCGGGTGTGAGGTCTCGTTTCATCTCACGGGCGACTATCCCAAGTGGTGGACCGGCAAGCGGTTCACGGCGCCGACGCTGATCTGGACCGGCTCGCCGACGAACGAGACCAGCCGCGACATCGTGCAGGCCGAGCTGCTCGGCGGCATGGGCGAGAAGCTTGGCACCGGCTGGGTGCCGCGGGGCCGCATCATCGGGGCACCGAAGACGCGGCAGGCCGGCGTCAAGGACGTGGTCGACAGTTTCAACGTCCGGCACGCGAGCGGCGGTCTCTCGACCTGCAACCTCAAGACCTACGAGATGGGGTGGCAGAAGTGGCAGGGCACCGCGCCGCATGTGGTCTGGCTCGACGAGGAGCCGAACGACTACATGATCTATTCCGAGGCGCAGACCCGCATCCTGACGTCGAAAGGCATCATTCTCGTCACGTTCACGCCGCTGCTCGGCGTCACCGACCTGGTGCAGCACTTCCAGGAGGGCGGCGAGGGCATCTACCTCAAAGGAGCGAGCTGGAACGACGCACCGCACCTTTCCGAGGATGACAAGAGCCGCCTCTCGAATTCTTACCGCGCGCACGAGCGCAAGGCCCGCACGCAAGGCATTCCGATGATGGGCGAGGGCGCGGTGTTCCCGGTCGACGACGAGGACATCAGCGTCGATCCGTTCAAGATCCCGGACCATTGGGCGCGCATCAAGGGTTGCGACTTCGGGATCGACCATCCGGCCGCCGGCGTCGAGATTGCGCACGATCGCGAGAGCGATACGGTCTACGTCATCGACTGCTATCGCAAGGCAAACGAGACGGCGCCATATCACGCCGCGTGGTTCAACAAGTCGAACCGGATGGTGCCGGTCGCCTGGCCGCACGACGGCATGAACCGCGAGAAGTCGGGCGGGCGCACGCTCGCCGATGCGTATCGGCAGCACGGCGTCAACATGGTGGCGAAGTCGGCGCGCTATCCGAAGGTTCCGGGCGAGCAGGAAAAGGGCGGCGGGCAGCCGGTCGAGCCGATTGTCGATGAAGTGCTGACGCGGATGCACACCGGCCGGTTCAAGGTGTTCTCGCATCTCTCGCAATGGTTCGAGGAAAAGCGCAGCTATCATCGCAAAGACGGCGTGATCGTTCCGAAGCGCGACGACATTCTGAAAGCGACATTCTACGCGCTGATGATGATCCGCTACGCCGTCCCGCTCAGTCAGTTGAACCGCGAGCAGCGTTCCATGGCGCCGATGTCGCCGATTGCGAGCACGAGGATTTGATGATCGGCAAGGACAAGATTGAGCGCATCTGCCGATCGGCTGGCATGAAGCCGGTCGAGAGAAGTAACATCGATGGCGCCGAGGTCTTCGTCGCCGACGGGTTCTCGTTGCCGCCGCATCCGTACTATCGCCGTTTCGGCATCGGCCCCGAGCAGTTTCCGCGCGGCATGTACACGACCTTGTGGTGGATCAGCCGCGGCGAGGACAAGCTCGACACCGGGCAGCCGCTGTTCTTCGACGTATTCCATGACCTGAGCTATCCGAAGGAATCCAAGCAGCAGATGCGGATCAACGCCGCGAAGCAGGCTGCGAAGGAATTCCTCGATCAGCGCAAGCGGGCGACGAGGCACTGATGGCGCAATCGGACGCACGCGAGATCGAGAAGGACGGCACGGAGAAACCGCGCCGCCGGTTCGACGCGCGCGACTTCGACTACATCGCCGAGTACGTCGTCGAGGAGTATCACCGCCGGCAGAAGGCACGCGCCGACAAGGAGAAGTGCTGGAAGGAGGTCGACCGGCAGATCGCGATGGAGCCGGAGACGACCTTCAAGTACATCATCAAGGAGGGCTCGCGCGTCATCGACCCGAAGAAAGCCTGGATGGCCGAGGTCGAACTGCCGCTGCAGGCCCAGGCGTTGGAAGTGCTCACCGCCGATGCGCGCCGGATGCTGTTTCCCGACAGCGGCGCATGGTTCCGCGCGCACGCGGCCGTCACCGACGAATATCTGCGAGGAGTCGACTTCAAGTCGCTGCTGCTCGGCGACGAGACCGAAGTGCCGAGCATGATTACGCAGGACAACGCGGACAAGCTCGTCGAGGGCTTCCTCATGCACCTGTTTGCCGAGTCGGTCGGCAGCAACGACGAGGACTTCTTCACCCGTTACGACAAGATCGACGCGGAGTCGTTCAAATACGGCGTCGGCGTCGGCCGGGCCGGCATGTGGGACCGGATGCTCTACAACAAGACGCCATCCGGCGTCCGCCGCGAGGTCCGTCGCCTGCCGATCCTGCAGCCGTGCTCAATCAAGAACCTCTATCTGGACGACCGCAAGCCGTCGATGCACTCGCTGCAGCTCATGGAGCCGGCGCACATCGCGGTCGACCATATCCGCCTCGAAAACCTGCAGATGGCAGCGAACCGCGGCGGCGACGATCCCGACAAGGAAGACGGCGGCTGGATGCCGAAGAACCTCAAGGACGTGATCGCCAGCGACAACGGCTACGTCACGCTGCTTGAGATGGAAGGCGACATCATCGTCCCGCGCAAGACGACCCGCAGCATGGTCCTGCCGGGCGTCATCGTCACGGTCGTGCTTGGCGGCATGGACAAGACCGCCGGAAAGGCCACCCGCGGCCTGGTGCGGCTGCGCTGGCGCAAGACGCCGGGATCGTCCTACTTCCTGCACCCCTACCACTACGAGGGCGCCGACGAGGTCTATCCGACGAGCCCGCTGATGAAGGGCCGCCCGGTGCAGATGATGTGCACCGACGCGCTCAACCGGCTGCTCGACTCGGCGATGCTGAAGAACGCACCGCCGGTGGGGTGGGATCGCAGCGACAGCTATTTCGCGCAGAACGGCGGGCCGGCGATCTATCCCTACGCACAGTGGGGAACGGTCGACCCCGGCGCGATCAAGGTCCACGCCGAAGTCGGCGGCGACCCGTCGGCGCTGGCGGCGGTGCTCAGCCGCGGCATCTCGCTCTATGCCGAACTCACCGGCGTGCTGCCGGCGCGTCTCGGCGCGCAGACCACCAGCCACACGACGGCCTTTGCCAAGGACGCCGAACTGCAGCGCGGCGCCGTACGCACCGTCGACTACGTCCGGCAGATCGGTAAGGGGCCGATGACGCGGTGGCTCGACATGGCCTACCGCATGGGGCGCGCGGCGATCGGCAAGCGCGAGAGCGTGTCGTTCTTCATCGAGGCGTACGGTGGCTGGGTCGAGGTCACGCAGGACCAACTGCCCGAGCGGGCGAACTTCGAATGGTTCGGCTCCGGCGGGCCGGCGGACGAGCAGCAAAAGCGGCAACTCCGCCTGCAGGCGCTGCAGTTCGGCCTGCAGATGGATCAGATCGGCGCGGCGTTCGGCAAGCAGCCGACCATCAACATCGAGGCCGCAATTGCGCAGGCGCTGCGCGACGGCGGCTGGACCGATGTGGACGCCATTATCAACCAGGCGCAACCGACCGCTCCGGCCGCGCCTCCGCAGATCGGCCCTGGTCCCGCCACCGCGGCGCTGCAGCAACTGCCGGCCCTGATCGCCGCCGAATGAGCAAGCAACTCGACGAACTGCTTTTCCTGATCCGCCAGCATCCGGCGTTTCCGGAATTCATGACCACCATCGAGCCGCCGGGCCTCAAGGCATTCCGGCAGGGCGAGGAGCCGCAGCAGGCCTTCGCCGACCACGTGTTTCGATCGGGCAGGAGGCTCCAGCACGAATACTGGCGCCAATTCCTGATCGGGGAGCCTACTTCGCAACAGGAGAAACCATGAGCGAAGACCAAACGACGCAAACCGCGATTGATGCCACCAATGCGCCGGCACAGCAGGGCGCGACGGACACGGCCAGTGCGCGGACCACGGACACCGGCGACAACCTCGACAGTCTCCTCAAGGAATTCGAGACCCAGCAGGCCCCGGCATCCGAGACCACGCAACCCGCGCGCACGGAACAGCAAGCGGGCACGGCCACGAACACGCCGCAGGCGCAAGACCCCGTGGCACGCGAGTACATCTTCAGGCTGGACATGGAGAAGACGATCAAGAACGTCCGCGGCGATCTCGACGCGGAGTATTTTGACGACTCCTTCGTGGAATCCTGGATCGATGGACAGGCGCGCAAGGATCCCCGGCTGGCAACAGCCTGGACAAATCGCCACAGTCAGCCGAAGCAATTCGAGAAGGTCGTCGGCCAGCTCGGCCGGGAGTTTGCCAAGAAGTACGGCAAGCTGCCGGACAAGGCTGCGACCGAAGATCGTGAAGCCGTGACCCATGCCGTTCGTGGCGCATCCCAACGGGCGCCAGAAGGCCAAGCTCCGAACTTTTCCAGCATGTCGCACAACGAATTCGCGGCTGCGAAAGCGAAGATGTTCGGATAACGTCGACTGGCGCCGTGAACGGAGAAATCTGTCATGGCACAGACCATCAGCGCTACCGATACCGAACTGCAGAAGCCGGTAAACGTCGTCTTCCAGCAGACCTTCCTGCGTCGGGCTCAGCAGGTTTGCCCCTACTTCATGGGCAGCCAGGCTGGCCAGATCAACAAGCAGCAGGGCACGTCGACCATCAAATGGCGGCGCATCGAGCAGGCCACGCCGTCGACCACGGCGCTGACCGAGCTGACCACCACGGCCAGCTACATGCAGGGCCGCGACTCGATTGCGGCGAGCTTCACGGATGTGACCGCGACCGTGGCGAAGTACGGTCAGTTCTACATCGTGAACGAGGAAGTGGACCTCTACAACCCGAACGGCACGACCGATCAGTTGGTCGAAGTGCTGGGCGAGTCGGCGGGCCGCTCTCTCAACCAGCTCATGCGCAACGTCATGGAGGACAGCGCCACCCAGCGATATGGTGGCAACGTCGCCTCCGTCGGCGCCGTGAACACGATCGTCACCACCGGCGATCTCAACTACGCGATCAATGAACTGGCGCGCAATTCCGCCCGCACGTTCATGCCGCGGACCAGCGGCTCGCAGAATGTCGGCTCCGCGCCGATCCTGCCGAGCTATTGGGGCATCTGCCACCCGGACGTGGCGCACGACCTCGCCGGCCTCACGGGCTTTACCAGCGTCGAGAAGTACGCTGGCCAGACCGCGACCGTGACGGGCGAGTTCGGCTACTACGGCCGCGCCGGCCGCGGTATCCGCTTCGTGATGTCGGAAGACGCATCGATCGATGCCGACTCCGGCGCCACCGGCGGCACCGACATGCGCGGCACGACCCCGGGCGACACCGACGTCTACACCATCTGCCTGTACGGGCAGGATGCGTTCGGCTCGGTCGGCCTCGGTCGGCGAATGTCGGATGGTGTCTACGAGGCCGGCGACAAGACCGGCGCTTGGGACATCATCTACAAGGAGCGCGGCTCGGGCGGCACGTCCGATCCGTTCGAGGAGATTTCGACCCTGGCGTGGAAGTCGTTCTACGCCGGCGCCGTTCTCAACTCGGCCTGGTCGCGAGCGCTCCGCGTCGGCGCGACGAACCTCGCGAACTAACAGCATCGCCGGGCGGGCTTCGGCTCGCCCGGTTCTTCGTTCCCCGGAGCGAGCATGCACCTT